>JGI24696J40584_12961546_pt1 | contig 20385 bp, 16 predicted proteins | sample TergutCo191P4_FD_40584 | JGI IMG/M metagenome (IMG submission 40584)
TCATTAATAATAATTTGTGAATTTAATCCATCTGCATTGATGGCGTGGCGCGCGGAAGCAGAGGAAGAGGCAGTGGTTGAAACCATTGCCGTACCGCTAACTTCCACTTTGGAATTGGCGCCCGTAATATTTATGGCAAAACCGTTTGCGGAAGAAACCGTTCCACCGGTTACTTCTATGGAAGCGTTAGGTACGGTTTCAGGCGCGGTAGTGGCAGTGCTGATTGCAGTGCCCGTGCCGGTGGTTTGCACCGTGCCGCCGCTCACCTTTGCCTTGGAATCCATGCCCACGAGGTTTATGGCGCGACCGTTAATCGCAGTTATTAATCCGCCGCTCACTAAAACATTTCCTGTTGTTTGAACCGCATATCCGGCAAGCGAAGTGGATTGCACCGTACCATTGGTAATGAGTACGTTATCGCCCGTACCGCCATTCATGTAAATGGTGGGGTTGGCATTGTTGCCGGCAGCATTAGAGATCGCGCCGCCATTGACCGTAACGATGGAGCCGCTGCCGGCAGATCGAATGGCGCAGGCAGTACCCGCCGTGATTGCGCCGCCGTTTATTGTAATTTGAGTACTATTGCTCGTAATTGTAGTGAAAGCCGAGCCGTCGCTAATTGCCAAGCCGCCGTTTACAGAAACTATAGAGCCGCCATTTACGTTAATAACAGCATTCTGTACATCGGAGGCAATCAGCAGCGCCGCGTTGCCGTTGTTTTCAGCGCTCTCAACGTTTCCACCCGAATTGACTTCGAGGGTTACATTGTTGGCGGAAATCTGAATAGTGCTGCCGCCTCTTCCCGAAACGATATTTGCGTTGTTGCCGACAGTTATTTTCGTGCCGTTTCCGCTACCCGCAGGAATGTTGAAAATACCGCCCGTACCCGTGGTATTGCTAAGGGTACACGAAGTTACCTCCAACGTACCTCCTCCGCTCACTGCCACAAGATAAGCATTATTTGTGCCCGAATAAGTCGCTTCGGCGCTCCACGCTACCGTTGCGGTTGGGGAGATTGCAAAACCGAGCGCAGAAGCAATGACGCCGCTGCCGGTGTTCACCACAGAGACATTCCCCGTGATGGTGTAGTTATTTCCGGTACAAGACCAGTTAGAATTAGTTTGACCAGAATTGGCAGAACCTAAATCAATGGTTGTTTCGGTTGACTGGGATTTAAGTGTTAGCATGGAAAACATAACTAACAACAACAGAAAATAATGATGTTTCATAATACTTAAAAAATAAGAGATATAATGGTTTATAATAGTTTCATTTTTGATAAATGAACTAATCAGGGGCGAAAATATACTTTTTTAGAGTTAAAAATAAAAAAGCCGTCAAAAAAAGACGGCTTTATTTTTTATTTATTACTAATTATTTAAAACTTGTAGCGAGCACCCACAACAATTGCACTTCCAACTAAACCACTGAGATAAATGTCTGTGCTATGAACTTTGCCGTTTTTGTCCCAATAACCATTATCTTTTTTGTAGAAAGCAGGACCAATAAGAGGGCGAAAATCAGCAAAAACTTGTAGTGGGAATTTGAAGTTATATTCTGCTCCAAACATACCAACAGCGCCAACGAAGAAGCAGCCCATATCTTTATATCCGCCAGGGCGCCAATATATTCCATAGTGGTGTCTTCCCCAACTATCCCAATTATGTCCTCTTCTAAGAGCTAAAAGATCTCCCCACCAGGCATAACCTAATCCAAGACCAACTCCGGCGTATAAATTCCATGAGCCGGGTTTGTTCCATGAAGTGATTGGGAAAATCCAATTGTAGGTTGCAGTAGTTTGAATGGCATAAAAGGAGGCAATATCCAAGTCCACCTGGATCATATTTTTTTCGCCGATAGAATGTTGGTAGGAGGCTCCAACTCCCCAACCCATTCGTATACCGATAGATCGTGGTTGAGCCAAAGCAACTGTACAAGTTGCAATTAAAATGATAAATAAAAATGATAATTTTTTCATAGAAAATTATTTTAAGTTAAACGTGGCAAAAATAGAAATAAAAATAAACTCAAATCACGTTCTGCACAAAGTGAGAATAAAAAAACTTTATGAAAAAAGTATATCAATTAATTGTTTGGGATGCTCAATAATATAATCGGCATTTGCTTGTTCCAGTTCCTGTTTAGTACGAAATCCCCACAACGCCCCCACTTTTTGAATACTTGCATTTTGAGCGGTTTCCATATCCACAGCAGTATCTCCCACATATAATGTATTCGTTTTAAGGATATGAGTAGTTTCCAAAATATCATCTACAATTTGCGGATGAGGTTTTATGGGCGTTCCTTTTCTGAAACCAAACATAGCAGCCCATTGAATAGTAGGAAAATAAAATTGAATCAAATCCGGTAGCAGTTCATGAGGTTTGTTGGTGGCTATTGCCAACTGTATTTCTTTCTCCTGCAAATGTTTCAGCGTTTCCACCATTCCTTGGTAAGGAGCGGTTTTATCGGCTTTATGCACTTCGTAATAATGCATAAATTGGTTCATTACTTCAAAAAAGACAGTTTCTGTTATATTTTTGGGTAATGCGCGGCGCAACAGTTGCTCCACCCCATTTCCAACAAAATATTTATAAGCATCAATTTCGTGGGTTGGATATCCGTTATTTTGTAACACATAGTTGGTACAATCTGCCAAATCGTCAATAGTATTCAGCAACGTGCCGTCTAAATCAAAAATAATGAGTTTAAACATATTTTAAAAAGGAGATATAAAATCTTGAAATCTAATTGCATGCATATCTTTATCGGTAATGATGGGATTTTCAATATTCCAATTGATATTCAGATCGATATCATTAAATAATAGGTTTTTTTCAGAATCTTTATGATAAAAATGGGAGCATTTGTAGGCAAAAATGGTATCTTCCTCCAAAGTAGCAAATCCGTGTGCAAATCCTACAGGAATATAGAATTGCAACTGATTTTCAGCACTCAAAGTTACCGAAAAATGTTGCCCGTATGTAGGGCTTGCCTTTCTCAAATCCACAGCCACGTCAAGCACGGCACCCTGTATTACGCGCACTAATTTGGCTTGCGCAAAGGGTGGCGCTTGAAAATGCAACCCCCTGATTACATTTTTTTTAGAAAAAGATTGATTATCTTGCACAAAAACATCCGAAATACCTAAACTTTTAAATGTTTCGTAGTTATAACTTTCAAAAAAGTAACCTCGTTCATCATGATAAATATTAGGTTGAAGAAGTTTTAAGCCTGAAATGTTGGAAGTGGGGAGGGTTTGCATTTAAGATTAAAAGATTTAAAGATTCAAAGATTCAAAAATTCAGGGTGATAATTCATAATTAGGAGAAGAATTGTCTTACGCGGTTAAAGAATGACTTTTCGTTTTTGCCGGGTTTGGGTGCAAAGTTATCAGAATTCAAGAATTTTTCGATTGCCTCCTTCTCATCACGCGAAAGCGTTTTAGGTGTCCAAACATTCACATTTACAATAAGATCACCTTTTCTATTGGTGTGCAGTTCCGGCAATCCTTTGCCTTGTAGGCGCAGTACCTGTCCGCCTTGGGTACCTGCTGCCAATTTTATACGTGCTTTTCCATCCAATGTAGGGATGTCCACGCTACCACCCAAAGCTGCTTGTGGGAAAGAGATGTAATAGTTTAGATACAAGTTATTTCCCTCGCGTTCAAAGACCTCATGCGGAATCTCTTCCACAACCACAATCAAGTCTCCGTTTACACCTCCTCTCGGGGCAGCATTTCCTTTGTCGCGCATGGAAAGTTGCATTCCCTCCTGTACCCCCGCCGGGATTTCAATAGTTACCACCTCTTCGCCGGTAATAATACCTGTGCCATGGCAGTTTGAGCATGGATTTTTGACAATCGTACCTTCTCCACGGCACTGGTCGCACACAACTGCTTGCTGCATAATACCAAACATACTACGCTGTTGATGAATTACGTGTCCCGAACCATTACATTTCGGGCAAGTAATGATATCTGTTTTATTTTCTGCGCCTTGTCCATTGCATTGCGGACAAATTATCTGTTTTTTAATTTTCAGTTTTTTTTCTGTATTAACAGCCATCTCTTCCATGGTTAATTTGACTGTAATACGGAGGTTTGAACCTTTACGCACTCGTTGTTGTTGTTGTCTTCTTCCGCCGCCGCCAAAGCCACTGGTAAACCCGCTGAACCCGCCGCCGCCAAAGTGTCCGCCAAACAGATCTCCAAACCGTTCAAAAATGGTTTCCAGATCAAAATCTATGCCAAATCCACCACCACCACCGGAAGCGCCGCTCACTCCGGCATGTCCGAATTGGTCGTACCTAGATCGTTTTTCAGGAGAACTGAGTATGTCGTAGGCTTCAGCAGCTTCTTTAAATTTTTCTTCTGCCTCTTTGTTTCCTGGGTTCCTGTCCGGATGAAACTCCATCGCTTTTTTTCGGTAGGCTTTTTTCAATTCCTCCGCCGAAGCGTTTTTATCTACCCCCAGAATTTCGTAATAATCTTTTTTCACTTAATATTCAATAATTTAATAGTTTAAGGTTCAAAGTTCTTTCTATTTTCGGCTTCCTGCTTTCTTATATCTAATTAGCTACCACTACCTTAGCAAATCGTATCACTTTGTCTTTCAATATATATCCTTTTTGAGTAACCTCCACAATTTTTCCTTTATCTTCTTCATTTTGTGCAGGGAAGTGAGTAATCGCCTCGTGCAGGTCTGTATCAAAAGTTTCACCCAGCGCTATTACTTCTGCAACTTCAAAACGTTTTAAAACGGTTAGCAGTTTGTGGTAAATCAGTTCAAAACCTTCTTTAAGCGCAATAATTTCATCCGTGTTTTGGTTGTGTTGAATGGCTCTTTCAAAATCATCAATCACCGGGAGCAAATCCAATATCACTTTTTCGGAAGCGGTGGAGATAAGATCCATTTTTTCCTTATTGGTTCTTTTCTTGTAATTTTCAAATTCTGAATAAAGGCGCAAAAAACGATCATTTAATTCTGCTTTTTCTGCAGTTAATAGTTCAATTTCTTCATCTTTGATATTTTTTTTCTTGCTTGTACTCATAATGTTTTAAATTTGGAGTTTTAGTCAGTAAGGCTTTTCTATTTGCAAAAATGTTGCCAAAAATAACATTTAAGGCAACATTTATATCAAAAGGAAAAAAAACATACTATTTTATTCCTAATACAGTTTTCACTTTATCTGTCAAATCGTCGCCCGGTGCAGAAAACAGCAGAGTAGAGATATCAAAAACATAATTGTAGCTGTCGGCTTTGGCAACTTTCTTAATAGCAACTAATAACTTCGTTTGAAAGGGTTCTAACAGTTCCAACTGCTTGTTTGCTATTTCAGTTTCTGTGGATTGAGAAAATTCTTGAATGCGTTTGTAGATAGCTAACAAGTCATCTTGTTTTATTTTTAATATGGCTTGAGAGGTGTTAGAACCGTTTGCCAGTTTTTCAAATTCCGCCTGTTTATCTTGAAATTCTTTTGTCATTTGTTCGGCAGTTGCTTGCAAATCATTTCTGAAATTGAGCATCACTGTTTGAGCCGAATCTATGCCGGGCATATTTTTCATAATTTCTCCATAATCAACGTGCCCAAACTTAGACTGCGCAACACAATTAAATGAAAAAAGGAAAAAAGGAGAAAGGAGTAAGAAGTATTTTATTTTTGACATATTCGTAATAATTTTAAATCTTTGAATTTTTAAATCTTTAAATTTTTGAATTATTAAATCTTTAAATTTTAGCATCTACTTAATTCCCAACTTTTTCTTTATCAACGCGCTTACGTCGTCGCCGCCATCGTAGTAGAGTAAGGTTTGTGTATCGAAAATATAGTTGTATTTATATTCTTTGGCGACCTCATTAATTGCATTTTGAAGTTTTTCTTGAAAAGGGGCAATTAATCGGGCTTGTTCTTCTTCAATATCCTCTTGCACATTATATTGAAATTCTTGTATTCTATTTTCAATGCTTCTAATTTCATCTTCTCTTAATTTTCTAACCGACGCGGACATAGTACCAGCCTCTTTGTCTAATTTATCTTTTTTAGTTTGCCATTCGTTTACCATATTATCATACAAATCTCCCAATTCTTTTTGAAAACTTGTTATTTTGATTTGGATAGAATCAATTCCGGGCATGCTTTTCATGATTTCCCCAGAGCTGATGTGCCCATACTTTTGCGCAAATGCTGAGGAAAAGCAAAATACGCACATTATTAAAGTTAATGTAATCTTTTTCATTCGAATTATTTAAGTTAAAATTATTGTTTTACGGATATTCCAAGACGTTGCATTACCTGATCATTCAAGTCAAATTTAGGGTCAGCGTAAACTATTGTCATAGATCCTGCTGCATCAAAAACAAAAGCATAGCCTCTATCTTTTGCAAGCGCTTCTATGGCATTAAAAACTCTATCCTGAATAGGTTTTACCAACTCTTCTCTTTTCTTAAAGAGGTCACCGTCTTTTCCAAAGCGTTTTTTCTGTAAGTCTTTGGCATCTTGCTCTGCTTTTACAATATCATCTTCCCTTTTTTGCTTAAGATTTTCGGGTAAAGTAATCGCTTCAACCTGATATTTTTTATACATGGAATCAATAGAGGCGAATTTTTTTTCAATTTCTTTTTGCCAATTTGCGGCAATTCTGTCTAACTCTTTTTGAGCTTCTTTATATTCCGGAATATTTCCCAGAATATATTCTGAATCAATGTATCCGTATTTTTGAGAGAATGCGGAGAAAGAGCAACAGAGAGTTAATGCAACTAATAAGATGATTTTTTTCATAGTATAATTTTTTTGATTGTAACGTGATTTTTAGGGGATTATTATAAATTTTTAATCAATAGAAGAGTTAATAGAGATGTGGAAATGTCCTTTGTTTGCGCCTTTTCTACCGGGCACTTCATCGAAGCCGTATCCCCAGTCGAATCCAAGTAAACCGAACATGGGCAAGAAAACGCGAACCCCCACACCTGCTGATTTATAGAGTTTAAAGGGTGAGTATTGGCGTTTGTCCAACCAAGTATTTCCGGCTTCAACAAAACCCAAAAGATAGATTGTTGCGCTGGGATTTAATGTGATGGGATATCGCACTTCAGCGGTAAATTTATTAAAGATTGCGCCCCCAATGGGTTCTGTCCCCAGAAAGGGGGTTAAGGAGGAATCATCATAGCCTCGCATACCAATTACTTCTCTACCATCTAAAGCATAGTTTGACAATCCGTCGCCACCTAAATAAAAACGCTCGAAAGGCGAGATACCGATATTTTTATTGTAACATCCCATAAAACCTGATTTAAATCGCACGTTAAGCACTAAATTCTCAACTATACGCGTAAACCATGAGATGTTAAATTTCCATTTGTGCATCTCTAACCATTTGTATTTTACTTGTGGTGTTGCATGGGCGTAGTCAATACTGGAAAACAGTGAATAAGGTGGTGTAAACTGTGCTGAAAACATTATTTCAGAGCCGTTACGCGGATAAATAGGGGCATCTACAGAATTCCTTCCCATCGTGAAAATGTAACTTATATTGTTGGAAAAACCATTGGCAAATATGAAATATGAGCCAAAGTTTTTTACTTCATAGTGCTGAAATAAAAGGGTATGAGACAAGTGGAAATAGTCGTCGGGCCATTTAAGTTTTTGTCCATAACTGATTGAAAAAGTCAAAGTATTTAGATAACCGTACCGGGTATCTTTTTTAGGATACCCGTTGGTTTGAATTTGATAACTTAAACCTGCGGTCAAGGAGTTGGGTTTTGTTCCTCCCACCCATGGTTCGGTAAAAGATACGGTATAATACTGATACCAAGTAGCATTAGTAGATGCTCTAAAGGCGAGTTTCTGTCCGTCTCCCGAGGGGATTGGCGTCCATGCGTCTTTTTTGAAGAACTTTTTAAAAGAGAAGTTGTTAAAAGAAACCCCTGCACTCAGTACTAAACCGGTAGCGCCGTAGCCAACGGAAAGTTCCAACTGGTCGGAAGAAGCCTCTTCTACTACATATTCCAAGTCCACTGTACCGTCTGCTTCGTTGGGCTTAGGAATCACATTAATAGACTCCTGATTAAAATAGCCCATTTGGAGCAGTTGCTGTTGCGACCGGATTAAGTCTAATCTATTAAACATTTGTCCGGGAATAGTAGATACTTCACGCAGGATAACTTTGTCGCTGGTTTTATTATTTCCCGAAACTGTAATTTTGTTGTATTTTGCTTGTTTTCCTTCTCGAATACGAATTTCTAAATCAATTGAATCATTATCCACCCTAACTTCAACCGGGATGGCATTGAAAAACAGATAACCGTCATTCATATACAACGAAGCGATATCGTTTCCATTTTTCTCTTGCATTAATCGTTCTGATAATAAAGATTGATTGTAAATATCTCCTTTGTCAATATGGAGAAGTTCTTTGAGAAGTTTGGTGGGATATTTTGTGTTTCCTACAAAATCAATGTTCCTAAAGTAATATTTATGTCCTTCCTGAACATCAATGAGAATATTTGCACTACCTTCATCAAAAAGAACAGTATCAAAAAGAATATAGGCATCTCGGTATCCAAAGTCATTTAATTTATTGATTAAACTAATTTTATCATCTTCATATGAATCTCTGTTGAATTTGGATGATTTTGCAATTCTAATCTTTACCCTGTCGGAAAAATAGTCGTCTAAATGTTCAATTAAATCTTTCGATCTGTAATAGTCCATGTTCCTGATCATGTGCATAAAGACAGTATCTGCTTTGGAAATAATTTCAAAGCGTGTTCTTTCTTTTGTACCTTTCATGGCTTTTGTTAATTTTCCCTGTGGTACGCTGATTCCGGAAATGGTAATGCGGTCAATTTTAACTTTTTTTCCTTTGTCAATATGAAAAACGATCGTTACGCCTTTACTAATTTTTTGATCGGGCATAATTTCTGCTCTTACGGCACAGTTATAAAAACCCTTTTCAATATAGTATTTTTTAATGACGTTGATACAGGTTTGTATCATGTTGTCGTTTACAATATTACCTTGCGCCAACTTGATTTTATCGCGTAGATCTGTTTCCTGACTTTTTTTGATACCTCTAAAGCCAAAAGCAACCAGTCGGTTTCTTTCGGATAGATGCACATCCAGAAAAGCCAAATTACCGACAACTTTCGTAAGTGTTATTTCAATATCATCATAAAGACCTGATTTCCAAACATTTTTAATAGATTTCGAGATTTTTTCCCCGGGAATTTCAATTTCATCGCCAACTTTAAATAGGAGCATTCGGGTGTCAAAGTTGACCACCCCAGAATAAGTAATTCCACCTACTTCGTAGGTATTTGGGACAAAAAAATCTAAAATTGGTTCTGAGTATTCTTCTTCCGGAGTTAACTGAATTTGACCGTAACCAAATAAACTACAAGTACTTATCAACAAGAATAGGAAAAGGAGTTTTTGAAAATTACAAGTCATGAATAGGGCTAAAAATTAGTCGGCAAATATAGAAAAATTGCAACTACTTTTTACAGAGGGTTCAAAAATTCAAAGATTAGTAATTATCCCCAAAACTATTTTTTATGGCGCTGCACTCCCCTTTCTTACACTCTCCGCAGAAATTGCAAGTTTTTTCTATTTCTTTGTTATGGATGGCATCAATTTTACAATATTTGAGACATTTATTGCAGTTTGAACATTCTGAAATTTTCAATTTTCTTGCAAAGGGTATAAATTTGACGATAAATAATAGCCAACCCACCGGGCAAACGATTCTGCAAAACGGGCGATAAATGAAAAGCGAAGAAACCAGTAGCAAAGGCACAGTAATATAGCCAATCCAATTGAATATTTTCAAACGAAAGATGGATATAAACGGATCGTAAGCGCACAATACGGGGCGTTGCATCAAAATAATCCAGAGTACTAAAATGGCAAATATTAGGGTTTGTATGTAGAACAAAATGGTTTGTGTTTTTTTTGTTTTCAACAGTTTCCATCTGTTGTGTTGGAAAATAAACTCTTGCAGTGCGCCCAACCAGCAGAGCCATCCGCACCAAATGGAACCAAAAATAACCGAAAGTACAAGAAGAGATAATACAACAACAAAAGCTCTCAAAAAGAAGGTTTTGCCTGCCACAAATAAAATAAACCCTTGAAAATAGGAGAGTATGCAAGGGCAACCACCTTTAATAAATCCGAAATAGATCAGTGAAGCCAATAAAATAAGCGGGCGAAAATCTTGAATGGTTTTGCTTTTATATGTAAGCCCGATCAAACAGATAATCAAAGCGGCAATACACAATTCTATCATGGTTTATTCTAATTTTCTACGTTGATACCATTTTTCGTGGAGAATAAAATTGAAAGATAGTTTGTAGTGATTTTGTAAGATGAGACTGTTGTTCAACGTTCCTAACCTACTATATTCGAACATCAGATTAACCGAGGAACGTGAGGAGAATGTACGAATAGGAAAACCTAATCCAAACGAAACTGCAAATTCAGAAATCGGTTTATCATTAACAATCATATAACCGGTAGAAAACCTTGTTCCAAGTCGAAAATTAATTTTATTATAATATTTTGAAGAAGAAGGATTAGGCACATATTGTATACCCGTAGCAATGATTAAGTTATCTTGAAAAACACCTTTTGAATTATTCATGCGGAATTGCTTCCAATTTTGCCAGGTAAAATCTACAGCTGCGAGAACTTTATCTTTAAATCCGTAAGCCACACCTACGCCAAACGTTTGCGGCAATCTGGGGTTACTTCTCACCGCAGAATCTCCGGTTAGGTACTTAACCGTATCAAAACTTGTACCGGGATAATATTCACCAAAATAGTTTAAAACCATCAAATTTTCTCTCGACCACACTTTCAAAGGACTTTCATACATAACACCCACACTCAAAAAGTGATGATCTTTAACAGTGGCATGGTATTGTGCGCCCCCAGCAATCACCATTCCGTCTAAATGACGGTAATTGGATATCATTGAGTTGAAACTATTTTCATCATTGAATTCAGAAAATTTTGATGAATTAATGGTACCATACAGATAAGAGAGTGTTAACCCTAACGAGAAACCCTTTGCTACTTTGAAAGCATTTCCCCAATAGAGGAGGTGTAGTCCTCCCGAACCGGTATATCTAAATGAAATAGAATCCACATATCGGTTATCAAGAATGGCAAATCCTATATCGCTGTACGGCATAATCCCCACACTGGTTCGCCAAACCTTCAACACGGGTAATCCAATAGTAATATAATCTAATTGAGCTAAAGTTCCGCTTAAATTTAGATCGTTAGTTTTTAATTGTTGATTTACTATGCTAAATGACAAATCTGCAATAAAAGAAAGTGAATCGAAAGCGGTGAAAGATGCAGGATTTTTAAAATTGATGTAATATGGACTTTGCAATGCATATCCAACACCTCCCATGGCTCCTAAAACGTTATTTGAGCGTGGGGAAAGATTTCCAACACCGAAGTTTGAGTAGGGGGAGTTGATATCGTTCTGTGCGATACCAATAACAAGTAATAAATTGAAAATCAGGAAAAAAAAGAGTTGTTTTTGGAAATTAGACATTGTATTTAATAATTTCATTGAGTCCAATAAGCACTAAATTTGGAGCGGCGAATATCGTATTTTTTATTAATTTTTGAAAAAATAATGCATCACCACCTGTAATCAGTACCGTAATTTTTTCAAAATTTGCTTTATAATCTTCAATAAATCCCTCAATTTCATAACAAATCCCATTGACAACACCTGAATATATGGACTCCTCCGATGTTGCTCCCAGAAACCATTGAGGAGTATCCTCAACCCTTAGTAGTGGCAGGTTTTTAGTTTTTTCGTGCAGCGCCTCAAACCGCAATTTTATGCCCGGGGAGATGGACCCGCCTAGATATTCACCTTTTTCATTCACAAAATCAAACACTAAACAGGTTCCGGCTTGAATAGAGAGTACGTTTCGGTTGGGAAATCGTGTTGCGGCGCCCACGGCATTGGCAACGCGGTCTAAACCCAAGGTTTGCACACTTTTATATAAAATTGTAATCGGCAGATTAGTTTGGTACGAGTAATGGATTATTTGCGTGTTAACATTTAGAAAATCTACTACTTGTGTATTCACACCGCAGACGGATGAGAAAATAGAATACTTTACGGGAAACTGTGCCAAAACAGAACTCAAAATTTCTTCCGAAATATCAGGGAAAGATTGATGAAACACCATTTCATCGTTGTGAAAAACAGCTATTTTTTTTAAACTGTTTCCAATGTCTATTACTAAGTTCATGGATATTTAATTCACCACTAACTTTACTGTACTTCCAGCCACTTTGACAAAATAGATTCCGGCAGTTAAATGCGAAATATCAATTTTTTGAGTCTCAACACCTTTGGCAGGCACGGTTTTTACTAACTGTCCAAAAATATTATAAAAATCAATCTCGTTCATTTGTAATTCGTAATTCGTAATTCTTAATTCAATAGAATTGCTTGCTGGATTAGGAGTTATTTGAATAGGCGCATTTCTTTGATTTTCAGAGATTCCATCAGTAGGTGTAAATTTGGCAAGAATAGTATGTGACGCGACAATATTTTCAAACAAGTACTCGCTTACCGCTCCGACACTAATATTATCTACCAGTACCTCTTCAATTTCAAATTTTTCGTTGGGAGTAATCGTGAATAATTTACTACTTCCTTCCTCCACCTTTACTGTTCCGGAAGGAGAGATCGTACCGCCTTCACCTGCCACTGCCGTGATTGTATAGTTTGCAGGTTGTACCCAACTTGCTGTAAGTGTGAGGCTTTGAGCGTAAGTCCATATAGTTTCTTCGGTAAAAGTTGTAGGACCATATTTCCATGCATTGAAAACATAGCCTTCTTTCACCGGTATGGGTAGTTCACCCACAGGAGCGTCATAGGTTACCTGTTTTGTTGTGGGATTTACAGTACCCCCATTGGGATTAAAGGTAATGGTATAGGTATTTGCGCTCCATTGAGCGAAGAGTTCTAAATCTTCAGAGATGGTTACAGATGCTTTATCTTCGTAGGAGACTCCTGTGCCATCTTGAGCGCTATTCCAATTGATGTATGTGTATCCGACTCTTGTAAAGATATTTGGTCTTAAATTTTGAGCAACACCGGAAGTGAAGAGATGTTTTGCCATCGTTCCTTCTCCCGAATTGGCGTTATAGAATACAAAAATAGCGTCAGTAAGATCTTGCGGCAGCGTCCAACCCATATCCAACATCAAGCCTATTTTTCTTGTATTAAAAGAGGTAATACGCACACCGTTATCAATATAGTACTTCATAAAAGTTGTAAAAGTTTGATAACTATCCCAGTGTGAAACACTGGATCCGCTTGAGTAGGTTGTTGGTGCATATATTTTTACCCGAGCGTTATTATTGGCGGTAAGTAAGTTTGAGCCTGGGGCGCCAGCATATAGATTGGCGCTTTTTACCAAGGCTGCACGGTCTGTTTGATTGAGATCCGCCATGCAAGGTCCTGATGTGCCTTGAAACAATTGTCGGTCGTAAATGCCCGGATAATCCGTATATGAGCCCCCGCCACCGGCAGTTGCGTAGGAAAATCTTCCGTCAGAACCTACTAAAGGAAAGAAACCTAACCCATGGCTAACTTCGTGCAACATCACTGTAACCCAATCTATTTGGTAGGCGGAAGGATTGCCGGAGAGTCCGTAGAAAAAATTCATGTTTGGGGTATTCATTTCCAACTTAATATCCCTATTTGTAGTAGCATCATATCCCACTAATTGGTTCCACAAAGAAGAGGGATACCATGTATTGTTTTCTGCATTAAAAAAGTTTTGCATCCGGTACGAAGCGCCAATTACTCCGCCTGTGCCCATATTCGTACTATTAATATTGATATCAAGTGGCACCCAACCACCCAATTGTTCGCCCCAAAGTGTAAACGCCCACTCGGTAGCACTCACTTGTGTTGGATTCAAATTTCCACTTAAAATAAACTCCAGATTATTGTTGGCCCTGTTTCCTTTTGTATGAATAAGTACATTCTCATCAGGGTTAAAATGTTCATCATAAATTGTTAAAGTGCCATCGGGCAATTTGTACATATATACATAGTAACTCATCTCTTCCTCCAACTGTTCAATATATAGTTGGTTTTCGGGGTCATCGGGAAATGCGGGCATAAATTCCGGTTTTTCTTTAAAAATGTACATAATTTCCCGATCTTTTGGCAAAGCTTCCTTCACATTTTCTTTTTTCCCATAAAAATAACGGGGAATATATACATTTTCAGTGGGAGCAAAAACGGCAACCACATTTTGCAGCGATAAGTTGGAGGTAGCCTCCACCAGCAAGTAGCGGTCGGCAGTTCCCAGCACAGACTGTTTTAATTCTTCCAGAAAAAAAGGCGCCAGTTGAAACTCTGCAAGCGACACTTCCACAGGTGTAATTATCACATGATTCCCTGTTTGTTCATTTAAAATAATCAGTTGTGTATTTGGTATTGAAGAAAGTGTAACAGAAAAAACATCTTTTTGTTCGTTATTTCTTGTTAATGATAACGTTGAAATTTCTGCATTGGTAATTTGATTTTTGATTTGCATTATATTTTCTCTCGATAGATTATTATGACTAATCGAAAAAAGATGTTGTGCATAAAGTGCTGAGTTTAATGAAAGCACACTAATTGCTATGAAAAGCAATGAGATTTTTAAAAAATTAAATTTGTTCATAATATTTTTTTTAGTGATTAATGATTAATGGTTAATTGTCGTTGTCTTCAGCCAACGGATTATAGTTTAATTAATTTTTGTGTTTGGGTGCCCGCCTTGGTGGTTATTTTTACAAAATATATACCTGCCGGCAAATGTGAAATGTCGATTTGATTTGAGATTTGAGATTTGAGTCCTGAATTATATTCAGGAGAGATGTTAGACATTTTTCTGCCATAAATATCAAATATTACCACTTCAACTTCGCTCAGTGTCCCAATTCCAAATTCGAAATTCGAAATTCTTAATTCAATAATGTTTTTTGCGGGGTTTGGAATAATTTGAAAGAAAGGTTGTTGATTATCTGAAACTCCAAGAGTCCATTGCGCCATAGCATATAAATTTGCAGTATATCTCCAAGTGGTTTCTGGATGGAGGATTTGGTTATTAAGCCTCCATCCTTGGAAGATATAGTCTTTTTTTTCAGGTATGGGGAGTTCTCCAATAGGCTTGCCGAAAGTTACTTGTTTTGATTCAGGGCTGACTGTACCTCCAAAGGGATAAAAACTTAACGTATATTCATTGTTTTTCCATTGTGCGTACAGAAATAAATCGCTGGTAATAGTTATTGTCTCTCTATCTTCGTAAGAATCTCCGCTACCATCTGGTTCAGTATTCCAGTTTATAAACGAGTAGCCGATATTACCGAAAGGATTCATGCATAATTTTTGTGCTACTCCTGACATGAATGGCTGCGGAGTGCGGGATCCTGTTCCTCCGTTTGCGTCAAAATTTACAAAAACAGTGTTAGGATTTATCTCAGGCGCTGACCACCCGATATCCATCATCATGCCAATTTTTCGGTTATTGAAGGTATGCAAGGGGTAGTCGTATGCATATTTCATGAAAGATGGAAAATTTATCTCGTTCGCCCAGTGATGAACGCTTGAACCCCCGCTGTAATGAGACGGAGCATAAATCTTAACCCTAACCCCTTCGTTGGCTTCTAATAATTGAGGACCTCCAGCGCACAAATTATTACTGATAATTAAAGCGGCGCGTTCATTATCGCTAAGTTCTGTCCAACAAGGTCCGTTAAGACCCTGATACAACATGCGGTCGTAGATTACGGGAGCGCCATAATAGAAAAATCCCTCCTGAGAGCATCCTGAGCCAAAGCCCAACCCATGACATGTTTCATGTAACATAATGGTAACATAATCTATCTTAGTTGTATTGGCATCCAAGCCAAAGTAGAAACCAAATTTGGAATTCATTTCTAAAAAAACATCATTCTCCGATCCGGAAGCATTGTAACCCACCAATTGATTCCATAATGCAGGAGGATACCAGGTATCATCTTCATAATTATAAAAAGGTGGCTGGGGCCAACTCGCCCCTATAACTCCTTCCGATAATTCATAAAAATTTACACAAACATCCACGGGGACACTCCCTCCTAATTGGTAGCTCCAAAGTTCCAAAGCAAATTCAGTCGCTGTGCGCTGCGTTTCGTTCAACTCGCCGGATAGGGAAAATTCCAAGAAATTGCCTACGGAACTCACGTTTTTTGTATCATCACGGTTAAAATGTTGATCATAAATAGATAAAGTTCCATCAGGTAGTTTGTACATATAAACGTAGTAGTTCATCGCTTCTTCTAATTGTTCAATATATTGTTGGTGCACAGGATCATCAGGAAATTCTGAAATAAGTTGCGGTTTTTGTTTATAGATTTTTATAATTTGTCTGTCGTGCGGCAAAGCCTCTTTTACGTTTTCTTTTTTCCCATAAAAATATTGTGGGAGCCTCACAATATCCGTTGAAGGAGCAACAGAAACAACACTTTCAACGGAAAAGTTTGATGTTGCCTCCAAAACCAAATAGCGATCGGCAGTTCCCAACCCAGACTGAATTAATTCTTCCATAAAAAAGGGTTCCAACTGAAATTCAGTATGCGATGCTGTTTCCGAAGTTATAACCACGTTATTTTCTGTCTCTTCATTCAAAATGATGAGTTGCGTATTTTCAGTTGAAGAAAGTTTAACAAGAAAAACATCTTTTTGATCATTATTTCTTGTTAGAGACAATGCGGATATTTCTGTATTTGATATTTGATTTTTGATTTGCGCTACATTCTCTTTAGATACACTGTTATAACTTACCGAAAAAAGAGGTTGCGAATAAAGAAAATTGAAATTGAATGAAAAAACAATGATTGCTACGAAAAACAAGAAAATTTTTAAAAAATTAAGTTTGTTCATAATATTATTTTTAATTTTTATTTGATTTTAAAATTCCAGGTAATAGAGGGAATGATGGGAAACAGACTCATTTTGTAGGCTTTGGTTGCCATATCAAAAACAGGAGGGTCTGTTTCAAGATCAAAATTGGTAGTGGTTTCATAAAAGATAAAAAAAGGATTTTTGTGATTATATAGGTTGAAAATAGAGAAGTTGAGACCTGTTTCAAAATGTTTTCTTTTTACGATGTTCCAATTTATGGAAATATCTAAACGATGGTAAGGTGGCATGCGGTAGGCATTTCTATCGCTATATTCCGTTATGATGTTGCCGTTAAAGAGGTAGTATCCAGTTGGGATAGTCATTGTATTGCCACTTGCAAAAACCCAAACGGCAGAAATTGACAATTTATTGCGAATGACCTCGAAATTTAAACTGATGGAAACATCGTGACGACGGTCATATTTTGCCCAAAACCACTGTTGATTATTAAGTTCTGAAAAATTTCTTTTAGTATAAGACAGTGTGTAACCGATAAATCCGGTAAACCAACCTCTATTTTTTTGGATAAAAAACTCAACGCCCCATGAGTACCCCTTTCCCTGAGTAACAATTTGATCCGGATTTACTTGCAAAAAAGAAAGATCCAAACCCTCTTTATATTCCGATAAGTTTCGTATTTGCTTGTAATACGCATCAATATAAGTTTCAAACATGTTTTTATAAAAATTTCTAAAAACGCCCAAAGAAACTTGGTGTCCTATTTGAGGTTTCATGAAGGCTGTGCTGGGCATCCAAACATCGGTGGGTAATGAGATAGTAGCTAAAGAAATTTGATGTAAATACTGGTAATTCAAAGTATATGAAGTTTTTATGGAAGTATTGGAGTCAATTAAAAAACGAGCAGAAAAACGAGGTTCCACATGATTAAACTGTTTGACCATCTCTCCTGATTTATATATCACAGAATCAACGATATGTAATTTATCATCTAATTTATAGCGATTAAATTTACCAATATGTGAAAAGTGCGAATAGCGCAATCCATAACTAATTTTCAACCACTTCACTATACCCCACTCGTCGTTGGCATAAATGGCCAGTTCGTTGGCAAAATAGGGCTCCGATTTAGGAATAGTAAGGTTGTTGTTTTGTCCAGCTTCCACCTCAAAATTGGATGGAAAAAAGGTATGAAAGATGTAGTGGACTCCAAATTTTGTGTTGTGGCGCGGGTTGGGTAAAAAAGTGATCTCCGATTTTAGTGTATAATCCCTTATCCCTGATGATATCCCAAAATTATATATCCCTTGTTTCATCTCAGTTATAAATTGATAATCGCTAAATGTAGCGGAAGTATTTAAAAATAGTTGGGGGGAGATGATGTAGTTCCAGCGTATGGAAGCAGCCCCGTTACCCCATCTGAAAATAGAATTGATATTGCCGTTTTTTGATTTAAAGCCGTAAACGTCATTGCCATAATAACCACCAATATAAAGTCGGTGTTTATCATTGATAATGATGTTAAATTTGGCATTCAAATCGTAGAAGTAAAATTTTGAACCTTTTAGAGGAGATGTTTTTTTTAAGAATGGCTGAACGAGCCAGTCAATATATGTTCTTCTTCCTGAAACAATAAATGATGCTTTATCTTTTTTTATCGGACCTTGCAGGGTAAATCGTGCAAAGATCACCCCGATACCGCCGTCCAATTCATAGTTTTTCATGTTTCCCTCTTTCTGATGCACATCAATAATAGAAGCCAACCGACCGCCATATTGGGCGGGCATACCCGACTTAATCACCTCAATATTTTTCAGGGCGTCGGCATTAAAAATGGAGAAAAAGCCGAACAGATGACCAGGATTATAAATGGGTGTTTCGTCTAATAAGATTAGATTTTGATCGGCATTGCCGCCGCGCACATAAAAACCGCTGTTACCTTCCGTACCCGACTGCACTCCCGGCAGCAACTGTATTGATTTTAGCACATCCACCTCGCCCATAAAAGCAGGCATGGTTTTAATAGTTTCAATTTTTATCTCCATTTTGCCGACATCTACGGTACTTACATTTCGGTCAGCGGCTTGACCTGTTATAACTACTTCGTCGGTAAGAATGGCGGCAGGCATAATCATCACATCCTTCTTTTGATGCGCTGTAATGTGAATATTTTCAACGATTGGCTTGTATCCCAAGTAGGTGACATTAAAAACGTAATTTCCTTTTTCAACAGTGATGGAATAGAAACCTGAGTGATTGGTCATAGTACCATGTGTTGTAGTTGTATTAATAGAATCTCGAAGAATAACGTAAGCGCCGGTAATAGTTTCTCCATTATCTGCATCCTTTACAATCCCTGAGAGAGTTACCTTTTGTGCGTTTAAAGTGCTGACAATTAATATCATCATAAATACTACAAGCGTTTTTTTCATAAGTGAGCGCGAATATAGTGTTTTTTAACAAGTTTGAAAGATAATTCTATTTTCGCGAATCATTTTGAAATATTTACTTATGAAGTTGCGCCCGACACAAATTAGGGATTTCACATGAAAAAATCACTATTATTTATTCTCAGTTTATGCTTTTTTGTAAGTTTTTCCTTAAATGCACAGGAGATGACTCAAAAAGAAAAAAACAACTACGCCCTGGGAGTTTTTTTAGGCGAAAAACTTCAAGAGAAAATCACAGAATCCGGAATTGATCCCGGTGTCTTAGAAATGCTCAAAGGTTTTATAAAAGAAAATGTTACTTTTGAATTTATAAAAGAAGGATTTCGGGACAGAATGAAAGGAGAAATCAAACTCCCAAAAGAAGAAATAATGAAGATTCTTGCAGAACTTGAGAAGAAGAAGGAGTATATTGAAGGGTTAATTAATTCGCAAAAAGAATCTGATAATAATGATGATAATGACGGTCAGTCTTCAAGTAATGATTCATATACAATGGCTCAGCGCTATACATCCATATCTTGGCACTATCTTTTCGTTAAAGAGTATGCCCAGGCAGAGAAAGTTGCTCGTAAAGCTTTGGAAATTAACCCTACCTATTTAGTATCTAAAACCAATCTGGCACATGCATTGCTTTTTCAAAATCGTTTTTCAAAAGCAGAAACGATCTATAAAGAGTTGTCGCAAACCATTTACCAAAACAACGAAACTTTTAGCAAAGTGCTTCTGAATGATTTTGCTACATTGGAAAAAGCAGGAGTTATTCCGGAAAAGCGCAAGGGAGATGTGGAGAAAATTAGGCAGATGTTGCGGAGGTAGTTTTTTTATTCCAAGAGTGGATTATGTTCATTCCAAAACAAAACAAAAACTATATCTTTGCCCCCTCTTAATAATTCATTATTTACATTAAAATCAATACATTATGAAAAAAATCAAAGTTGGTATTAACGGATTTGGAAGGATCGGGCGTTTGGTGTTCCGCGCTTCCATTACAAG
>JGI24696J40584_12961545_pt1 | contig 20371 bp, 22 predicted proteins | sample TergutCo191P4_FD_40584 | JGI IMG/M metagenome (IMG submission 40584)
GGCGCCGTTTTTTTTTGGTTACTTTTTTTTTGCGCGCGCAAAAAAAAAGTGACTCGCCGAGAGGCGAAAACCTGCCCGGAGGGCAAAAAAAGCTCGGGCCGCATGGCCCTTAAAAACTTTATCAGTTAAGAGGCCCGGGCCGCAGGCCCAGGAAAAAACAACGCCCGAAGGGCGAAAAGAAATGTTTCAGAGAAAAGCCCGGGCCGCATGGCCCATAAAAAGCATTATTCGCCCTCAATGTACCGCAACAATGCTTCAACGTTGCAGGGGAGCGCCACCCATCGCGCCCCCCCCTCCTTGCGAAACCAAGTCAACTGCCTCTTCGCATAGTGGCGTGTGTTTTGCGCCATTTTTTGGCGCGCCTGGGCTTCACTCAAAACACCCTCCACAACTTCCAACCCCTCGCGGTAGCCCACACTCCTCATGGCCGGGGTGTCGCGAAAACCCATCCCTACCAAAGCCTTTATTTCTGCCAATAGGCCCGCCTCAAACATGTCCTCTACACGTTGGTTAATGGCTTCATAAAGCAAATGGCGCTCCGGTGAGAGGACAATATAGTGGTGAATATATCTCTCCTCTTGGAAGTTGTGCTCCTCCCAATGCGCTGAAGCGGGCTTTCCCGTTTGCTCAAAAATTTCCAATGCACGCATGGCCCGCAACTTGTCCCCCCTCGGCAAACGCGCAGCCGTTGCCGCATCTATTTCTCCAAGGCGACGGTGGAGCGCCTCCTCCCCCACCTCTTCTGCCCATGCCTCCAAACGCTTGCGCAACAACATGTCCACCGGCGGCAATGCGGCCAAACCGTGGAGCAGGGCGCGCAAATAAAGCCCTGTGCCTCCCACCACTATTGCCCGCTTCCCTCGGGAGTGTATGTCGGCTATGGCCTCGTCCGCCAATGCCACATAGCGCGCCGCCGTGCACTCTTCGGTTGGCTCCAAACAGGAAATGAGGTGGTGGGGTATTCTGGAGAGCAGCTTCGCGGGGGGCTTGGCCGTTCCAATGTCAAAATGACGGTATACCTGCTGCGAGTCAGCACCCACAATCTCCGCCCCCCAACACTCTGCCAACTCTATGGCCAGTTGGCTTTTGCCCGCACCCGTGGGGCCCGCAAGCACCAACAAGCTTGGGGTTGCTGCCTTCACCTTCAACGCAATATTCCCTCAAGTTCTTCAAGCGCTATTTCACGCTCCGTGCTGCTTCGCATGTCCTTGAGTTTGGCCCTGCCTGTTTGCAACTCGGCCTCCCCCAATACAATGCAATATTGGGCGCCCAGTTTGTGGGCACGTTTGAGTTGGCTCTTCACGGAGCCACCCCGCAAGTCCGCCTCCACCGCTAGGCCCCCCTTCCTCAAACGCGAAAGCAACTTCCATGCCTCATCCCCACCCCCTGCGTCTGCCAAAAACAACAAAGGCCCCCGCGGCTCCGGCTGCGTGTTGGCCCCCAACAACAAACATAGGCGCTCCAACCCCATTGCAAAACCAACGGCCGGCACACAAGGCCCCCCCAATTGCTCCAATAAACCGTCATAGCGCCCACCACCACATAGGGTGCTGGCGGTGCCCAATAGGGCGTCGTCCGCCACTATCTCAAATGCCGTGCGAGCGTAGTAGTCCAGGCCGCGCACCAGGCGTGGGTTGAGTGTAAATTCCACCGCGGAAAGCCGTAACAACCTTTGCAACTCCTCAAAATGCTCCAAAGAAGCCTCATCCAAATGCTCCAACAACACAGGGGCCGCTGCAATAAGGGGCGCCATCACCTCCTCCTTGCTGTCCAAAAGGCGTATGGGGTTTCGCTCCAACGTCTTTTGCAACTCCTCTGTCAACACGTGCCGGTGGGTTGAAAAATAGGCACGGGTTTTCTCGGAAAAACGCCGGCGACAGTCCGCATCCCCAAGCGAGTTCAACTCAAGCCGTACATTCTCTATGCCCAGCTTCTTCAAAAATGCAAAAGCCAACTCAATGAGTTCTGCATCCTGCTTGGGTTCCGCTATGCCAAAAACCTCCGCCCCCAATTGGTGGAATTGGCGGTAGCGGCCCGTCTTCATGCGCTCATAGCGGAACATGGGGCCTGTATAAAACCACTTGCTGACAGGCTCCTTCTGGTGGACGGCATGCTCTATGTAGGCGCGTGCGGCAGAGGCGGTGCCTTCGGGGCGGAGGCTTATGTCCCGGCCCCCCTTGTCCAAAAATTGGTACATCTCCTTGCCCACCACTTCTGTGTCTTCCCCTACCCCCCTCTCAAATAGGGCCGTCTCCTCCACAATGGGCGTCCTTATTTCTTCAAAACCAAATCGCCCAAACACCTCCCGTGCCACCCCTTCCAGCTGCTGCCATAGGGCACTCTCCCCTGGGAGTATGTCCCTCATGCCTCTCAAACTGCAAAACTTCTGCTTCACAAAACACTTCCTGGCAAAACATTGCCTGGCAAAATACTGCCTATTTTTTGCCCCACCCGCAGCATATTCTCCAACTCCAAACCCTCCCCAAATTGCACCCGCCCCTTCTCAAATAACAAAATAACCGTGGAGCCCATCTCAAAACGCAGCAACTCCTCACCCTTCTTCACCGGCAAAGGCGTCGCATAGCACTTCGTATAGGCCGCTTTCCCCTCGTGCGTGGCGTGCCCGTCAAATGCCGCCACAATCCTCCCCACACAGGTGGCCCCCACCGCTACCAACGCCACCTTTCCTATGCGCGTTTGCAGGCGGACAAACAGGCGCTCGTTTATGGAGTAGAGGGCTTCTTTGTTCCTCACAGCAATGGGGTGTACGGGCCAAAAGGCGCCTGGGAGGTAGTGTAGGCTTGCAATTTCTCCGTCCAGGGGGGCGTGTATCCGGTGGTAGTCGCGTGGGGACAAATAGAGGGTGAGGAAGCTTCCCCCCTCAAAACAACGCCCCGCCCCCTCACACCCCAAAAGCTGTCCCGCGGAAAACCAAATCCCCTTCGCTTGCACACATTTGTCGGCCTCCATTTTTCCAAATTGGGAAATGCGGGCGTCCACGGGGCTCACTATGGCGTCGTCACCCGCGTCTATGGGGCGTATGCCGGGTTTGAGTTTGCGTGAAAAAAATTCAGCAAAACTCGCATAGGCTTCTATGGGCTTTTCCGCTTCGTCCAGGTTTATGGCATATCGCTTGGCAAAGGCTGCAATGCTTCTGCGGTGCATCCACTTGGGCAACTTCGCATTCACCAAACGGCCTACAACCGAGGACAACGTGGACTTGGGCAACAACCGCATCAACGTTAGGAATGCCTGCTCTTTCATCCACTAAATCCCCATAACAAGCCGGTTGGCAAAACTGGTCGCCAAAGAGGCATCCAAAATCTTCTGCGCTGACGTCGCAATGTCATATTCAACACGCACAAACTCCATGCTTTGTGCACCCTCATCCAAAACAACAAAACAGGCGCGGTTGTCATAGTCGCGCGGCTGGCCAACGGAGCCTACGGAAATTAAATAGTGCGCCGCGGGCTCCAACTCAAAAGCCACCTCGTGCCTCTCCACCACCTCCCCGTCGAGTACCCTAAATACCTTGCACAAATGGCTATGGCCCACAAAGGACAAACGCGGCAGGGCTAAAACTTCGGGCAATAGCTGCGCAATCTGGTCCGAAGAGAAAACATACTCGTAGGCTTGAGGCTCAAACGGCGCGCCGTGGGAGCATAGCACGTTCTCTCCATAACGGTAGGTATAGGGAAGGCCGGACAACCACCTGAAGCTGTCCTCGCTCAAAACCCCCGCCGTCCAATCCAACACGTGGCGGGCTGCGCCATAATAGTAGGAGTAGTCCATCCGGCCTACAACCGCCGCATCATGGTTGCCCAACAACGTCAACTCCGTGTTGCTGCGGACCAGTCGACAACACTCTTCCGGAGAAGCACCATAGCCCACCACATCCCCCAGAGAAATGAGGCGGTCTACTTTGAGTTCCTCAGCCCTCTTCAATACGGCAACCAATGCCTCCAAATTGGAATGTACATCCGAAAAAATGCCAATCCTCATCGGGGCCCACCTTGTCTAAACATGAAGCACCCCTCCTCTCGTTCCACCTGTGTCCAATAACCCAAAGACTTTCTATAAGGCTTCTCTCTTTAAAAATAACCCCACCTCCCCCCCCTTCTTCCCACCATGCCCCCTTCACTTGGCTTCGTTGCTTGCTGCCTCAAAGTCATATACGCGCAGCGGGTTTATCTGCTTATAACGGCCCAAACGCAATAAACGCCGCGCACACTCCCACGTCAACTCCCTCGGGTGACGCCGGGGCTCCTCCTTCTTCCACCTCTTCACCTCCTTTCGAATGGCTTCCACCACCTCCGGAGGGTGCATGAGAAAACTCTGGGAAAACAACAAACTCCCACCAAAAGGAATGAGCCTCGCTTCCAATATGTCCTTCTTGTTGAGGCCCAATATGGAGCGACGCTCCGTTACCTCAAAATCCGCTTCGGAAAACAACTCCCTTAGTACAATGCGGTGCTCCTTGCATTTGCCCACCTCAAAAAGGCCGTGAATGGTTTCGGTGAAACAACGCGCTTGCTCGGCCTTGTCCGGCTTTGTACGCAACAAATGCTCATAAAAAGCAACAGCGGGCGTCTTGTTGTCAGGGGGGCGGGGCCTATCAAAAAGGAAATATTCCAAAAAACACGTCATGTGGTTTTCAAAAAACCTGTCCTCCTCATGAAAGTCTCCCACAAACTTCATGTATTGGGCCTTCGCTTCCAACACATCTGCATGGTTGGAATCCGGAATGGCCCACGCAATCAGTTCCTCAAACGGCTGCTGGTAGTGGCTGTCCATATAATGCTGTTGTCATATAATGCTGCTGTCCGCCCAACGGGCAAACCTTTGGTAGAAAGGATGTAAATGCGCCGCACCTGAAGGTTGGAATTGTATGCCTGCTGCTTTGAGGCCTGGCAACTGAATTCCTTCAACACTGCCATCGTTCACATTGCAGTAACTCACCTCCACCTCCTTGTTTACCTTCGGGTTTTCCACCACAAACCCATGGTGTTGCCCGGTAATTTCAATCCGCCCCGTCTCCAAAAAACGTACCGCCTGGTTCCCACCCCGGTGCCCCATCTTCATCTTCACCACCTTCAACCCCACCGCCAGGGCCAACATTTGGTAGCCCAAACCAATGCCAGCCAGAGGTACTTTGCCCACCAATGCCGCCACTGTCTGGCTTGCCCCCTCAACAGCATTGGGGCTTCCAGGGCCATTGCTGAGGAATATGGCCTGCGGCTTCATCTCCAATATGGCCTCCGCCGAAGTGCCGGCGGGGACAACGCTGACTTTTGCCCCCAACGCCACCAACGTGTTCAACGCACTGCGGCTGACGCCAAAGTCTATCACCACAACGTGCCAGCTGCCTTGGCTTTGCGCTTGCGTAGGGTAGGAATAAACACTCTTTGTCGTCACCGTCGCAACCAAATCCACATCTTCATAGGGCTTTGTCCAACGCGCCCTGTCTATGAGGGCACGCGTGGACATGGTTTCTGAGGAGAGGACGCCCGGTTGGCAGCCATGCCTGCGCAGGTGGCTTAGGAGACGACGGGTGTCTAAGTCGCATACGCCTGCAATCCCCCACCTCTCTATATAGCTTTCAAGGGACTCCTTCGCTTGCCAGTTGGAAGGCTGGGTGAGTTCACTCAATGCAAGGCCTATGGCGTGGGGCCTGTCGGACTCGACATTCTCGGCATTCACTCCTACGCTGCCAATGTGCGGGTAGGAGAAAACCAATATCTGCCCGGCCAAACTCGGGTGCGTTATCAATTCTTGGTAGCCAAACATAGAGGTGTTGAATACCACCTCGCCCACCACCTCCCCTGTCGCCCCAAATGAATTGCCGTGGAATACTTCACCATCCGCTAAAACCAATACCGCTTTCTTCACAACGTTGCTCCTCGCGAAAAACAAACATGGCCGCTAATAATTGTCTTCAAAACTTCCCCCGTCTCGGCATCCAAAACAACCGCATCCGCCACCGCCCCCTCTCCCAAATGCCCACACCCCAACCTCAACGCCCGCGCAGGGCCTGAGGTGAGACGCGCTATCTTCTCCTCAAGAGGCATCTCCATCTTCCACAACGTCGGCCAAACTGCATTCAGGGTTTCTCCCCCCGGCACGCAAAGCTCAAAAGGCTCCTCCATCTCATCCTTCGTTCGCCGGTAATGGTCCGAAACAACCGCATCTATGGCACCGGACTTCACCCCTTCTCGCAACGCCAAACTGTCCTCCTCCCCCCTCAAAGGGGGCCATATGCGGGCAAGCGGGGAGTAGGGCTCTATGTTGGTGTCCCAATAATTCAAGTGCATGGGGGTTGTGTCGGCCGTCACGGACAAACCTCTGCGCTTGGCCTCTTCAATCAACTGCAAACTGCGCTTGCAAGCAATGTGGGCAAAATGCAAGTGCCCCCCCGCCTCCTCCAACAAAAGCAAATCCCTCGCCACCGCTGCTGCCTCTGCAGAAACAGGTATGGAAGGAATCCCCCAGGCCAACGCCACCTTGCCCTCCCCCAAGGCCCCCTTGCCTGAAAGAGACTTGTCTTCTGCGTGTACCATAATAACTGCGCCCAACTCGGCAGCATATTGCATCGCCCGGCGCATCAAACCCGCATTCCCAACAGCCTGGCTGTCAAATAATATGTGCGCGCCCGCCTCTATCCCCGCCATCTCCTTGCCCTCCCCCCCTTGCGTCAACGGCGCCAGGGGAAAACACTTGGGCGCCCTTGGAAATAAAACCTCATCCGGCGGCTTGTGCGGACAAAGCAGAGTGGTGTAGCCTTGCTGGAGGGCCAACTCCAAATCCTCCCGGCTGCGTATGGTGCAACGCAAGTCGACAAAACCAGGCACCACACAGTGGCCCGCAACATCCAATATTTCAGCGCCCGAGGGCGCCGTGGCGCTCACCACACCCTTCTCAAAATAAAGGTCGCCTATCGCATTCCGGCGGTGGGTGGGGTCTATCACTCGTGCGGACTTCAAAATGAGAGCGCTCATTGCAAACTCTCCAAAATGGCTTGTCGGACAACAACACCGTTGGCCACCTGCTCGAGAATGAGGTTGTAGGGGCCATCCATCACCTCAGAGGCTATCTCCAACCCCCGGTTGACGGGGCCCGGGTGCATGACAAAAGTACCTTCCTTGAGTTTGGACATGCGGCGCAAGTCAAGCCCCCAACGGCGTTGGTATTCTTGCGCAGAAGGTATCAGCGCCTCCTGCTGACGCTCCTTTTGCAAACGCAACATCATCACCGCATCCACATCCTTCAAAGCCTCGTCCAAGTCAAAACATACTTCGGCCCCCAAAGCTTCAAACGCCTTGGGCGCTAGAGTGGGGGGGCCGCAAAAACGCACTTTCGCCCCCAACAACTGCAGGCAATAGAGGTTGGAGCGCGCTACACGGCTGTGCAATATGTCTCCCACTATCAACACCCGCCGGCCCCTCAACTCACCCCCCCACTTCTCCATAAGCGTAAACGCATCCAATAGGGCCTGCGAGGGGTGCTCGTGGCGCCCATCCCCTGCGTTGACAACCGCACAACCTATGTGCTTGGCCACCCGCGCAGGCGCACCCGCGTTGGGGTGCCGAATGACAAAGGCAAATACCCCCATCGCAGCCAAATTGCGCGCCGTGTCCAGCAAACTCTCCCCCTTTATGGAAGAGGAATTCGCTATATTCCAATTCAATACGTGGGCACCTAGGCCCGCCGCGGCCACCTCAAAAGAGCAACTCGTCCGCGTCGAAGGCTCATAAAACAACTTCACCACCACCTTCCCTGCCAACGCAGTGCAAGGGGCCCCCTCACGTTTGAGCCTGCAAGCCCGCCCCAATATGTCCAAAACATCGCCTTGAGAGAGCTCTCGTATCGATAGCAGGTGAGGTATCATTTTTAACCTCCGTCCTAAAAAAACCGTTTCTACGAGGTGTTAAAAAACCAGGGGGAAAATACTTGGGATGAGCTAGCGTGGGAAAACAGAAGCGTCAAGCTTAAGTGCCTAAAAACCACCGCCCACTTTATAAACTTAAGGAAGTCCGGTGCGTTTGGAGGGCTCTTTTCCGCATATGTTCATGGGTAAAAAAAGACGGTCTACGCGTAAACCCCTCTCGCTCAGCAGCCCCCCTCCCCACCCGCCTAGGCCCCAGGCCCACCAAACCACCATCGCCTTGCCCTTAATGTTGCCCAAAGGCACAAAATGCGCCTGCAAACTGCGAGAGCCCAGGCCATAACGGCTGTCGTCGCTGTGGTCGCGGTTGTCACCCATGACAAAAACATGCTTGTCGGGAACTTTGTAGGGGCCTTCGTTGTTGTCCTTGGAAAATCCCCAGTCAAACAAAACACGGTGCGGGTGGCTCCCCAAAAACTCACGCGCCAACTCCGCCTCCTCCTTCTCCCAGCCAAAACGAAAGTCATATGTCATGTAGGGGTAGTTTTCTGTCTCCGTCTGCGTGAGTATGGCCTCGCCATTCACAAACAACTTCTTGTTGCGAAGCTCCACAACATCCCCCGCTATGCCTATAACTCGCTTTATGTAGTCCACTTCCGTGTTGGTGGGGTTGTTGAATACGATGACGTCACCCCGCTTGGGCTCCCTCACCAACACAAAAGGTACAATGTTTTTGTAGGGAATACGAACGCCATAGAGAAAACGGTTCACCACAACATGGTCACCAATCTCCAACGTGGGAATCATCGAGCCGGAGGGAATGGCATAGGGCTCCACCACAACAAGCCTCAGCAAAACCACCAACACCAGTGTGCCCAAAAGCCCCATCAGCTTCCAACGCCACGCCGTACGCGAAGCTTGAGCAAAATGCTTGGAGGCAGCACCCTGCAACTTGGCCGTCGCCTTCAAAAGCGCCTCCGAGTCGGACTCCACATAGGCCAACCAAGCTTGCTTGCGAAGCTCTGCCACCTCCGACAAAGCCTTGGGAGGCAAGGAGGAGGGGGGGGACTTTCGGGCAAGCCACAACAACTCCTTGTCGGACTCCTCAAGGCCAACACGCGCCCTGCGTAGGCGAAAAGAGGGCTTGGCTATTATATAGCGCCCCAATAGCAACACCCACCACGCCAATACACACCCTAGGGCCACCCCCTTCATCCCCGGCAGCAATACCCAATAGGCACAAAGGCTGAATTCAATAATCGTTATGTAAACGGCCAGTATGAGAAAAACCAAACCTACGGGCGTCCATAAACTCGTCACACGGTTGGCCAACCACAACCAGCGCGCTCGCTTCGCAAACGCAGCAGAAACTTCTTGCCAAAGTTTTTTTCTTGAAAGCAACACCGCTTCATTCATGGGTTTCAATAAAGTGCTCCAGCCACGCTCAACCTCATGCGTCGGTTTTGAGAATGGCCAAAAAGGCCTCCTGCGGCAAATCCACAGAGCCTATGCGTTTCATGCGCTTCTTGCCCTCTTTCTGCTTTTCAAGCAACTTGCGCTTTCGGCTAATGTCACCACCATAACACTTGGCCAAAACATTCTTCCTCATGGCGGATACGGTTTCTCGCGCAATGACACGGGAGCCAATGGCCGCTTGAATGGCAACTTCATACATCTGCCGCGGAATAACTGTCCGCAACTTTTCGCAAATCTCCCGCCCGCGCATATAGGCGCGCTCCCGGTGGACAATAATGGAAAGCGCATCCACAACGTCACCGTTAATGAGTATGTCCAACTTCACCAACTCACTCTCCGCATAGTCCGCCAACTCATAGTCCATGGAGGCATAGCCACGGGACTGACTCTTCATTTTGTCAAAAAAGTCAAACACCACCTCCGCCAAAGGCAATTCATAGGTCAGTTTTATGCGTTTGCCGGAGGTGCCCAAATATTCCATCCCCTTTTGCGTGCCCCGCCGCTCCTGGCAAAGCTTCAACATGGCCCCCAAATGCTCCTCCGGCACGTGAATGTGGCAAGTGAGCATTGGCTCCTCCAGGTGCTCTATGGTGGACACAGGGGGAAGTTTGGCCGGGTTGTCTACAAAAAACGCCTGCCCCTCCTCCGTAAATACCTTGTAGACGACGGAAGGCGCTGTGTTGATGAGGCTCAGTTTGTATTCGCGCTCCAGCCGCTCCTGCACAATCTCCATGTGCAAAAGCCCCAAATAACCACAACGAAAACCAAAACCCAATGCGGTGGACGTCTCCGGCTCAAACGTAAAAGCCGAGTCGTTCAACCGAAGCTTTGTCAACGCGTCTCTCAACCCCTCATAGTCCGCTGAATCCAAGGGGAATACACCCGAAAATACCATCGGCTTGACTTCTTGAAAACCCGGACAGGCCTGCTGCGTGGGGACTTCATCGTCTGTCACGGTGTCCCCTACCTTCGCGTCCGCCAACTCCTTCACGTTGGCCACCAATATCCCCACCTCCCCCGCCATGAGGGCCCCTATGGAGCGTACGTAGGGGCTAATAACTCCCAACTCCTGGACTTCAAACTTCTTCTGGTTGCTCCATAAACGAATGCGCTGCTTCGTCCGTATCTCCCCTTCTAACACCCTTATCAGCATAATGACGCCGCGGTAGTTGTCATACCAACTGTCGAAAACCAATGCCTTCAGCGGCGCCTCCTTCTTGCCTTTGGGCGGAGGAATGTGCCGTATAATGGACTCCAACAACTCCTCTATGCCAATCCCCTCCTTCGCAGAAACAGGGACGGCCATGGAAGTGTCCAGCCCTATAATGTCTTCTACTTCCCGCCGCACCCCCTCCACATCCGCTGACGGTAAGTCCACTTTGTTGATGACGGGCACAATCTCCAAGTCGTTCTCCAACGCCATATAAACGTTGGCCAAGGTTTGCGCCTCCACCCCCTGCGTCGCGTCTACCACCAACAGCGCCCCCTCACATGCCGCCAAAGAGCGGCTCACCTCATAGGCAAAGTCCACGTGCCCCGGCGTATCTATGAGGTTGAGGGCATAGTCCACCCCGTCCTTCCCCTTGTAGGCCATGCGTACCGTCTGCGCCTTTATGGTAATGCCCCTCTCCCTCTCCAATTCCATGTTGTCCAAAAATTGGGCCTGCGCATTCCTGTCGCTGACGGTGCCCGTTACCTCCAACAGGCGATCCGCAAGCGTGGACTTTCCATGGTCAATGTGCGCAATAATGCAAAAATTCCGAATATGAGCGTTTGGGGCCAGCATGGGCTACATGCGCCTAGCACGAAAGCTTCTCAAAGTCTTCGTCTGAAAACATGGCCAAGGCTTATGTCTCCAACCTGACACCACTTTTTCCGCCTCCAAAGCCCCAAAGCCACCTTGTGGACTTAAGGCTACATTGCACAACTTCCCTAAGTGTGTTGAAACAACCCTAGGGCTGGGTTTACAAACCACTGGCCAGGGAGGAATATTCGTGAATTCTGCAAAACGTGTGCTTTGTCTCTGCTGCTGCCTTGGAATTTGCGCATTCGCGCAAGGCCCCGGGGCCACCCCACCCCCGCCCCCTTCTGGCTCTGCCCCCTCTTCTGGCTCTGTTCCCTCCAGAGACGAAATCCGCCGCGCCCTCGACTATTATTTTTATGGCAAAAACAGCCCCCCCGCCCTCGTTGAATTCCTTCCCTGCCTCAAAGTAGACATTCAAAAAAGTAGCGAAACTTATAGTCAGTGCCTCGAAATTGCGAAAAATTCCGTTCCTCTCAACACACGAGTCAACCTATGGACAATGTGGTATCTTCCCCAGGGCTCTCGGTATGAGGACGTCGTCTTGCAGGCATTTTGGGGAGAGCAGTTGCGTTCAACGGAGGACTATAGTCTCAACACCAGCGGGCGCTTTCGCACTTGGAAAACGGTCAATCTCAACAAAAAAGGCATTTGGACATTTAAAATTATGCAGGGTACCCAAGAGTTGGATTCTTTGAAACTTAGCGTGGACTAGGCGATTAGAATGAGAGGACGCTCGTTGGCGTCTTGGTTTTTTGGAGAAAACATATGCGAATTGGAGTGATGACTGGGGGAGGAGATTGTCCTGGGTTAAACCCGTTGATTCGTTCCATTATTAAACGGGGCATCCTGGAGTTTGGTTATGAGTTTGTCGGCATTGAAAATGGTTACCAAGGTTTGGTGGAGCCGGGTTTGGCAAGGCCTCTTGGGCTTTCGGACGTGCGTGGAATTCTCAACAAAGGGGGGACCATTCTTGGGACGTCCAACAAGGCAAACCCCTTTGAATATGCCATGAAAGTGGATGGCCAATGGGTGCTCAAGGACATGTCTGAGACGGCTGTCCAAAGAGCGCGAGAGTTGCAGTTGGATGGGCTCATCGCCATTGGTGGAGACGGCACTTTGTCCATGGCCCATCGCTTGTCGCTCAAAGGGCTCAACATTATTGGCTGTCCCAAAACCATTGACAATGACTTGTCGGGGACGGACCAGACTTTTGGGTTTGACACGGCGCGCTCCATTTGCGTTGAAGCCATCGATCGCCTGCACAGCACAGCAGAGTCGCATGACCGTGTGATGATTATTGAATTGATGGGTCGGCATGCGGGATTTCTGACTTGTGACTCCGGTATAGCGGGGGGAGCAGACGTTATTCTAATTCCTGAAATTCCCTACCGTATTGACTCTGTCATTGGAAAAATCAAACGTAGGGGGACAGCCAAGCATTCCTTCACCATCATCGCCATTTCGGAAGGGGCCTATCCTCATGGGGGGAGCATCTCCATTCAGGGGGGGCTTGATGAGGCTCCAGGGCGGGGTGTTGTGCGCCTGGGGGGCTCCGGCAAGGTGCTGGCCGACTTGCTTGCACAAAAAATTGAAGCAGAAATTCGCGTCACCGTCCTTGGCCACCTGCAAAGAGGTGGTGCCCCCACCGCGGCAGATCGCCTCCTGGCCACACGCTATGGCTGCAAGTCTTTGGAACTCATTTATGACGACTTGTGGGGCCATATGGTGGCTTTGCGCGACGGCTCTATTACACACACCCCACTGTCAGAATCCCGCAAAGAAAAACGTGTTGACCCCAATGGCCAAGAAGTTCGCTTTGCAAAAAGCCTCGGCATTTCTTTTGGGGACTGACACCCAAAACCAACGCTGCAGCGGCTCTCAACGCTGCAGCGGCTCTCAACGCTGCAGCGGCTTCAACGCCGGAGTCAAATCCTTCACAAACGCCGTCATGTGCTTGCTATAAATTCCCATGAGTTTTCTCAGCGCTTTGAACAATTTTTGAGACTCTGAGTCCGCGCAGCTTTTCTGAAGTTTCTCCAACTGAGTCATCCAATCCGCACGGTATTCCATCCAGTTGTTGGCCGTTTTCAACTCTGGAAGCACCCAGTTTTGGCGCTCTCTCTCCAGGCCTTCCCAAAGCAGCCAAGCCTGTTTTTGACAATCATCCACGCTTTGAGCTTGCGCAACGGGTATCCGTCTGGGCGTCATCGTTGCAACGGATTTGATAACACTCACGGTAATCAACACACAAAACAAACTGGCAACCAACAAATGCAACCCAATCAAAACTCGTCGAAACCATTGGGTTGGCGGAACATTCACGGCGAGGCACTCGCTGCGGCAGAACCATTGTTGGGAGCAACATTCGTATTCGCTTCGTTTCGAGTGTTACGTCTGGAGACTCGACTGCGAAAGTTGCTTGCAAATTCACCCGTCGGGTTGCCATCCAACGCCTCTCTGGCCACCTTTGCGGCTTCACTTCGCGCACCCGTCGCATCCAAAGCCTGTACCCAAAGCAGCTGCGCAAATTCTCGAGAGCGTCCACGTTTGCTCGCCAACACATAACGTTCCAAATGCTCAACAGCCGCCGCATAGTTGCGCGTTTGGACAAGCGCATTGCCAAGCAACAATGACGCCTCCAACAATTCATTGTCCGGAGGGCTTAGGCTGATGAATTGTGTGAGGGCAGAAGCTGCTGCTGCAAATTCCTGGCGGCGCATGGCTTGCTTTCCTTGCTCAAAAGCAACCACCCTTATTTCTTTTTTCATCTGCTCAGCCTTGTCCAACAACATTTCTCTGACAAGTACAGGCAACTTATCGGCTTCCAATTTTGAAAGCACCTCTATGCCCTTCAAACGCTCATCCCCCTGCAATGTGGACATTATCCTAAACGCATCGGTTGCTTGACGCAAAGCCGTCTCCCTCTGCTGGCGCTCTTCCTTCATTTCCTGCATTTGTAAGTTTGCCTCAGTTGCAACCTTTTCTGCCTTGGCCAATTCAGCATTGGCCGAAGACGTCCGAAGGCCGCTGATGGTGAATGCACCCAAACCACAAAGCAAAGCAAACAGCACATAGGCCGCGGCGGACGAAACCCACATTTTTCTTCGAACATCCACCTGTTGCTTTCCCAAAAGCTTCAGTTCTGCATGCAGGTTCTTTAGAAGGCTATCGGTTTTAATGACCAGGTTGCGCGATTCAATGACTTCTCGCTTTATTTCTTCAAAGGCTTTTCCGTAGTCGGGCTGTGACATGTCAAACCATTTATCAGCGGGATGGGAAGCTGTGTCAATTTCTGCCTTGTCTATTCTTTATTTATTCTTTCACCCGCTGGCAACAAACTCATCAACGCCATCTCTTTCAAAACCACTCTCGAAAGGCCCGTCACCACCTTCAAATTGTCCATCTGCTTCAAAAGCTGACGCGCCTCCTCGTGTGTTGCCTCATGGACGAGATAAAAAGAAGCCGCCTTCTTGGCCAACGCACGTATGAGAGGTAAAACATTGTCTTCCAATGTGGCATCCACAGGTAAATGTGAAGACACTTCCTCAAGTATTGCCTTGGCTTGAGTTGCACTTAAATCCATCCATTGGTGCGCAACAGAAAGCGTCCTGTCTCCAAAAATACTCAAGTGAAACCCCAAACACTCCAAAAAAACCATGCCCTGCTCAAGCTTTTGGAATACCTCCTCCCTCACCTCAACCACATGCGACAACAAAGCATTCTGTTCCAACGGTTTCTGGTTTCTAAACAACTCCAAAAATTGCGCATAACGGACATGTTCCAGCATGGCCTTGGGGTCAACCACCACCAAAGTGCCTCCCAAACCCTCACACACCCAAAGACGCCCTGCCAAAACACCAAGCAACTTCATTGACTTGCTTAAAGCATTCAAGGCCGGCTCAAACCCTTGGGCAGAAAATTCATTCGCGGCGGAAGAAGCAGAAACATAGGCTGGAGCTCCCCCTCCTTCCCTCGCAAACATGTCTTGCGAGGCCGTCTGGGCTTGCATCAAAAACCTCTCAACCGCCGCCATGTATTGTGCACCCGAAGCCAACTCGCTGGGCACAGGAGAAGGCCCATGCGCATTCCACGGCGCAGAAGAAATGGCTTTGCTTATGCCAGAAACCAATACCTCCTGAATGGAGCGCGGGTCTGCAAAACGTACTTCCATTTTTTGGGGGTGCACGTTGACGTCAACACCGTGGCCATCCATCTCCAAAAATAAAATGGCAATGGGCTGACGCCCAGCAGGAAGCGTGTCCCGGAAGGCACGAGAAAGCGCATAGTTTATGCCCCGGTCTCGTATGTAGCGCCGGTTGACAAAAGTATAAACACCTCTGGCCGACGGGAGATTGTATTCCGGCAAAGCAACAAAACCCGAAACGCGAATCCCCAGACGAAGCTCCTCCACCTCTACGAGGTGGGAAAATACCTCCGCCCCCAAAGCAGCACAAATCCTCTCGCGTATGTCTCCCGACGAAGCCATGCTGGAAAACAAAACTTTGTTTTCATGCTCCAACAAAAACCCAATTCCAGGGTGCGCAAGCGCCAAACGATAGACAGCTTCCTGACAATGCAACAACTCCGTCGCCTTGCGCTTCATGAATTTCTTGCGCGCAGGCACATTGAAAAACAACTCCGCAACCTCAATGCGCGTTCCATCTATGGCAGGCGCAGCTTCCACAACAAGCTCCTCTGAACCTTCAACAAAAATGCGCGTCCCTATGGGAGCGCCTTTGGTGGAGGTCCAAAGGTTGAATTTGGAAACCGCAGCCATCGAAGGAATCGCCTCCCCACGAAACCCCTTCGTCGAAATGGAATTCAAATCCTCCTGAGAGAAAATTTTGCTCGTCGCATGCCTCTGAAAACAAGTGCGCGCATCCTCCTCGTCCATTCCAATGCCATCATCCTGAACCACAATGGATGCAAGCCCTCCCTCTTCTAGGCAAATTCGCAAATAAGAAGCTTGGGCATCAATAGAATTTTCCAAAAGCTCTTTGACGACGGCGGCAGGCCTCTCCACCACCTCCCCGGCAGCAATCTGGTTAATCAACGTCGAATCCAACACTTGAATGCGTCGCATATAATTTCTTCAAGCGAGGAAGAGATGGCTCGCTACATTTATGAAGTGGCCCATGAATATATCCTTAGAAAGACGGTTGGAGTCTTTGCAGTCCCATCTATCCCAATTTCTTATTGGAAAACACCAAGAAATTCGCCTCGCTCTCACATGTATTTTGGCTCGCGGCCATTTGCTCATTGAAGATGTGCCTGGCGTTGGCAAAACAACTCTGGCCGAAGGGCTCGCAAGTTGTTTCAAACTCCGTTTTTCGCGCATACAATTCACCTCGGATTTGCTCCCAAGCGATATTGTCGGAGCGCAAGTTTATCGAACGGCTGAAGGCGTTTTCGAGTTCCGCAAAGGGCCCATCTTCAACCAAGTGGTTCTCGCGGATGAGCTTAACCGAGCACCGCCGAGAACACAGTCCGCTTTGCTTGAAGCCATGGCTCAAAGACAAGTCACCGTCGATGGAAAAACCCACCCCCTCCTGGAGCCCTTTATTGTGGTTGCCACACAAAACCCTACAGAATTTGCTGGAACTTATCCTCTTCCGGATTCACAGTTGGATAGGTTTCTCGTCTGCATGTCCTTGGGCCACCTCTCCCCGGAAAACGAAACACGCCTCATTTTGGAAAAAAGGCCCACACTCCAAACCATCCAACCCATCGCTACACAAGAAGAGTTGCAGGAGCTTCAAGCTGCGTGTGAAGCCATTCGCATTCATGCGGATGTGGCACACTTTGCCGTTCAACTTGGCAACGCCACTCGGAAACACCACGCATTGGAGCGAGGCATTTCTACACGCGCAATGCTCTCTCTCATCGCTGCAGCCAAGGCAAACGCCCTGTGGGAAGGCAGGGACTTTCTCGTGCCCGACGACTTGCGCGCCGTCTTCATCCCTGTGCTCGCTCACCGAGTCCTTGCAAACCAAAGCGAAAGCATGCTTGTCGCACGAAAAATCACCGAGGCCACTTTGCAAGAAATCCTCAGCAACACGCCAAATCCACGGTAGCACCATGGCGTTATTCTCAAAGTGGAAAAAACGCTGGAAAGCCCCTCGACAACTGAAAACCACCCGCATTGGCAAAGTGTATATCGCCCTCTCATTGGGTGTGGGAGTCGCCGCCCTCAATACGGGTAACAACCTGCTCTATCTCATGCTGGGCCTCTTGCTCAGCTTCATTGTCAGCTCCGGAATTCTTTCTGAAATGAATATCCGCCACCTCACCTTGACGAGAATTCTCCCAAGCCAACCGAGAGCGGGTGAAATGTGCACCGTTTTGTATGAAGCCCGCACCAACAAAGGCTTTTCCTTCGCAATAGAGCTCAACGAAAAACACGCACTGTTTCCTGCAAAAACATTCCTGTCCTCCACAAAAAAGGAACAAACCACCCTCGTTGCAGCCCAATGCCCTGCGCCCAGGCGCGGCCCGCTTAGGTTGGGTGAGGTTCAAATATCCACGCGCTTCCCCTTCGGCTTGTTTATAAAAACACGCAGCATTTATATGCCCCAAACCCTTCTGGTGCTCCCTCGACGCCTCCACCTTCCCCCTAAAACCATTCAAACCTCCTCCCAAAAACACTTCAACGGAAACTTGAATGCCCATTTCAAGTCCGTACCCAATGGCTCCGGCGACGTTTGGGGAATTGTGGATTTGCAAGAAGGCAATGAAGCCAAGCACATTCACTGGCTAAAAAGCGCTACGGTAGGAAAACTCATGAAAATATTGCGTGAGCCCGAAAATTCCCATGTCTGTATGCTCCGGCTTGAGGCCTTAACTTCGCTTCCTCTGCTGGACAGGCAATGCGAAGAATTGGCCGCCATCTCCCACTGGCTTTTGGCGCATGGCTACCACGTGGAGCTGCAAACACCCAGCCAAACCCTCAAAGCTTCTTCAGGCCCCGCACATGAAAAACACATTCTTCAAACCTTGGCCTGGGCTGGGTTTGAAGGGGAAGAAGCATGAGTACCTCCCGTTGGAGAAGGCTGTTTCGTGACTTGGGCACTGCCTTTGCATTCTCAAGCCTGTTGTTCTCCTATTTGCTTCCCAGTTGGGTTGCCCTTCTTTTCGGCTCCTGCCTGTTGCTGGCACTCTTGGGGCTTCGTCCCTTGCGAAAAATGGAATTCGCCTCCGCCTTGCTGCTGCTGGCTTTTGCCATCCCCTTTTTTGCCTCCGCATTCCTGGGCAAAATGGACTTCGTCATTGCTGCATGCTGCTTCTCTTGCATTTTCTCGGCGCTGCGGATGATGGGGACACCCACGGAGTCCGTGGATGCTCAAGTCAACCTCGGCGCCTTGTTAATGGTGACAGGAGGCGCCGCATTAACAGGAGAGTTGTGGTACCTCTTTAGCCTCTTCGGTTTTGCCACCTTCACCCCCCTCTCCATGGGAATGGGTGTCCTGCAAAACCACGGCGCCACCCCCTCTGAAATCCGCCCCGCCCTCCCCAAAATCGCTCTGGGTATCCTCCTCGCCTCCTTCGGCATGCTCATCCTCTTCGTCCTCCTCCCGAGACTCTCCTGGAAAATAGGCCACGTCCCCCTCCCTCAAGGAATGGGCGCTGTCACAGGACTTTCAAATACTGTCAAACTCCAAAGCAACGGCAACATCAAAACCAGTCCGCGTATCATCGCTAGAATGGAGCTTAAACCGGACCCCAACCGCTCCCAATTGAACCATTATTGGGTGGCACGCTATTATCGCGACTTTGACGGAAAAGAATGGCACTCGCCCCAAATTGAAAAAACCACAAACTCACAAATCATCCTCCCTCGAAAAAAGGGAAGAAAACTTCTTCAACACATTGAGTTGCTCCCCGCCTATGGCTCAACAACCCTCATCGCTTTGGATAGGCCCTTCCTTTTTTTCGGCCTCGAGCGCACAACACCCCAAGGAAATATTCAAACCCCCCTCATGGAATTGAAAGAAGCCGAAATTCGCTCCACCCTCAACGCACCTTCCTTGAGTTATCACGCACAAAGCTTCCTCCCAACCAACGAAACAGAATCGCTTTCAATAGACACCGTTCAAAATACGCAAACCACAACCCCAAAACCCGCCGCGGTGCACCCACTGAAAACACCTCTTAAAATCCACCATAGCCCCTCCAACAAAAACAAACCCCCTGGCCCCTCTGTCAACACCGCCTCCCTTGGAAATATATATGCTGCACCCCCCATGGACAAAACACTCGACGCTTGGTTGGAAAACTATAAAAAACTTCCAGAAAACATGGACGCCCGTATTGCAAAACTCGCCAAAGACATTTTGAAAACAGAAAAATCCCCCATCAACGCTGCAAAACTTATTGAAAATTACCTCAGCCAAAACATGCAATATTCCCTTGAGGGGGCCACCAGCGAAAACGAAGAGGAGCCTCTGGCCCACTTCTTGTTCACCCAAAAAAAAGGACACTGTGAGCAATTTGCAACAGCCTTCGCCGTCCTGCTTCGTCAAGGAGGTTTTGCTTCACGTGTCGTCGGCGGCTTCTTTGGAGGAGAGCAGCTGGGCAACCGCTATATATTACGCGCCGGAGACGCCCACGCTTGGACTCAAGTATATGACAGCCGCTTGGGTTGGGTTAGTTTTGATGCAACACCTCCTGCCGGGCGACAGGCTCGCTTGAATGCTTTCTTCGCATGGGCCTTGGAAATCCAAGAAACCATCGACGCCTGGTGGCAATCCAACGTCGTCGACTATTCCATAGGCAACCAGACAAAAATGGCCAAGTCGTTGCTCGGCTCAAAAATACAAACCCAATGGAAACCCTTCGCCTTCCATTGGCAATGGCTCTGGCTACTCGCCCTCCCCCTTTGCCTCCTCTATTTCAAAAAAACCACCCCCCCTCCTGCAACACGCTTCCTGAAACTTCTTGAAAAACGCCTCCAAAAACTGGGCCTTCTGGACTCCAAAACACCCTCCGTCGAAGCCCTCCTCCCCCTTCTCAAAAAACAAAACCACCCCCTTCAAATACCCGTTGAGTCTGCCTATGGACACTATCTGCGCTGGAGGTTTGGCCATAGCCCCTATGAGGCTCAAACCGCACGAAAACTCCTTCTCCCACTTAAAATGTAGAAAAACTCCCCCCCCCTCCCTCCCACCATACCCACCCACACACACCACCCTGCCAGCAAAATAGCCCACCCT
>JGI24696J40584_12961544_pt1 | contig 20334 bp, 16 predicted proteins | sample TergutCo191P4_FD_40584 | JGI IMG/M metagenome (IMG submission 40584)
TCCTCCACGGGCAGGATGGCGTCCTCGTAGGAGTGGCGGGCGTCGAAGCCCATGTCATAGAGGTCGCCCACGATCTGCGAGAAGTTGCCGCAGGAGTGCAGGACCGCCGGCTTGCCCGCCGCGTGGGCAATGCGCACGATCTCCTTGTGCCAAGGAAACACGTACCTTCTCATCGCCTCCACAGAAAGCATTGATTGCGTCTTAAAGCCCCAGTCGTCGTTGGACATGAGCATGCCCACGGTATCGTATTGGGCGGCCAGGCGGTAGTGCGCGGCCAGCCCGCCGCCGATTTTCTCGAAGATGTCGGCCAGGAGGGGCTCGTCGTCGTAGAGCATGTAGCACAGGTTGTCGTAGCCCACAAGCCGGATCGCGTTTTCCAGCACGCCGCAGGGGCCCATCACCATGAGCTTCATGCCGCCGGGCAAGTCGGGCGCGATATCCCGCAGGGAGGAGTAGTCAAAATCCCCGGCGCGGGGCCAGGGGTAGGCGTCGAAGCTTGCGCGGCCGGTGATGCTGGGGGCCTCGTTGAGGGAATAGGTCTGCGCCCCGCCTGCCCTGGGCTTGGCCGGGAAATGGAAGCCCGAGCCCCACGCCGTGGCGTAGTCGTAGCCCAGCACCGCGAAGGCCCTCGCCATGGCGCGGGAATGGTTCAGCCGGCCCGAGGGCATTTTGCCGCCGACGGCCCACTCGTAGACGGCATCGTTCATGAAGAGCTCGAAGAGCACGTCCCTGTCGGGGATTCGGCGCTCCAAAACTTTAAGCATCTGGTTGAAATCCGGCGTGCGATTGAAATTACCCATATTGCACCAGCCCCGCAAACACTGTGATGGCAAGCACGCACAGGAGGGAATACCCGTGCGTGGTGACCTGGCCCCCGTAGGCCTGCGCCAGGGAACTTTCCCGGGCGGTTTTTTTGCCCAGGCGCTCGGGGCTGCGCTTGGCCATGCTGCCCACCAGGGTGATGGCCTCGTAGCCCGCGCCGTACATCAGCGCCGTGAGGAAAAGATTGGGGGTCCAGTGCAGGAAAAACTGCGCCAGCACCAGAGCCAGGCCGCCGCCCAGCATCCCGACGCGCCAAACCCAAATGGACTTGAACAGGTTGAAGCGGTCGAAGATATTTTGCTCCGCCACGACGTAGTAAATCACGTAAAACGAGACGAGCTTTGCGGCCTCGAAGCTGCCCAGAAAGAGAAAGAACAGAGGAAGGATGCAATAAATCGGCATGAGGGCGACTTGGTTAATCTTTTCGTAGCGCAAAAAGGCCTTCGAGGGCGCATCGCCCGCGCTGCGCATGGCGATCTCGTGCTCCTCGCGGCTTATCAAGCAGCGGCCCAGCTGCCAGTCGAGCTCCTCCTTCGTGCGCGGGCGCTTGATGACGTGTTTGAGCATGTCGAGGGCAAGCAGGGCGAGGAAGATGACGGGCAAAAGCCAATCGGGCAGATTTACAAGCTTGGGGATGGAATCGAATTGATAGGACTGATATTTCGCCGAGAAATTTACGATCAGCGTAAATGTGATCGAGATGCCCAGGCCCGCGAAGGCGCCGAGGGCGCACTCCATGATCTTCCAGGTGTCCAGCAGGCCCTTTGAGGAGAGCCGACCGCAGAAGCGCTTGCCCTTCCTGTTGGGGTGTCTGGCGCGAATCTGCATCCACTGGGCGATGACCCAGCCGAGGCCGCCGGAGAGCGTGCCGCCCAAGGTGAGCCAGAGCGCCGCGCTGTCTTTATAAATTGCCATGCAGGCAACAAGGCCGATGAGAATACCGAAGAGCACGCCCATGCCCTCGGGGCGCGTGCGCGAGAAATATATCTTCGGGTGAATGCCCTTTTTCTCGTCGTAGGGGCGGTCGAAAGCCCGCGAGCCGCAAAAGGCGAACACGGGCAGGAGGCCGAAGGTGAGCAGGACCGCCCGCAAATCGTAGAGGCCCGCGAGGAAGGACAGGAACATCCCCGTCACCGCGCCGAACAGGCCGAACCACAGGCCGCCCTTGACGAACAGGCCCGTGTACTCCCGGGCGAGATTGCCGTTCGGGTTTTTGTTGGAGACCAGGCCCACGGTCTCGCCGTAGGACATGGAGCCGCCGAAGTACATCCCCAATGCCCCGGCGGCGCTGAGGAGATAGAAATGCTCCCGCAGGAAGGGCGAGCCGCTGAAGATTGCGATGCACAGGCCCATCAGCGCGCCGGGGAGCATCGCGCCCGTCTCTCCGCCCAGGTTGGTGCCCCGCATGCCCCAGCCGTAGGACACGGCCACCGCCGAAACCGCGAGGAAGAGCAGCGCGCCCGAAAGCGTGGTCAACAGCATTTATGCATCGAGCTCCTCTGCAATGTTCTGTTCGCGGACAGCCAGGGCCGCGCTGCGCCGCTCGGCCAGTTCGGGGTACATGCGCTCGCGGTCCTTCTGGTTGATGTTGTAGAAGAACTTGGGAATCAGCGAGATGAAGCCGGTGAGCGTGGGGAGGATGGTGGACATGGCGAAAATCCAGTTGGTGGTCTTCTCGGTCTGGTTCATGTAGTCGAGGCCGCCCTGGAAGCCGACGAGCTTCATCAGCGCGCTGTTGAGGGTGCTGCCGAAGATGTTCGCGATTTTGGGCGCGATGCCCTTGAGCGTGCCCACCATGGCCTCGGACCGGAAGCCGTTCTTCCACTCGCCGTAGTCGATGATCTCGTTCTCGATCTCGTCCGGCAGCACCTTCTTGGCGGCATACAGGGTCATGAGGGTCATGTCCTCCACGGCGTAGGCGGCGAGCATGGGCAGCAGGTGCATATACATTCTGTGGATGCCCCGCACGGCCTTTTTGGTTTTGATCATGCCGAAGAAGAAGATCGCGATGATGACAGGTTTGCTTATATTGTCCGCAAGAATCCACAGGGTTTTGGTGGAAAAGCGCTCACGCAGCTTGCCGATGTAGGCGTAGCCAAGATAGCTGATGGGCCCGCCGGGGATGCCCGACACCGTGCCGAAATTGGCAAAATTGAGCACGGCGTTCTCGTAGGTGCCTGACATGCTGCGGATGCTGACATTGCCGAGAATCTGCGAGAGCATGAGCATGAACATGGGCCTGTTGTTCTTCAGGGCGATGAGGGATTCCTTGATGGTGGGGGCCCTGTCCTGCTCCACGCCCAGGGGGTCGAACACGCGCTCTTTGGATACGAACGCGAAAAAGAGCGACAGGCCCGCGCTGATGAGCAGGGTCCCCACGCCGAAGCCCATGAACAGCCCGCGCAGCTTGTTGTTTATCTCAATGGCACTGAGCTTCTTGCTGTTGGATATGACATCCCGGAACACGGGGAAGATCAGCTTGGGCAGGTTGGTGCCTATGTTGAGCAGCTTGGCCTTGGTCAGCAGGGAAAGCCGCTCGTCGGGATCCGGGGTGAGGTTGGCCCTGATGCCCCTTTTGGCGATCCCCGCGATGGTGTCGGTGAACTCGTTGAACATCTCCATGACCACCCAGGCGAGGACCTTGGACATCATCTCGCCCGTGCCGGGCGAGTTGGGGAAGACGTAGGGCAGCAGATAGAGCAGCATCATCATGGGCAGGCCGTAGACGGGGTAGAGGACCAGGTAGGGCTTGAACTTGCCCCAGCGCGTGCGGGTCTTTTCGATGAACGCCGCCATAAAGATGTCGTTGACCATGTCCCAGACACCCCGGAGCGGCTCAAACAGCGCCCGCATCCCCCTGTCGATAAACAGGATTCTGTCCAGCCACTCGTCGTTGCGCTCCACCTTCACATCCAGGGACGCGGCGAACATGATGAAGCCGGCCGTCTCCCTCGTGCTCACGTACCTGCGGCCCTTCGGGGGCGCGGGCTGTGCTTTTTCCGCCATTGAACCACCCCTTATCCTGTTATTCATTCTTCCATTATACACGGCGTGAGGGGCTTCGTCAAGAAAAATTCATCAATATCGCTTGACTTTATCCCCCGGGGCTGGTACAATTTTAATAATCCAATCAAAATGCGAAAAGGGAGGCTTGAATCCATGCACACTGCCCTGAAGGTCCTGGAAAAGGTGATCTCGAAACCATTTCAGCTGCGCTCCATCGCGTTCCACGCGCCGCCCCTGCCGGAGCCCGTGTGGGACTGCCCGGCCAAGGCCGGCGGCCACTTCACCGCGGGGATAGCGAAAGAGGACCTCACACCCCCCGATTTGCTCACCCACAGGTATTACATGGCAGGCTACGGGTTCTTCAAGCCCATCCAGGGCTTCCTCAACCCCATCTACGCCACCGCGCTGTGGCTGGACGACAACTCCGGCAACGGGGGCGTCCTGCTGGTGAGCGTGGACTGCGTGGGCATCATGAACAACGACGTGGAGGAGATACGCCGGCGCCTGGCCCCCTTCTGCAGGATCACCGGCTGCAAAGCGGTGAACATCATGTCCACCCACTGCCACGCAAGCATAGACACCATGGGCTTCTGGGGGCCGCTGCCCAGGACCGGGCGCGACAAGCGCTTTTTCACGCTGCTGTTCGACGGGATCGTGCGGGCGGCGGAGCGGGCCTACGCCACGCGCAGGGACGGCGACCTCTACGCCGGGAGCATCGTGGCCGAGGGGATTCAGCAGGACAAGCGCCTGCCGGAGGTCTTTGAGAACACGCTGACCCGGCTGCGCTTCGCCCCCAAGGACGGCGGGGAGGAGATCTACGCCGTCTGCTTCGCCAACCACCCCGAGGTGCTGGGCAGCCACAACGTGCAGCTGAGCGCGGACTACGTGCACTGGCTGCGCGAGAAGGTCAAGAAGGACAGCGGCGCGGAGCTGATCTACTTCAACGGGGCGGTCGGCGGCATGATCACGCCCACCCTGGATAGCGGCCACGAGGACATCGCCTCCTCCCGGGCGGCGGGGGAAAAGACCGCCGCGGCGGCCATGTCCATCACCGACGAAAGAAAGCTGGAGCCGAAGGTCGGCGCGATACGCAAGCAGTTCCTGGTGGAGATCGAGAACACGGTGTTCGCCCTGTGCGGCGTGCTGGGCGTGATGCCCCGGCCGAAATTCCCCACGGGCAAGGGCCGCCTGGGGGTCTCCATGCAGACCGAGATGAACTACATGACCATCGGCGACGTGCATATCCTGATGGTGCCCGGCGAGCTGTTCCCGGAGCTGGCCTACGGCGGCTACCTGGAGGCCGACGTCGCCGCGGTGGGCGGGCCCGAGCTGAACCCCCCGCCCCTGCGGGAGATCGCGGGCGACCCGGAGCTCATCATCTTCGGGCTGGCCAACGACGAGCTGGGGTACTTCATCCCGCCGAACGACTTCCTGCTGGACGAGGAGCTCCCCTTCCTGGTGAAGACCAACGACCACGGCGGGCGGCGGCACTACGAGGAGACCAACTCCTCCGGGCCGAAGCTGGCGCACGCCCTGGCGGATAATTTCAAGCAGATGCTGCGGGTTGTCAGGCAGGGCGGGTAAAATTTGCGTTGGTTTTTCTGCGGAGACGCACTGCCGTGCGTCTCAACACAAATAATTTTAAATATGTAGAGACGCATGGCAATGCGTCTCCCGATAGAGGTGAGTACTCTATGGACGTGATGGATTCCCTGGCGAAACAGCTGCCGCGCATGCAGAAGCTGGCCGCGGCGCACTTCAAGCACAAGGCGAAGCGGGCGCCCGTCCCGGCACCGCCGGACGGCGTATGGGACGCGCAAAGCGAGCCGGGCGGGCACTTCACCGTGGGTTACGCGCGCATACCTTTTACGCCCAGTTCGATGGATGTAAAAGAAAAGACCTACTGGCTGGCGGGCTACGGCACGAACCGGCCGGCGAAAAGCGTGCACAGCGACATCTGCGCCGGCGCGGTGTATATCGACGACAACACGGGCCGGGGCGCGCTGCTGCTGATCTCCCTGGACTGCGTGGGGCTGCTGCGGGACGACGTGCTGGTCATACGCGGCAGGCTGGCGGGGTTCTGCGAACGCACCGGCTGCCGGGCCGTGAACGTGTTCTCCACCCACTGCCACGCCGGGCCGGACACCATGGGCATCTACGGCAAATTTCCGCTGAGCGGGCGCGACAAGGCCTTCATGGAGGGCCTGTATTGGGCGGCGTGCGCCGCGGCGGAACAGGCCTATCAGGGGCGCAAGGACGGGAAGCTCTACGCGGGGAGCGTGGAGGCCGAGGGGATACAGAAGGATATACGATACCCCGAGGTATTTTGCAAGACGCTGACGCGGCTGCGCTTCGCGCCGGAGGACGGCTCGAAGGAGACGTGGGTGCTGAACTTCGCGGCGCACCCCGAGGTGATGGACCAGCGCAACCGGGCCATCAGCGCGGACTACGTGCACTTTCTGCGGCATAAGATTGAGAGCGAACGCGACGCGAAGGTCATCTACTTCAACGGGGCCATCGGCGGGATGATCACGCCCGTTGAGATCAACCGGGACGACTTCATGGAGTCCTGCCAATGGGCGGGCGAGAGGATCGCCGAGGCGGCCATGGGCATCGCGGACGAGCGGGAGCTTACGCCCCTGGTGAACACGATACGGCAGGAGTTCTACATCGAGCTGGCGAACGTGCTATTCATGCTGGGCGGGCTGATCGGGCTGCTGCCCCGGGAGCGCTACGCCACCGGCGAGGGACCGCTGGGGGTCTCCGTGCTGGCGGAGATGAACTATATCGAGATCGGCGACGTACACATTCTCACCGTGCCGGGGGAGCTGTTCCCCGAATTGCAGCTCGGCGGGTATCTGTCCGAGGAGGAGGCCTCCATGGGCGGGCCGGAGGGCAATCCCCTGCCCCTGCGGGAGCTGGCCAAGGACGAAAACCTGATCGTGTTCGGGCTGGGGAACGACGAGCTGGGGTATATCCTGCCGCCGAACGACTACATGCTGCACCCGGAGAAGCCCTTCGTGGAGGAGCCGCGCGACCGGCACGGCAGGAAGCACTACGAGGAGACGAACTCGGCGGGGCCGATGACTGCGGTACGGGTGGCGGGGGCGTTTGAACGGATATTGGGGATTATGGGGAGGTAGGGTGCTCCGCACAACCACCCCGGCCCTGCGGGCCACCCCTCCACGGAGGGGAATGATCTGCTGATGGAGGAGTATATGTTCTTCAAGGGAAAAAGAAAGCCCAAGCCCGCGCTGCACCTAGGGTCGGTCTACATCGTCGTCAAGGATTTTCGCAAGTCCGTCGATTTCTACGAAAAGCTGCTGGGGATTCCCCTGAGCAGCGAAAACAATGGCAGGTTCGCGTCGTTCTATTTCGAAGGGCATTGCATTTCGATTCTCAACGGCATGTTCGACGCGGCAAACCCCGACAAGGTGACGCGCAAGGGCGGTGAAGAGGGCTCCGACGCCCTGCGGGAAATCGCGCTCGCCCCGAACACGCACAAGTTCACATTTAATTTTTCCGCCGACGACTTACGGGCATCGCATGCGAGAATCAAAGCCCTGGGGTTGGCCGAGGACCTGAGCAGAGTGCATTACATGTGTTATGCAGCGCCATACTATTTTTTCGTCTTACACGACCCGGACGGGAACATGATCGAGGTGACCGGCAGGTATACGCCGGAGGAACATGAGTTTGACTGATTACAACCGGAGGTGAAATCATGGCAAAAATCACAGAGCAGCTCGAGAAATATGTCAGCACGATTGAGAATGCCGTGGCGCGGCACTACAAGGCCAAGGCGAAGCTGATGCCCGCGCCCGCGATTCCACAGGCGCAGTGGAACGCCCCGGGGGAATCGAAGAAGGGGCACTTCACCGTGGGGATTTCGAAACAGGATCTGGTGCCGGACGACCTGGACAGCGGGCGGTACTACATCGCGGGGTACTACGGGCCCAAGGCGGTGACGGGGCTGCACGACCCCATGTGCGCCACGGCTATCTGGATCGATGACAACAGCGGCAAGGGCGCGCTGGTGCTGGTGAGCATCGACTGCGTGGGCTTTTTGCGCTACGACGCCGACGTGATACGCGCGCGGCTGGCCGGCTGGTCGAAACAGCACGGCTGCCGCGAGATGCACTTCTTCGGCACGCACAACCACGCGGGGATCGACACCCTGGGCCTGTGGGGCAAGCTGCCGAAGTCCGGGCGGGACAAGAAGTTCATCCAGCTGATGCAGGACAAGATCTGCGAGGCGATTGTCACAGCCTATGAGACAAGACGCTGCGGCGAGCTCTTCGCCGGGCAGGTGGAGGAGCCGGAGGGCTATCACGACGACTACCGGCTGCCGAAGGTGTTCTGCACGAAGCTCACCCGGCTGCGCTTCGCGCCCTTCGGCGGCGGCGCGCCGATCTATCTGGTGAACTACGCCGCGCACCCGGGCATGATGGGCGGCAAGAACACCCTGATGAGCGCCGACTGGGTGTACTGGTTCCGCGAGGACATCGAGGCCAAGACAGGCGGCGAGGTCATCTTCATCAACGGGCTGATCGGCGGGCTGATCTACCCCCACGAGGAGGACCTGCCCAACCCGGAGGCCACGGAGATCGCGGGGCACAGAATCGCCGAGTTGGCGTTGTCTGTCGGGGAGGAGCACAGGCTGGAGCCGAGAATCGGCTCCATGAGCCAGGACGTGTACCTGGCGTGCGATAACACGCTGCTGACGCTGGGGGGCGTGCTGAAGGTCATCCCGGCGAAGATGCAGGCCACGGGCGAGGGGCGCTTCGGGGTCTCGCTGAAAAGCTCGCTGAGCTACTTCGAGATCGGCGATTTGCGTATTCTCACCGTGCCGGGGGAGATGTTCCCCGAGCTGGCCTACGGCGGCTATTTGGAGGAGGACTTGGCGAGCAACGGGAGCTCCGGACAAAACCCCGCACCCCTGCTGGAAATCGCGGGCGACCCCGACTTGATCATGTTCGGGCTGGGGAACGACGAGCTGGGGTATATCATCCCGCCGAACGACTTTTACCTGGACGAGAAGCGGCCCTGGTTCACCAACGGGCATGACCAGCACGGCAGGAAGCACTACGAGGAGACCGTGAGCACGGGCAAGGGCACGGCGGCGGTGATCGCGGAGACGTGGAAGGGGATGCTGGAGAGAATGAAGGCATAGCGCAATTGTTGTAGGGGACGGCGTCCTCGACGTCCCAGGATAAAGCATTATTCTTATCGCCCAGGGACGTCCGGAGGCCGTCCCCTACAAATACGGCAACCAAACATTGAAAGGGGAAATATCTCATGAAAAAATGGATTGCACTGCTGACCGCGGCCCTGCTGGCGCTTCTCGTCTTCGCTGCCTGCGGGAAAGAGAAACCCGCCAACGGCACGGAGGCCGGGACATCCGAAATCGTCACCACGGCGCCCGAAACCACGCCGGAGGAGTCCTCCTCTGAGAGCACCGAGGCGGAGACAAGCACCACCGCCCCGGAAGCATCCACCACAGAGGAGGCCACCATCCCGCCGCTGCCCCAGGGCAAGAAGGAGATCCTCGCGGCGTACACGGCGGTTGTGGACAAGGTGAAGATCGACCGCCCGGAGTACAAGAACAACGACTGGCAGACCATGACCAATGTGGACATGAGCGGCATCACGTATGGGATTATCAGCCCGGTCGCGAAGGGATTTCTTGAAACCTATGAGCAATCGACCGTGGGCACGCAGACGAAGGGGAACCATCCCAAGTGGTTCGCCCTGCCCACGTCCACCCACAAAGTCGGCTGCGTCCTGACGGACACCAGCAAAATCGAATCGGCCAGCTGTACGAAGTCCGGGGACTACTACATGATCAAGATCACGCTGGTGCAGGAAAAAGACCCGACCATGAACCTCGAAAACCCCTACGCCACCCCCGGCTGGCACGGGCGGATGTTCGACGTGATCGACATCGTGGAGGTAACGGACGTGGCGAAGAGCCTCGGCTTTAACGAGAAAAACGCCTACTGCACCTTCAAGGGCACGGCCACGCTGAAATACGACCCCGCGACCAACCAGTGCGTGTCCCTGGACCATGTGATCGACGTGCGGGTATTCCTGGGCTCCGGCTCTGCCAAGGTGATCGCGGATTACCGGTTCTATGACTTCAAGTGGTGACGGCCTATGATAGAGCACAATATCGTTTATAAGCAGCACGGGCGCTACGGCGGCTGGCCCGCCAACCACGGCGGCTGGAGCTGGGGCGACGAGATTCTCATTTCGTTCCAGGACTGCGAGGACAGCCACGTGTGGGAGGACCACCACAGCGTGGTGCGCGACTGCGAGCGCTACATGATCTTTGCCCGGAGCTTCGACGGCGGCCGGAAATGGCGCATCGAGCGCCCGGCGGTCAAGCATGTCACCGACGAGACGAAGGGCCCGGTGAGCACCGCGGACATCACCGAATGCCCCGGCGGCATCGACTTCACGCACCCGGACTTCTGCGCGAGCTTCACGCTTTCGGGCACCGACGCGGGTAAGCCCTCCTGGTGGCTGTATTCCCTGGACCGGGGGCACCACTGGCAGGGGCCGTACAGCATCCCCTCCATGGGTTTCACCGGGGTGAACGCCCGCACGGAGTACCATGTGCTGTCGCCGGACGAGATGATGGTGTTCCTCACCGTGACGAAAGAGGACCGCGACGAGGGGCGGGTCATCTGCGCGAAGCTGAAGAACGGCGGCGCGGGCTGGGAGCTCGTGGGCTGCCTGGGGGACGAGCCGCCCGGGTGGGAGATCATGCCCGCCGCGGCGCGGCGCGAAAACGGCGACTGGGTCGCCCTGGTGCGCGGGCAGACCAAGCGTGTGCTGGGTTTCCGGCAGTGGTACATGTCGCAGTATGAGTCGCAGGACGGCGGCGCACACTGGCGCTTCATCAAAAAGCTGCTGCCGAACAGCTTCAGCAGCAACCCGCCCGCCCTTGTGGTGATGAAGAACGGCGCGTGGTGCGTGGCCTACGGCCACCGCGACAAGCCCTACGGCATGCGGTGCAGGTTTTCCCGCGACGAGGGGCGCAGTTGGGGCCCCGAGCGCGTGCTGCGCAGCGACGCGGCCTGCTGGGACTTGGGCTACCCCCGCATGCGGGAGAACGCCGCGGGGCAACTGGTTGCGGCGTATTACTACAACGACACGCCCGAGGGCGAAAGGTATATCGCGGCGACGATTTTTGACGAGGAGATGTGAGTGATTGGCCCCCCCGGCCTGCGGCCACCCCCCCCCGCAAGCGAGGGGGGCTTTTTGTGCTCCCGCTGGATTTGTGGTTGATTTTTCAATTGGGATGTGCTAAAATATTTTATCAGCAAGGGAGATGCATATGACGATACTTGAAAATGAACAAACGGGCCTGCGCCTTGAAGAAATCAGGGCGGGCCTCGCGCGGTCTATACGAGGCAGAGCCCTAAAGAAGGTGCTGCTGATTCCGCCGGATTTTACGCGCATGAACTCGGGCGCGGGGATTATCACGGCGATGTATTACGAATTGCTGGCGGGCGTGCGGGTGGATATCCTGCCCGCCCTGGGCACGCACGCGCCGATGACGCGGGAACAGCAGGTCGCCTTCTTCGGCGAGGGAATCCCCGAGGAGCGCTTTTTGGTGCACGACTGGCGGGGCAATGTGAGCAAAATCGGCGAGGTGCCGGCGAGCTTCGTGCGCGAGGTCTCCGAGGGGCTGATGGACGATACGCTCGACGTCGAAGTATCGAACTATCTGCTGGACCCGTCATACGACCTGATTTTGTCCATCGGGCAGGTCGTTCCGCACGAGGTGGTGGGCATGGCGAACTACACGAAAAATATCGTGGTGGGCTGCGGCGGGAGCCGGTTCATCAACCGCTCGCACATGCTGGGCGCGTTCTACGGCATGGAGCGCATCATGGGGCGCGATCAAACGCCCGTGCGCAGGGTGTTCGACTACGCGCAGGAGCACTTTATATCGAAGCTGCCTATCGAATATGTTTTGACTGTCACCACCACGGAAAACGACAAGACGAATATCATGGGGCTGTATATTGGCAAAGAACGCGAGGCGTTCGAGCGCGCTGTGGCTTTAAGCCAGAAGCACAATCTGAACTATCTGCAAAAGCCCATGCAGACCTGCGTGGTGTGGCTGGACGAGCGCGAGTTCCATTCCACGTGGCTGGGGAACAAGGCGATCTATCGCACACGCATGGCCATGGCCGACGGCGGGCGGCTGATCGTGCTCGCGCCCGGGGTGCGGATGTTCGGCGAGGACAGCGTGAACGACAGGCTTATCCGCAAGTACGGCTATGTGGGGCGCCTGCGCGTGCTGGAATTGATCAAAACAGAACGGGAATTGCAGGACAACCTGGGCGCGGCGGCGCATCTGATCCATGGGTCTTCAGACGGGCGGTTCGACATTACATACGCCGCGAAGCACCTGGGCCGCGAGGAGGTCGAGGGGGCGGCGTTCGGGTATATGCCCTTCGACGAGGCTGCCGCGAAGTATGATCCAGGCAAGATGAAGCCGGGGTGGAATGTTCTGGATGGGGAAGAAGTTTATTTCATCGAGAACCCCGCGCTGGGACTGTGGGCTCTGGAGGGGGCGTTTTGACCACCCCCTCTGTCGCTGCGCGACATCTCCCCCAAGGGGGCGACCCTGGCGGTTTCCGCAAGCTATTTTTGACATAAGGATAGACATCAATGACCTATAAGCTGCTTGCCGTTGACATGGACGGCACACTGCTCAACGAACAATCGCAAATCTCTGAGCGTACACGGAAAGCCGTTTTGGCGGCAATGGACAGGGGCGTGCTGTTCGTGCCATCCACGGGGCGGCCCATGGGAGGCATGCGGAAGATCCTGGATTTGTTCGATGGCGATTTGCCCATGATACTGTTCAACGGGGCCATGGCCGTCACCGCGAGGACGGAGCGGGTGCTGTTCTCCCAGGGGCTTGCATTCGCCTGCGCGGAGACCATTTTCGCGCAGGGGGTCGAACGGGGATACTCGGTGGTCGCCTGGACGGGGGAGCGGCTGTTCGTCAGCAACGAGCACGAGGAGATCATGGAGTACCGGCGCAAATCGGGGGCAGAGCTGCATGTCGTGGCCGACGCGGGGGCCATGCGAGAGCTCGGCGTGACAAAAATGCTGTGGATCATCCCGCCGCGGGACGGCCCGCGCTGCCAAAGCGAGATGCACGCGCTGCTGGAAGGCAAGGTCAACTGCCACACATCGTGCCCGCATCTGATGGAATTCGTGGATGCGAAAGCTTCGAAGGGGCTGGCGCTGGAGGCCGTGGGGAAGGCCTACGGGATTGCCCGGGAAGAGATGATCGCCGTGGGGGACGGGTGGAACGACGTATCCATGCTGGAATACGCGGGGCTGGGGGTTGCGATGGGCAACGCGCCGGCGGAGATCAAGCGCCTGTGCCAATACACGACGCTGAGCAACGAGGAGGACGGGGCGGCGGCTGTGATAGAGAAATTTTTGCTTTGACAAGCGATTTGCTTGTCAAATTGAGCGTCGAAAGCCTTTCGCAGATGGATGTAAAGGGGATTGCTTTCATTTCCCTGCTTTAAAATAAAATCAACTGCTTTACAGGCATGAATGAGGAGGTTCCATATGACTTTACGCGAAAATTGCACCTACGGCGTGGCGGCCCCCACCAGCATGGGCGTGCGCATCACCCCGCCGGGCGGCGCGCCCGTGCATACCAGCAACACCTTCGTGATGCAGGCCACCAGCGCCGAGACCAACGTGATCAACGTTTCGGCCTCGCTGGGGATCCCGGGGCTTGCGCTGACGAACTTCGTGGCGGGCAGCCCGGTATCGCTGTTCATCCAGGGCGAGCTGCGGCGGCGCAACATCGCCTACGCCGGGCCGGATATCCCCCAGGGCGGGCCGTGGGGCTACCGGCACCAGTTCAACATCGCCGACAGCGGCTGCGGCGCCCGCGGGCCGCGCGTGCACAACGACCGCGCGGGCGAAGTCGGCCGCGTGCTGAACGCGAAGGATTTCGACCTGGAGGATATCTTCGGCAGGCAGGGCGTGCGGATACTCCACCTTTCGGGCCTGGTGGGCGCGCTTTCGCCGGAGAGCGGCCGGTTCTGCCTGGACGTGGCGCGCGCCGCGAAAAAGCACGGCACGCGCATCTCCTTCGACCTGAACTACCGGGCGACGTTCTGGAAGGGCCGGGAGGCCGAGCTGCGCGCGGTGTTCACGGAGATCGCGGGCATGGCGGATATTTTGGCGGGCAACGAGGAGGACTTCCAGCTCTGTCTGGGGCTCCAGGGCCCGGAGGCGGGCGGGACGGCGCTCGGCTCGAAGATCGATTCTTTCAAAGACATGATCGGGCAGGTGAAGGCGGCCTTCCCGAACGCCTCAATTTACGGCACGACGCTGCGTGAGGTGGTGTCCGTGGGCGAGCATTTGTGGGGGGCCATCACGCTGTTCGGCGAGGAGTGGACGGTCATCGAGCCCCGGGCCATACAGGTGCTCGACCGCATCGGCGGCGGCGACGGCTTCGTGGGCGGGCTGCTCTACGGGATTTTGAAGGGCATGACGCCGGCGCGATGCACGGGCTTCGCCTGGGGCAGCGGCGCGCTGGCGACCACCACCCTGGACGACTACGCCACCCCGGCGGACGAGGAGATGGTGTGGAGTATCTACCAGGGGAACGCGAGGGTGAAAAGATGAAAAAGCTGCTGGCCATCGTTTTGCCGCTCTGCCTTGCGGCGGGCCTGTTTGCCTGCGGGGAAAAAGAGGCGGAGGGAATCACAACAACAGCGCAGAGCACAGCCGAAACCACCACCGGTATGGCCGAAACCACCACCCTTTCCGCGGATGCCATGATCGCAACGATACAAAAGGCCGCCAACTCGGTGAAAAAATTATCGAATCGCTTATACTATATGGAATATGCGGGCGATTATGGGTTTTCAGGCTTTCTTGAACGCGGAGGAGCGGCTTCCGCCGAGGAGTTGGCCGGCTGCATCGCCGAGGTTTTGTCCGGAGGGCTTGCTCATTTTGATTTGTCAAAGATGGACTTTGGCTGCAGCACGATATCCACCAAATTGCCGGGCGGCGGTTACGGGTTTGGACGCAATTTCGATTGGAACAACTGCACCGCCATGATCATTAAGGCGGCCCCCATAGATGGATATGCTTCGATCACGACCTCCAACCTGGATTTTCTGGGCTTCGGCGCTGGATACGTCCCCGAAGGACCCTTAAACAAAATGCTTTCCCTCGCCTCTGTTTATGCGCCATTGGACGGCATGAACGAAAAAGGGTTGTGCGTTGCGGTCCTTACCATAAGCCACCCGGATGAAACGCACCAGAACACCGGAAAGCCCAATCTGACAACTACGACGGCGATACGCTTGCTGCTTGACAGGGCCGCGACCGTCGGCGAAGCGATTGCGCTCCTGGAGCAGTATGACATGCATTCGGATCTCGGCATGATGTACCACTTTGCCATATCCGACGCCGAAGGACGCTCCGTGGCGGTGGAATACATTAAAAATAAAATGTATGTTACGGAAGCGCCGGTTGTAACAAATTTCTTCCTAACACCGGGCGAGCTATATGGCGTTGGCCACAAAACATCCAAGCAGCGTTTTGATATTCTTTCCCGATTGCAAGAAGAGACAGGCGGCGCCATGAGCACGGAACAAATCAAAGAGGGCTTGCGCACGGTTCGTCACAGCCTTTTTGCCGAAGGAGGCAAGACGACGCAATGGTCGATTGTGTATAATCAAACATCGCTTGAATTGCTGTTTTATCACCGCGAGAACTTTGAGTCGCCGTATACGTTCCAGTTGACCGCAAACTGATATACAACATATTTCCTAAAGGAGAAACCACATGCAAAAATCGGACATCGGGCCTGGCGGTGATGGTGTGGAGTATTATCTATATCATTATTTTGAACGAAAAATGGGTCCATTCGTCAGCATGTCCGGATTGCCGATTGAGGATCAAATGAAAATCCAATCGCAATTTACTTCATCTTTCTTTATTGAAAATCGTACCCAAAGATATTATGAACGCCGTACAGAATTGGAACGGTTAATGCGGTCTTTGTTTATTGAAAAGGGTGGCAAACCTGTTCTTGATGTTCCGTACTATATGGTTTTAGGAGAATCTCCTTTCCTTACCACATGGTATGAAGAAAGTGAATATATTAAGATACCGATACATGAATTTGATTTGCAAACGATTTCGTTTACATATGGCGACACATTCCCTACTTTCAGCGAAAGAATTACTGACGGCTTGGAATATCGAAAGAAAGTATTCCTGTATAACGAAGTATCAGGCCTTATACAAAAATATGGGTTGCCACAGGATTCATGGGACGGAACATACGAATCACCATGTTACGTTGAAGCGCAAGTGTGGAGTGATATACCTGTATGTAATTATCGCAGAGCATAAGCATTATATACATTCCGGGCAAACACATAACATATTTCTAAAGGAGAAACCACATGCAAAAATCTGACATCGGCCTTGTGGGCCTGGCGGTGATGGGGGAAAACCTCGTCATGAACATGGAGAGCAAGGGATTTTCCGTGTGCGTGTACAATCGCACCACGCAAAAAGTCACGGACTTCCTTGAGGGCAGGGCCAAGGGCAAAAACATCACCGGCGCGTATTCCATCCAGGAGCTGGTGGACAATCTCAAGGCGCCCCGGCGCGTCATGCTCATGGTGAAGGCGGGCGCGCCCGTGGACGCCTTCATCGAGACGCTCATCCCCTGCCTGGAGCCCGGGGACATCATCATCGACGGCGGGAATTCGCACTTCCCGGATACCATCCGCCGCACGAAGTACGTGGAAAGCAAGGGCCTGCTGTTTATCGGCACGGGGGTCTCCGGCGGCGAGGAGGGCGCGCTGAAGGGCCCGGCCATCATGCCCGGGGGCTCGCCGGCGGCCTGGCCGCACGTGAAGCCGATTTTCCAGGCGATTGCCGCGAAAGTTGGCGAGAACAATGACATCCCCTGCTGCGATTGGATGGGCAGCGACGGCGCGGGGCATTTCGTCAAGATGGTGCACAACGGGATTGAGTACGGCGATATGCAGCTGATCTGCGAGGCGTATTTCCTCATGAAGGAATACCTTGGGATGGACGCCGGCGAGATGCATGAGGTGTTCCAAGAGTGGAACACGGGCGTGCTGGACAGCTATTTGATCGAGATCACCCGGGACATTCTGGCCTACCGGGACGAGGACGGCGCGCCCATCGTGGAGAGCATCCTCGACACCGCGGGGCAGAAGGGCACCGGCAAGTGGACCTCCGTGGCCTCGCTGGACGAGGGGATTCCGCTGACGCTCATCGGCGAAGCTGTCTATGCGCGCTGTTTGTCGGCCATCAAGGAGGAGCGTGTGCGGGCCTCGGCGATTCTCACCGGGCCGGCGGCTAGGTTCGAGGGCGGCAGGGCGGCGTTCATCGAGGACATCCGCCAGGCGCTGTTCGCCTCGAAAATCATCTCCTACGCGCAGGGGTATGCCCTGCTGCGCGCCGCCGCTGGGACCTACGGGTGGGACCTGGACTTCGGCGGCATCGCCATGCTGTGGCGCGGCGGCTGCATCATACGCTCCACCTTTTTGGGGAATATCAAGGAGGCCTTCGACAAGGCCCCCGATCTGGACAACCTGATGCTCGACCCGTTCTTCACCGAAGCGCTGACCGCCGCGCAGGGCGGCTGGCGCAGGGTTTGCGCCGCCGCGATGACCAACGGCATACCCGCGCCGGCGTTCACCAGCGCCCTTGCTTACTATGACGGGTACCGCTGCGCGCGGCTGCCGGCGAACCTGTTGCAGGCGCAGCGGGATTACTTCGGGGCGCATACGTATGAGCGTATTGACCATCCGCGCGGTAAGTTTTTCCACACGAACTGGACGGGCGAAGGCGGGGATACGGCGGCCAGCGAGTATGTGGTGTAAGACGTAATGTTTTGTAGAGACGCACGGCAGTGCGTCTCAAAGAAAAAAATAGTGTTTTTGAAGGAGACGCACTGCCGTGCGTCTCTACATTTAATTTGCAGCCTCCATCTCATGCCTTAGCCTGTCGATGATTTTCTTCTCCAGGCGTGAAATGTAGCTCTGTGAGATGCCCAGCAGGTCGGCGACCTCCTTCTGGGTGTGCTCGCGCCTGCCGCCCATGCCGAAGCGCATGTACATGATCAGGCGCTCGCGCTCGCCAAGGGTGTTCACGCAGCGGATGAGCAGGTCCTTCTCGTCGTCCTCCTCGATGCCCGTGTTGACGGCGTCGGCGTCGGTGCCCAGGATGTCGCTGAGCAGCAGCTCGTTGCCGTCCCAGTCGATATTCAGCGGCTCGTCTATGCTGATGTCGCCGCGCGTGGGGGTGATCTTGCGCAGGTGCATGAGGATCTCGTTTTCGATGCAGCGGCTGGCGTAGGTGGCCAGCTTGATGTTCTTCTCGGGGCAGAAGGTGTTGACGGCCTTAATCAGCCCGATGGTGCCGATGGAGATCAGGTCCTCCACGCCCACGCCGCTGCTCTCGAACTTCTTGGCGATGTAGACCACCAGGCGCAGGTTGTGGGTGATGAGCAGCTCCCGCACGCGCTCGTCGCCCCGCCGCAGGCGCGCCATGGCCTCGGCCTCCTCCTCCCGGCTGAGGGGGAAGGGCAGGGTCTGCGCGCCGTTGATGTAATAGATGTCGTGCTTTTGGCGCCGGAGGAGCCTCCGCAGGAACGCCATAATTTTATGCACGCAGGGCACCCCCTTATTTTTCAAGCATTGTGGCCTGCAATAATAACGAATAGCTGCCGTCCGAGAGCGTATCGGGCGTGACGGCGACGATGGCGTTCGGCGTCGGCCGGGCGGCACGCTTTGTTCTCACGATGATTTGATCCGTGCGCAGGGCGGGCAGCAGGCCTTCGCGTCCCAGGGCGTGGAAGGGGATCTGCCGCAGGCGCACGCGCCATTCGTGCTCGGCGGGGATATCGGCGAGGCCGCATTCCTCCCGGAAGAAGGGCCACAGCTCCTCGGGCAGGAAGCTCTCCAGCGCGGCGTATTCCGCCACGGCCACGGGCGCGCCGGTAAAGCCGTCGGTGAGCTTGTTGCCGGAGTCGTAGAGCGCGGGCAGGGTGATGCTGCGGCCCGGTAGCTGTATGGTGGCGGCGCAGAGGTTCGCGCCCGGGTGCCGCCGCCGCAGGAGGGCCGCCAGGCCGCGTACGACGGCATAGCACGCGCAGGCGAAAATCACGAAGGCCAGCAAGCTGACGTCGAAGTAGACGGCGCCGTTGCGGTAGAGCATGCCGCCGGGCTTGACGGTCAGCCAGAGGGCCAGCATGACGCCCGCGAAGGCGAAATTCACCCCGAAGAACGCCGCGAAGCAGCGCAGGAAGCGCCTCCAGCGACCGAAGCCGAAGGCTGCAAAGACGATCAGCGCGGAGAGGAGCAGTTTCTCGAGGGTGAGCAGCCACCAGGGCGCGGGCGGCAGGAGGAGCAGCAGGGAGCCCGCGCCGCCCAGCAGGGAGCCCAGCAACAGCCGCCACCGCTTCACCTGCACAGCCGAAAAAAAAACGCTGCAGGCCAGGAGCAGCCAGGTGACGAAGATATTGATGACCACAAGGACGTCTATGTAGATCACGTCGGACACGGACGCGTCCCCCACACCGCTTAAGTTGAAGCAATCTTATTATAGGGCCTGTTCCGGGGGGATTTTGTCAGAATGGGATGTAAGGAAATAATTTTGGCTTGTCCCATATTTCACCCCCTCACCGCCTGCGGGCGGAGCTCCCCCAAGGGGGAGCCTGGGGAATGATCTGTCCCCCCTCGGCCCATACTAAGGCGGGAGGGGATTGTTATGTCCAAGCGCATGGGGATCGTGTTCTTCTTATTTGTGCTGTGCGTGGGGGCGCTGGGGCTGCGGTTGATGCGCATCCCCTATACTTTGCCCGCACAGATGTCCCACGGGGCCTCCCGGGTGGTGGTGGATACGAGCCGAGGGGCTATCTACGACCGGAACGGCGCGTGGCTGGTGCAGGGGCGGCGGCAGACCTACGCCGCCGTGCGGCCCACCCCGGCGGCCAGTCTGGTTCTGCGCAGCGCCCTGAGCGAGGGGCGCTTCGCCGCGGCGGAGGAGCGCCTGGCCCGGGGCAGCCTCATCGCCCTGCCCGTGGAGCCTCCCCTGCCCCCCTGCGGCGATATTTTGCTGCTGGATGTGTGGCCCCGCTATGCGGGGGATCAATTGGCGCCACACGTGATCGGCTACCTGGACGGGCAAACGGGCGCGGGGGTCAGCGGGATCGAGAGGGCCTTCGAGCCCATTCTGGGCGGCGCGGCGGGCGAGCTGGCCGTGCGCATGGCGGCGGACGCGGACGGGCGCGGCCTGCCCGGCGCGGCGCTGGAGGTGCAGGACGAAAACTACCGCTCCCGGGCGGGGGTGCGGCTGACCCTCGACGCGCGGGTGCAGCGCGTCACGCAGGAGGCCCTGGCGGCCTGCGGGGTGGAGCAGGGGGCCGCCGTGGTGCTCGACTGCCGCACG
>JGI24696J40584_12961543_pt1 | contig 20311 bp, 17 predicted proteins | sample TergutCo191P4_FD_40584 | JGI IMG/M metagenome (IMG submission 40584)
AAATTCTTTCCCATAAAAAGCAACCCGCCATAAGTCAAATGCCCGTTTTCTATAATTTGTAATCGTGTTAAAAAATCTTCTTCCGACATTGTATTATAAACCATTGAAGGATTCATACGCGACATATAGTCACGGTAACGGAACAGCGTCGTGCGGTTTAAATCATCAAGCGAAGTTCGTTCTACAGGACGAACTGACATTACACCAAAAAGTTGGTCGCGCAGTAAAGCATTGATTTCTGTTTCTGTCGCCCGCTGATCGCCACTGCCTGTACGTATGAAAGTGTTTGTTAATGAATTGAAATATACCGGTTTGGTTTCGGAAGACGACACAAAAAACGCTAACACTGTCTTGTCATCAATATTGTATTTACAACATCGGGGGGCAATCAACACATTAAATTTATTTTTACTACGCAGCACGGTTGTAAAGTCCTGTTCCAATTTTTCAGCATTTGCAACACCCTGTATTTCAAACTTCTTAGCATTTTGCGCAACTCCAAAAACAATCCAACCACCCGATGAATTAGCAAAAGCACTTACCGTTTCCCAAATATTTTTGGGAAGTCCACTTAGGGCAGATTTTACTTCAAAATCATCCCATTCGATGTCCGTTAAACGTTTTAATAATTCTTCTTTTGTCATTTCTTTATCAATTTTTCATTCGACAAAAATAATCTATGCTTTCGATGGTTTTTCGTAAACCTTTGGCATTGTTGAGATTGACTGTTATAATCGAGAGTTTACACATTATAAATATCATTATAGAGTTGAGTCATATTTTTTACCTGCACCGAAATATCATATCGTTCAATAGCATCTTTGCGTATTTGTTCCGGTGTCCACTCTACGCCATCTTTGAAAAACAAACAGATTGCTTCCAACAAAGCATCCACACTTATATCTTTAGTTATATATCCGTTAAACCCATCTCTAATAATTTCACAGCTACCTCCATTAGGAAATGAGATTACAGAAGTTCCACATAATAATGATTCTACTATTGTTAACCCAAAAGTTTCCATAAATGATGGACTAACAAATAAATCGGCAGCACAATACACAACATTCATCAAACGCTGATCATAAATCTTGCCCAATTCTATGAAATTTACATTTTCTTTTTGAGAATACAATTTATTGCCTACACTGCAAATCACAAAATTATCCATATTTATTTTTTCAATAGATTTTAATAAATAATTAATGCCTTTGCGATTATTATTGATATAATCAGAAACAAAAAGGATAATTTTTTTATCCAATGGTAAATTTAGTAAATCTCTACAAAACGTCTTATCTGAAATTTTAAATTGTTTAGAATCTATTCCATTGGGAATAATAGCTACCTTAGCCTTTGGGAACATTTGGCTTTCTATTATTTCATTCTTCACCCAATTACATAACGCAACAACATTCAATGATGTATTTTCAAAAACTTTACGTTTTACATTTTTATATTTTTCTTCTATTTTCAATTCATAATGATCGAACTGCCGAACTATTGGCATCCCATTATCGTCAGGAGTTAACAATTTTTCGGCATAATGTTCCACGCCAAGAAACGGATTTTGGTCGTGAAAAGTCCAAACAATTGGCTTTTGGCATTTGGAAAAGAAGGTTTTATAATCCAAAAAATTGGCAACCCAATGTAAATGAATAATATCTGACTCTCGAAAAAGTTTATTGTTTGTAATATCAACATCACTTTCAGGAAAATTTATTATTTCCAATCCTTTTGAACGCAAGTTTTGCAGATTTTGTCGTTCTATTTCCGATTCTTTAACAATGATTTTTTCTTTATACAATCTAAACTCTTTCAAAATTCGTTTAATTTTTCTTTTCAGACGAATAGAAAAAGTTTTTTTTGTTATCTGTTCAATTTCAGGCTCATACACATAAACTTCAGAGAAGTTATTGTCTGTTTTATGTAAGACCAAAACTTTAGAATCAATTCCTGCCGACAACAATCCTTCATGCAAACGCAAACAAGCATTTGCAGCACCGCCTCTATCCTTCGTATTTATGTGCAGGATTTTCATATTTTGAGTAATTTTTTGATTCTTCTTTTTATTCTTTTTACAAATGAAACAGATTCTCTTTTTTCGTTCATAGAAAAATAAAATTTTTTCAAATAACTTCTTGCTCTCTGAGATTCTTTTAATTCTATACGCTTTACACAAACCTTGTTCGATAAAACAACATCATATACATCACTTCTAGAATTCCCACAATGAACTCCCGAACCATCAAAGCCTATATTTCGAACGAGAGATTTTTGAGGATACAAACATAAGCCGCCTCTTAAATAAATAGAAGTAAACCATTTTATAGCCCAAGTATGAATTTTCCCTGATAAATTGGTTTCCAATTGTTCTTCAAATCGAATGGCACCATCAAGATTATAGTCATACAATACAGATTTGTCTTTTGTTATTTCGCTGTATAAATATTCTGTATTTAAACAAATATATTTCCAAGCATCTTGCCAAGTAGCCCAACCCCAACAACTCATAAATTTGAGAAAATATGTTTGTGGCAAGAAATACAAACCTTTATTTCGAGGCACAAAAGCGCTTATATGCATTACTTTTTCTTCGTTTTCGTACAAATTAAGAGCATCATTCATATATTTCAAAAATCCTCTTGAAGTAACAATATCATCTTCCAAAACAATAATTTTCCCATATTGATTTACAATTTTTGTAACTCCATCAATTATTGAATTTGCTAAACCTTTATTATCCCCTGATTCTATGATATGTACTTCTTTACACCATTGCTTGCTTTTAATCAAATTTCGAACTTGTCTTATTTTTTCTAATTGTTCGTCTGTTGCATTTTCTTTTGCTCCATCTGCATAAATGTACAAAACAGACTTATTTGCCAAATCATTTTCAGATAAAGCAATCAAAGTTTGTTCCGTATGCCACGGACGGTTATAAACAAATAAAACTACCGGTGCAAGCATCTTTTTACTTTGTTTCTAATAATTGAAATTGCTGTTTTAACATTGAACATAAAAACATTCGAATTTACAAGTCTATTTCTATAATACAAATAATATATCCATCTAATAACCAATTGATTGCATATAAATAAATCAGCGTAGTAACGACTATTTATACCTGCACCATGCAAATCGCTATTCAATTTGAAAAAATAAATGTGAGTAAAATTTTTCACCAAATTGTATTGTTCCACATCAAAATTGCATCGATTTGGAAAAAAATAGAAAATCGGCACCTTGTTTTTTGCAAGCAATGGCCTTAAATCGTAATATTTATTTCTGTCTGCATCATTCGCATATTTTTTTAAAAACGGAATATCACCGGAATTAGTATCTATACGAAATTGACCTGAAACAGTGATAATTCGAGATGCCTTCAATAATATTCCCAACACAACTGCTGCATAACCTCCAGCAGAATTTCCGACGACTATGAGTCGTCTGCTGTCTACTGTCTGCTGTTTCAAACATTCAACTACTTTATCAATCGTATTATATTTTGCATTAATTCCTGTTACATACCATTGCTTGTAAATATCTCGAATAAATATCATTCGCGACACGGATTTTTTCAATTTGTCATTGTTTGCTATATTCTCCCATTCATATCTGTCTTGTTTCCTAATTTTTTTGCAATATTCTTCTTCCGTATTCGGGTAATATAATCCATTGCCGGAACAAAACAATAAAACAACATTCGATTGTTTATTACAATCAATTATCTTAATATTGGACTTTTGGTAATCTGTCCTTAAAAGTTCATTATTTTCTGACCAAACATTCACACGTTTTTATTTTACATTTATTAAACATCCACTTTATACAAATATATTTTCCATCTTTTGTTTTCAAATATATTTTGCAATGTCAAGTCGGGATTTAATTCCCGAATTTTTACGGCTGAAACAATATATTCACAATTCATTTCACCTAATAAATGATAATCAATATCTAACGATTGTATTTCACTCCTATTACTGCCTTTATACACTAAACTTTTCCAGCCTATCTCATTATCAAATAAATAGCATTTTCTACTTCCCCAAGTCGTATAATTTTTTTTCATTTCCAAGTTTTGATTTAACTCATCGTCAATTAACTTGGCAAACTGATGTTTATATCGAATATCATAATTTACTGAAAATCCATCTATTGTATAAAAACCATTATATAGCAATATCGCAGGATGTAATCCCAATGCCGCAACTCTATAGGCATCGGGTGTTTTACCAATATATTGTTTTATCTGTTGAAATAAATCTTCCGAATAATATTCATTAAATGTTACAGTTTTTGTATTTTGTTTGCCTATTGCGATATTTTTTAATCCACAATAAGTAAAATCATTTTTCAAAGAAAAATAAATTTGACACACAAATAATACACATAAAATAGTTTTAAAATGTTTGAAATTAGAAAACAATTTTATTGAACATGTAAAACTGATAAATACAAGAAGTGGAGTAAGTGTAAGTAATCGACTTACCTCAAACATCCTTAAAAAAGAAAAATGCTTTACAATATTAGTAACCGGTCCGTACCACCACAAACTACCTACTAAACTTACAGCAAACAATAAAACCAAACTTATCCCTAACCTACGAAACTCTGGTTTTTGTGTAATCCAGCCGCAAAACAACATTATTAACGAAAAATGTAACAGTAATAAATGATTGGATGGTGCGTGCTCGTGTCCTTTGGCCAATATACCGGACATTCTACCAAACACTCCCTGCCTAGATAGAGATGGTGGTATCATCTCTGTGCGATGCGATACAAAACCATTGTCTGTAAAGACACAAAGAATTTCGCGATACTGCGTTAACAACCCTAAGACAAATAAAACCGCCAATGCTATAAACAATGACCAATTTATTCGCTTGTTTTTATACCAATCAACAAAAAAAACTCCAAATAACAGTAAATAAAAGAAAAAACCATACACAACAAACAATGATGCAAACGGATAAATAATCATAACCACCCAATCCCAAGCAGTATGTTTCTTATCGCACATTCTTAAAAAAGAAAATAAAACCAACGGTTGCATTGCTATGGATAAACAACCGGAAGACCAAAACGGTAAAATGGCAAACAAAATAGCAACAACTGCCGAAGGAAATACATTATGGTTTTTTAATATATAATTACGACACAAAAACAACATTCCCCAAAAACCTACCATAACTTGCAGAAAACGATTCACACCAAGAGATACTGCCGGAGAAAATATTTTTGCCAACAAGACAAATAAATTCAACTCACTTCCCAATGAAACCCTCGGTACACCACTCATCATTTGAGATACTGTAACATAATTACCCGCAAACAATATATGATTATCTATCATTAATTTCCGCCATATCACATTGGCATCTAAATTATCCCACCAATCATACGGCACATTGCCTCCGCCCAACAACAGCGGCAAAGAGAAAATAATCAAAAAGAGAAATGAAAGTGAAAGAATATACTTGTCGTTCTCTAAAAATTTATTTAAACTATTTTTTATGTTCATAACAATTTTGTATTAATCCAATTATCTTTTCTATATCATTTAATTCCAACTCATAAAACATCGGCAGTCGCACCAAACAATCTGCAAAGTTATCACAATTTTTTAATTCTCGCAAATCGTGTTTATTTTTGTAAAACTCGCTACTATGCAAACTCAAATAGTGAAACACTGCCAAAATACCGTTTTCCTTGAGTTTAGCAATCAATTTTGTGCGTTCTTCCAACGAATTACAGACCAAGTAAAACATGTGTGCATTGTTCGTTGCACAATCAGGAATTTTGGACAAATGGAAAAAGCCTTTATCTGCCAACGGCTTCAAACCTTCGTAATAAGCATTCCAAATTTGCTTTCGTTTGGCTTGAATGTCGTCTAAGTTCTCTATTTGCGCCCAAAGAAATGCAGCCACAATTTCCGAAGGTAAAAACGAGCTGCCGGTATCCACCCATCCATACTTATTTATTTCACCCCGAAAAAACTCGGCGCGGTTGGTGCCTTTTTCCCAAATAATCTCAGCACGGCGCATAAAACGCTCATCGTTAATGGCTAACATTCCTCCCTCTCCCGAAATGATGTTTTTGGTTTCGTGAAACGAAAAAGCAGCTAAATGCCCAATGCTACCCAGCGCACGACCATTATAAAATGAATCAATTGCTTGTGCTGCATCTTCAATAACCAACAAATTATATTTCTCGGCAAGTTGCATAATTTTTTTCATATCGCATGCTATACCTGCGTAATGTACAGGCACAATAGCCTTTGTTTTTGGGGTAATCAATGCTTCAATTTTATCGGCATCAATATTGGGGTGATGAGGTTGACTGTCGGCAAAAACAATCTTTGCGCCTTGCCGAACAAATGCCAAAGCAGTGGAAACAAAGGTGTAACTTGGCATAATAATTTCATCTTCCGGTTGAATGTCAGCCAAAATAGCGCACATCTCCAATGCGTCAGTACAAGAGGTAGTGAGCAGGCATTTCTTAAAGCCATATTTTTGTTCGAAAAATTGCTGACATTTTTTCGTGAATGCTCCATTGCCCGAAATTTTTCCGGTTTGCACGGCTTGCTCAATGTATTGTGCTTCTTTGCCGGTGAAGTATGGTTTGTTAAATGGTATCATATTTTCTTTTTTGCAACGATTAAACAACTACCACCAAATGGTATGCGTTTATTTTTACTGATCTGTTTCATTTCAAACTTCATAATTCTATTTAATAATTTAGTTGTCAAACTTTTTTCATTAATTCTATGCTCTTTTTTGTTTTTTTCTACTCCTCTTTTAGCAAAACCCAGCAAACTTGGTAATGTCCGAAACAGAAAAACGGGAACCGGAAGAAATAAAAAGAAATAGGTGGCATACAATATCTCAAAACCGGATTTTTCAAATTTTTTTTTCAGTTGTTTTATGGTATATCTTCTAAAATGCCCTGCTTCTACATCTTCTTTGCTCCATAAAAATTTATAGGCAGGCACCGTGATTAAGATTTTGCCTTCCGGAGAGATTTTTTTTTCAATTAATTTCAGAAAATCTTCGTCATGTTCAATATGTTCCAATACATCAAGCATACAAATGTTTTCAAGCGAGTGATCCAGGAAATCGTCCTCATTGAGTGTTCCGTGTACAATGTTTTTAATTCCTCTTTTTTGAGCATTTAAACACGCCGATACCGCTGGTTCTAATAAAACAACCTCATACTCTTCATCTTGCAATATTGCTGTGGTATAGCCGTTTCCACCACCGATGTCATATATAGTTGTGTGGCTGTCAAAGAATTTTTTTGCAGTAGTTTTAATAAGATTACCTCTGAACTGAAACCACCAAGATTTATCTTCAATATCAAACAAATTATCTTGCATTTCGGGAGTAAATGAAGTATTTACAACATCCGTTGCGTCCGATTTGCTATAAAAGCTATTGTTTTGCTGCCATAACGATGGAATTGTAAAAATTCTTTTCATAAATTACTATCCTATTTTAATAAGTTTTTCAGGTGTGTCAAATCATCAATGATATAATCACATGAACAATATACGCCCATTCTGTCAATCAATATCGCGTTCATATTCATTTGTTTTGCAGGTTGATAATCCAAGCGGAAAGAATCTCCCACATATAGTATTTCGTCGGGAGCCAATCCGATTTGTTGTATCGCTACTTCAAAAAAACGAGGATTAGGTTTTCTGATATTTTCTTCTTCCGAAACGATTACTTCCCTAAATAAGTTTCCCCAAAAACTGTTTAATAGTACGGGTAAATTCTTTTTAAAATTCGACAATACTCCCATAGGAAGCGGTATGTCTTGTAGAACAGACGTGTCTTCAAAAGGCACCCAAGGGAGATACGAACAGGCTGTAAAAATTTGATTCAATAAATCATTGTTACTGTAAATACCTAATGAATCCAATAATTTTGCATTAAATTGTGTATAAAAAAGACTATTTGTTCTGTCTGGAAAATCTATTTGTTCTGAAATGATTTTGTGATGAATTTGTAATTTTTCTTTAGGAACATTATAACCATAAACTTTTAATACTTCCTGCATTTTATCCAGCAATAATGGTTTATGTATTAGCGTATTAGCCGCATCAAATAGTATGTATTTTATTCTTCCCATTAAAACAAAATATAGTTATTATTATTTACACATTCTTCAATTCTCTGCACATCAGTATATATTACATCCATCAATATTCGCATCGCAACACCTGATTTAATGACAGGTATATCCGGTTTAATACCGTACAGGTATTCTTGTAGCGTATATTTTACATCCTCAAAGCCAAAATGAGAACGTATCGAATTGGTTCCCGATATGCGGCAGTTAACTTCAAAAGGAATTATGTCGCCTTCCTCTGTAACAATAGATTGCAAATTAGCAGAGCCTCTTATGGTGCCATTTTTTACAATTGAGTTTAAAATATTCTGAATTTGCTGGTCATAATGAAAAATAACTTTACATTCATTCGTATAACCATTCACGAGTTGGCGTTCCAATGTAATATATCCAAGTATGTTGTTCTCCTTAGTTACATAAAATGCAGTTGTTATTTCTTTTCCTTTTATCAATTGTTGTACTAAATAGTCCTCGTCAGAAAATTGGCTGACTTCAGAAGGATTAATAAAAATTCCTCTTGAACCTCTTCCCTTTCGTGGTTTTACAATATATTCCTGAAATTGATCATTAAACTCAGAAGGCAAACACGATTCGGCAAATGGAATATTGCATTGTTTATGGTGCAAATAGGTTAGATATTTATCTAAATAAATTTTTGTAGAAAAAGTATTGGATACCGCAACCACAGTATTTAATACTGAAATATTTTCGGACAAATAGAATATTTCAAAATCAGTTGACGGAATTATCAAATCAATATCTTCTTTTTTAATTATGTCTATAATCGTTGGAATATAATCGTGCTCATAAGCATACGGAACTTTGTAAAAAGCATTGCATAAATGATTTCCCGCAGAAAAGTCATCACTATTGCAGCCCACTACGAATATCGGATATTTTGTTTTACGAATATTGCGTATAATTCCTTGCCCTACATTTCCTCCAATGCCTGTAACTAATACTTTTTGAACCATTCGATTAGGGAATTAATGCCATTATTAATATCCATTTTAGGATAACATGACAAAGTTTTACATGTATAATTATTATTATAAACAAACGATGGCGAATGATCATCATCTTTGAAAGAAATTCCACAGCCTGTAATTTGTGAAATAATCTTTGCGATTTCAAGATTAGAAAAACTTTTACCATATACACCAAGAAATATTTCGTTGGTTGGACATTGAGCTGCTGAAATTAAATATCTGACCACATCTGAAACATGAATATAATCTTGAAGTCTTTCCCCTTTTCCATATATAACTATTTCATCATTCGTTATCGCTTGTTTGATGCAATTTGGTAAAAAGGTATTTGTTTTCATGTCTTTGCCATAAATAGAAGAAAATCGTAAAATAGCGTATTGATTTGAACTTTTTACAACTTTTTCTGCCCATAGTTTTGAAATGCCGTATTCATTCAACCCTGCAATAGGAGAATATTCATCAATGACATTATTGGAAACGGAAAAAACAGAAACGGAAGAACAATATATGATCTTGGCATTTGTAAATTGCAAACATATTGTATTCGTTAATTCTATATTCGTTTCATATAATAATTTTCTTTCTTGCTCTGTCAAGTAATTTTGCATAGGAACAAACGCACTTATCAGATATACTTGATTAAAGTTATTTGGCAATGTCTCAATGTCAGAAACAGAAATATTGGTTATATCTGAGTGTAAGTTATCAGTATTTTTATGATATATTCCTGTAATGCGATTCAAATTATTTTTTTTCAATTCGTTTATCAAAAAACTTCCAACAAAACTATTTGCACCAACCACTAATATATTTTGACTACTTTTCATCTATATTTATGTTCATGTTAATAATATCCTTTATTATAAATAATTGCCGTTCTTTCACTTGATCGAATATATGTCCAATATATAGCCCCAAAACTCCCAGTACAAGCAAAATCAATCCACCCACAAACCATATTGAAAAAACGGTTGTGGTATAACCCGGCACTTGAACTATTCCTATCAGTTTTGCAATAATATTATAAACAGCGAGCAAAAATGATAATAATGAGATTATAAAGCCCAGTTTTATCGTCAATTTCAATGGTTTATTGGTGTTTGAAAGAATTACATCAGCAGTTAAACGTAATAATTTTGCAAATGAATATGAAGTTTTTCCTTCAAGTCTTTCGGAGTGTTTTACTTCTAACACTGTTTTCTTAAATCCTAAAAATTCTAACAACGATGGAAAAGAGCGTGCTACTTCTTTCATCTTGTTAAACTCAGCAATAACTTTATGATTGTAAATTCCAAAGTTAGCAATGGCTTTATCAGTTTGTATTCCACTTAAATAGGTATATAATTTATGAAAAACAATTGATGATAAGCGTTTAAAAAATCTATCCTGTCTATCTACCCTTCGCGCCTGCACAATATCCCAACTTTCTTGCGCTTTTCGATACAAATTCGGAATCTCATCCGGTCTGTCCTGCAAGTCACAATCCATTACTACTACCCACTCGCCTTTGGCGTAATGCAACCCTGCGGTGATGGCATAGTGCTGTCCAAAATTACGGCTCAGATTAATTCCTTTTATACATTTATCTTTTTCACATTCGGCAACAATCGCTTCCCAAGAATTGTCGGGTGAGGCATCATTGACAAGAATAATTTCGTAATCTTCGGTAATTTTCACCAAATTCTCGTGTAATTGCCGAACTAATTCAGAAACAATCTTTTCTGCCCGATATACAGGTGAAACAACAGAGATATGTGGCATTTTTTCGTTCATAATTAAAATCTTACTGTTACAATCGTTCCTAAAATTATCAGTACTAACCCTATCACTTTACCTATCGTAAAAGGCTCGCCAAGCACCCAAACTCCTAAAATAAGAACAATAACCGGTGCCAAACTCGTAAACGGATACGCCTGTGTTATTTCAAATTTAGTCATTGCTCCAATCCAAAACAACGAAGCAACAAATGCCGACAAAAATGCCGACAAAACAAATGGATCAAATACCAATCGAAACAATGAAACAAATTTATCCATTAGTCCCGTTTCAGGCAATGTAAATCCTAACTTGCCCATTCTCCATTTCAAAATCAGTTGTCCGTAAATGGTAAATAATATGGTTGCGAAAATATATAAGTAACGCATTTTGATTAGTTTTTAGGGAAACAACATAATAATACCAAACTATCTACAAATTCAACAATTGGACTTCCCCATTTATGAAATTACAATTACCCCAACCTTGCCGCCACAGTATAATCGGTTTTTTCTTTTCTATATCTGCATAAATAACCTCAAAAGACAACACATCATACACTACATCATAGTCCTTTAAACCAATAGCAACACCCTCTAAGCCGGAAACAATATCCTTTAATCCTATATTAAAAGATAGTCTATAAATCCCTTTCGCTAAATTATGATTTGATAATTTTATCTTTATAAAAAAATCATCTTTCTGTTTTTCCAAAGAAAAAATTTCAGATATATATGAGCCAACTCTTACTCCTGACATATCTGTAATCATCATTTCAATTGAAAAAGAATTTATTTCTTTTTGATTTTTCCTTAATTCTAATAAAACTTCAATATCTTCATTAAGAGAAAAATATGTTGATGTATTCAATAAAGTCGCTTTTACTATTTCTATTTCTCTGCTTGTATTCCATCTTCTATAATTATCAGAAACAATACATTCCGAAATTAATAAATTTTCTTCATTGATATCTCCAACATATTTTTCTATGGCATCTTCCACAGTTCCTGAAAAAGAAACATAACCATTGTCCAAAACAACACCTTTCGTACATAAAGACTTAACACTTACCATATTATGACTAACAAACAAAACAGTCCTTCCCTCACCCTTCGACACATCCTGCATCTTCCCAATCGCCTTTTTCTGAAACTCCGCATCGCCCACAGCCAGCACCTCATCTACTACAAGAATTTCAGGGTCAAGATGCGCCGCAATGGCAAAACCAAGACGTACAGTCATACCAGAAGAATAACGTTTTGTTGGTGTATCCAAATAACGTTCTACACCCGAAAAATCTACAATTTCATCTAATTTCCGCGTAATTTCCACTTTTGTCATTCCCAAAATGGCACCATTCATATAAATATTTTCGCGTCCTGTCAGTTCTGGATGAAAACCGGTACCTACTTCAAGCAATGATGCTATTCGCCCTTTTGCCTTAATAATGCCGGTTGTTGGTGCTGTAACTTTCGAAAGAATTTTCAAAAGCGTAGACTTTCCTGCACCGTTCTTGCCAATAATACCCAGCACATCGCCTTGTTCCACATCAAAACTAATATCTCGCAATGCCCACACATATTCACTTATACCTTTGGTAGAACGATCATTTACTTCACCAATTTTCAGATATGGGTCTTCTTTACCGCACACACTCACTTGCCACCAACGGTTAAGGTCGTGTTGAATCGTCCTTGTGGAAACTAATCCTAATCTATATTGTTTCGATATATCTTCAAATTTTATTGCTACACTCATAATTTTTCTCTATTAAACAGTATCCATAAACTTTCTTTGTACACGATTGAACACCACAATGCCAATCCCCATCAACACACACATAAACCCAAAACTATATCCCAACGACCACCAACTGAAACTACCTGAACCAAGAACACCATACTTAAATGTTTCGACAATGGAAGTTATTGGATTTAAAGACATTATCAATTTTAATTTTTCGTTCGTAATAAAACTCAACGGATAAATTACCGGTGTGGCATACATCCAAAGTTGTACGAAAAAACTCAACAAAATCGTTAAATCTCTGTATTTTGTAGTCATAGATGAGAACAATATACCAAAACCAAGTGCCAAACCCGCCATCATTATTATCAATATAGGAAATAACAATGCATAAGCATTAAGTGCTATTTGCACATCTGTAAAAACAACATAATATACATACACAGCAATAAACAAACTCAATTGGATAAAAAACTTCAATAAATTTGAAGTTACCGTTGCCAAAGGCATTATCAAACGCGGAAAATACACTTTTCCGAAAATGCCGGCATTGGCGGTAAATGTATTTGATGTGCTGTTTAAACAAGTTGAAAAGTACTGCCACAGCGAAATACCTGCCAAATAAAACAACGGCTGTGGCAAGCCGTCAGTACTGATTTTGGCTATACCGCCAAAAACAACCATATACATTAAAGTCGATAATATTGGCTGAATAAAAAACCACAGCGGTCCCAAAACGGTTTGTTTGTACATTGTGGTAATATTTCGTAACACAAACATACTCCACAAATCCCGATACTGCCAAATTTCCTTAAAATTAACATCAAACAAACCCGTTCGCGGTTTAATTTCTGTAATCCAAGCCCCTCCAAGCTCCCCAAAGGGGAGGCTTTGCGCCTGTCCATTATCGGTATGTTTTTTAAATATCATATTTATTTCTTTGTAAATTTTAGGTTTTTCTATAAACTGCTTCGACTGCGCTCAGCGAACCACTCATTGTCCGTACCGGTCGCTGAGCGCAGTCGAAGCGAGGGGGCTAAAGTCTTGCATCAACTAATTCTCTATCTACAAACGCTTTAACATCAAAAATTACAGCGTCATCATTTTTATATTTCTCAAAATCGAAATTCTTAAATTCATCGTGCGCCACACACACTACGATTGCTTGATATTTCTTATCTGCACGAATTTTCGGTAAAACTTTTACACCATATTCGTGTTCCACTTCGGCGGCATCCGCCCAAGGATCATAAATATCTACATCCAAGCCAAATTCTTTCAATTCTTTATAAATATCAACAACTTTTGTGTTGCGCACATCAGGACAATTTTCCTTGAATGTAACACCCATTATCAACACATTGGCATTCTTGATTTTATGCTCTTTCTGAATTAACAGTTTTATCACTTTGTGGGCAATAAAATCGGGAATTGAATTATTCACTTTCCGTCCCGAAAGAATCACTTCGGGGTCATATCCCAAGGCTTTTGCCTTGTGTGCCAGGTAGTAAGGGTCAACGCTGATGCAATGTCCGCCCACCAGTCCGGGACGATATTTGAGAAAATTCCACTTTGTGCCGGCTGCCTCTATCACATCATTGGTATCAATGCCAATGCGGTCAAAAATCAACGCCAATTCGTTCATAAACGAGATATTGAGATCGCGTTGCGCATTTTCAATGGCTTTGGAGGCTTCGGCAACCTTGAGGTTGGGGGCTTTGTGCGTACCTGCTTTGATAATTGAACGGTAAAGTTTATCAACAAAATCAGCCACTTCGGACGTAGAGCCGGAGGTAACTTTTTTAATTTTAGTCAGCGTATTTTCCTTGTCTCCCGGGTTTATTCTTTCGGGCGAATAGCCGCAGAAAAAATCTACATTATATAATAGTCCCGATTTTTTTTCCAAAACAGGCACACAGTCTTCTTCCGTACAACCCGGATAAACCGTTGATTCATAAATCACAATGTCTCCTTTTTTGAGAACGCCGCCAAGCATTTCAGAGGCTTTCAAAAGGGGCGTTAAATCGGGATTGTTAAATTGGTCAATCGGTGTAGGAACAGTAACAATAAAAATATCGCAACCGCGCAAATCTTCCACATTTGAAGAAAACGAAAGCCCCAAATTGGGATTTGTTTTCCGCAAACCAGTTGCTTGTTGCATATCTGCGAGGTTGGCTTCTTGTGTACGGTCTTCTCCCCTACCCAACTCTAACACACGGTCGCAATTAATGTCGAAACCCAATACTTTGTATTTTTTGCCGTATTCTATTGCCAACGGCAACCCTACATAGCCAAGTCCTATAACTGCAATGTCTTTATTTTTCATATAGCAAAATTTCGAACTGCAAAGATAAGTATAAAAAATATATTATATGTAATCTTTCACTACTTTTTCTATTCCGTCTTCTATTTTTATTTTTTGTTTCCAACCTAAATTTGTCAATTTCGACACATCAAGCAACTTTCGCGGTGTGCCGTTTGGTTTGGTTTTATCCCAAATGATATTTCCTTGATAATCAATTGTTTTTTTAATGATTTGTGCCAAATCGGCAATGCTCAAATCTTCTCCACAACCAATATTTACGTGCGGCGGTGTCGTATCAGGTGCATCGTAATTCATTAACAGATAGACACTTGCATCTGCCATATCGTCCGCATGTAGAAACTCGCGCAAGGGACTTCCGTCGCCCCACAAAGTAACGGCATTTTTGGAAATACCGTATTTTTCCAAAATTTTCAACATTTCATTTTCACCGGCATTGCCCGAAATTCCTTCAATGGGTCTTTTATTCAAATCCGCACGTATTTTCGTTAAATCATTTTCCATCAAACATTTACCTAAATACATTTTGCGAATGAGGGCAGGCAAAACGTGCGATTTTTCCAAATCGTAATTGTCGTTCCGACCGTATAAGTTGGTGGGCATCACCGAAATAAAATTGCAGCCGTATTGCGCACGATAGGCTTCGCACATTTTGATGCCGGCTATTTTTGCAATGGCGTAGGGTTCGTTGGTTTCTTCCAAAAGCCCTGTCAGCAGATATTCTTCCTTAATCGGTTGCGGCGCAAGTTTGGGATAAATGCAAGACGAACCGAGAAACAGCAGTTTTTTTACATTATTTATATAACTCTGATGAATGACATTGTTTTGTATCATCAAATTTTCGTAAATAAATTGCGCACGATAAGTATTGTTTGCCACAATTCCACCTACTTTGGCAGCAGCCAAAACCACGTATTCGGGTTTTTCTTTGGCAAAAAATTCGGCTGTGGCTTGCTGGTTTGTCAAATCAAGTTCTTGGAGCGAACGCGTTACAAAATTGGTGTAACCCCGCGCTTCCAAATTCCGTTTGATTGCCGAACCAACCATTCCGTCGTGTCCGGCGATGTATATTTTTGATGTCTTATTCATTGTTTTATTCAAAATAATTTAAAATACGAAAGCCGCCATCTTTTAAATATGTTTCTTTTTTCATTAATTTAATGTCCGACTCCATCATATCGGCAATGAGGGCGGGCAGGTCGTATTCGGGTGTCCAACCGAGTTTGGTACGCGATTTGGTAGAGTCGCCAATCAACAAATCTACTTCCGTTGGGCGGAAATAGGCAGCATCAACTTCCACTATGGGTTCTGCTTGCTTGGAAATTTTGTTGTAATATTCCATACCTACTTTTTGCTCAAAAATGGTTTTATTAATGTCCGAAATATAGCCTTTTTCGTTTACGCCTTCGCCTTTGAACGTAATATTGATGCCCATTTCGGCAAATGCCATTTGTACAAATTTGCGTACTTCGGTGGTTATTCCAGTGGCAATGACATAATCATCGGGCTGGTCTTGCTGCAAAATCAAATACATTGCTTTCACGTAATCTTTGGCATGTCCCCAGTCGCGTTGCGAGGAAAGATTTCCCAAATATAATTTATCCTGCATTCCGAGGGCGATGCGCGAGGCTGCTCGTGTAATTTTGCGCGTTACAAAAGTTTCGCCGCGCAAAGGCGATTCGTGATTAAACAAAATACCGTTGCTGGCGTGCATATTGTAGGCTTCGCGGTAATTGACGGTGATCCAATAGGCATACATTTTTGCCACGGCATAAGGCGAACGCGGATAAAAGGGCGTTGTTTCCTTTTGCGGCACTTCCTGAACAAGTCCGTAAAGTTCGGAAGTTGAGGCTTGATAAATGCGCGTTTTTTTCGTCATTCCAAGCAAACGAACGGCTTCAAGAATACGCAAAGTTCCGATACCATCGGCATTGGCAGTGTATTCGGGCGTATCGAAACTGACTTTTACGTGGCTCATTGCAGCGAGGTTGTAAATTTCATCGGGTTGCGATTCTTGAATGATGCGTGTGAGATTCATCGAATCGGTCAAGTCACCGTAATGGAGAATCAAATTGCGGTTTTCCACGTGCGGGTCTTGGTAGAGATGGTCAATTCTATCGGTATTGATGAGCGACGAACGGCGTTTCAATCCATGAACGATGTAGCCTTTTTTCAAAAGCAATTCTGCTAAATATGCACCGTCTTGCCCTGTGATTCCTGTTATTAATGCTACTTTTGCCATATCATAAATTTATTAAGTTTCTTCTTCGTAATAATAATAATTGCTATAATATTTATCCTTTTTTTTGCCCTGTCCATAATAACTTTTTCGCATATAACCGTGGTAGGTATAATTCTTGTCGTTTTTCACATCAACACCATTCATCACTATATAAACATTGGGAACATTATCCTGTTTTATCTGTTCTATCACGCTTTTGAAGAATGCTTTATGCGTCTTTGTCTGGCGGACAATAAACAGATTTACATCCGAAATATTCGTGAGTGCATACGCATCGCCTACCAAACCGATTGGCGCTGTGTCTATTATAATATATTCATAAGTTTCTCTCAATTCATTCAACAGCATTTCCAATTTTTCGGATTTTACCAACTCACCCGGATTAGGTGGAATTGTTCCTGACAAAATAACATCAAAAGGAAATTTATTATCTCCAACTTGCAAAATTTCTTCTAAAGAAGCCTGTCCAATAAGGTAATTTGACAAACCTTTGGAGTTATTATTCATATTCAACGGTTGTGAAGCACTCACTTTACGTAAATCGCAAGCAATCAAGAGTGTTTTTCGACCTTCCATTGCATAAATACCTGCCAAATTGAGCGAGAAAAAAGTTTTTCCGTCTCCCGAGTCTGCTGAAGTAACTAAAATGATAGACGATTTGACTTTTTTGTCACGCGCATTGAAAATAAATTCCAAACGCGTACGTACCAAACGAAAACTTTCAGTAAAAATGGATTTCGGATTTCGGATGACTTGTACCGCCACTTTTTCGTGCGTTCCTTTTTGAATTGTGCCGATAATATCAAAATGTGTTAGTTTTTTAATATCGTTTTTATCTCTAATCGAAGTATTTAAAAATTCTTTCAAAAAGATAAATGCCAACGGCAACAACAACCCAATCATCAAACTGGAAGAATTTGTTTTTGCTTTTTCTGCACCATTAGTAACATTCATTATTTTGGCGGTTTCCAGAATAATATTGTCGGGGGTGTTCGACGCTTTCTGAATTTGTGCATCTGCGCGTTTCTGCATCAAAAAACTGTAGTAGTTGTCGTGAATTTTAAAAATACGCTGATAACTAACCATTTGATTTTCTTTATCGGGCAATCCTTTTAATTCGATCATTTGTTCATCATATCGTTTTTTCATATCGTTCAATTCTATGTCATATGCTTTATACATATTTTTCAATATCTCAAACAAAGCCGTTTTCGTTGTTTCTATTTGTGATTCGTATTTTTGATAATATGGACTTTTCACACCCACCTGACTCTTTTTTATTTGCAAATCCGAAAATTCTTTGACACGCGCCATTAAATTAGGATCCATCACGCCCAAACTTGATGGTGCAACAATGCTGTCGTCTTTGATATTTTCTTTTAAATAATTGGAAAGATAATCCATATAGGTTTTACGCAAATTCATTTCCAGTTTTTTCTGGTCTAATGCGTTGATTTTACCCATAATTTGCGAAGAATAAGAACCCACATCCAATATTTTGTTATCTGTGCGGAATTTGCGAAGATTGGATTCGGCAATATTCAACGAATCGGAAATGCCTGACATTTGTTTGTCAATAAAATCAATGGTTCGGGTGGCAGCCTCGTTTTTGCGTTCCAAATTGTCATCCAAAAATACTAAACAGAGAGTATCAACAAAATCTTTATCGCATTCAGGTACCTTACCTACCATAGCAATTTCTATAACCGATGATCTCTCCATCACAAACTGGAACGACAAGCGCGAATTGAAATTACTCGCCCAACTGTCTATTGAACGAAAACAAAAACATAAAGAAGCATCTTTGCGGAATTTATCGGTTTTTTCTACCGTGATAAAAAACATCGAACTTCTCAACGGAACACCGTATTTTCCACTTGCCGAAAATGCAGTTTTTTTGTCGTCGCCTATGCAAGAAATTTCATACGATTCATCATCTATTGATTTAAAATGAAATTCGAGTGCGTAAGCCTCATTGGCAATATAATCATGCGTAATTTCAATGGGACTTCTTTTATAAAGATTATCGGTTTTGAAACGTCCTTTGGTATAATAATCCACATCAAGTTTCATACGTTCCACTGCTTTTTTTGTCAGGTCAACAGAACTAAACATTATCAACTGATTATTTACATTCCGATAAGCATTCTGTATATTAAATCCCTGCATTACGGAAGATGCATCACCGGCACCCATACGAGCATTATCTTGTATAATAAATTTTGCTGCGGTTTTGTATGACGGTGTCCAACTGCGATTGGAAAAATGCGCCCACCCTATTGCCACGCCCACTGATATGATAAACAAATACCAATGACGCAAAATGAGAATTACCCATTTCATTATATCAAATGAAGATTCTTCTTCAAATGCCACATTGTTTTTTGGTTCTGCATAATTTTCTGCCATAAAATTCATTTTTTAATTAACATAACTCATCATCAACAAAAAAAACGAAAGCGACGAAGTTATAAAACTTGTCAGTGCCGTGAAAGAATTTACTTTGTAAAAACTTCCCCTCGAGCGTTCTACATATATTATATCATTGGGTTGCACATAATAAAATTCAGAATAAATAAGCGATTTTGAACGAATATCAAAAGTTGCTACCGTAGATTCATTGTCTTTTTGCTGACGAATAATTCTTACTTTTTTCAGATTACCATTACCAATAGGATTAAAACCTGCTTCGGCAATCGCTTGATAAATTGTCATACCGTCTTTATATATCGGGAAACGTCCCTTGCCTGCCGAGCCAATCATATAAAAATAATTGTTTGCCAAATTCAGCCTTACGGAAATATCGTCGCCTACATCTTTCAAATATTCTTCCACCACTTTTTCGGCTTCGGCAAGCGTCAAACCCACCACAGGAATACTATCTATAAACGGAAGATCTATCGTTCCATCGCGATAAATGCGGTACGACAATCCTGAATTTTGCGACGTAGTGACATTCTGCCCCATATTAAATGTCGAAGTTATATCCTTGTTCAACGAAATGACACGAAGTTGTATTTCGTCATTTACGCGCAGACGATACTCGGGAGGAGGCACACTGTCGTATTTCGCTATACCGGCACGCTCTTGCAGCAATCGCGTAGTACGGTTTGTAAT
>JGI24696J40584_12961541_pt1 | contig 20299 bp, 22 predicted proteins | sample TergutCo191P4_FD_40584 | JGI IMG/M metagenome (IMG submission 40584)
ACAAAATTACTGAAAATCAGTGATTTATCAAAATTTCTATGCTGCTTTTTTATTGTATTTCAGATTTTTATGGAACTTCCGAAAGTTGAATTACTCATTACTACAGACTGTTATTGCCCAAATAATTTGTAAATTTGCAGAACTATGGGAACTATCATTATTCTTGCCTGTATGATAACATTTGCCGTTGCTCTTTTCGCTTCCGGCAACAGAATTGCACAAATCATAGGTGTAATAATATCCTTTTTTGCGCTGATTTATTTGATGCAAACCTGCATCTGATAATTTCCATATTCTTTTCAAAAAAGCCTTGTTTAGTGTAAAAAACAGGGGGGGGTAAAGTAAATCAAATAGTTATTTGTTTACAAACTAAAATAGACACTTATTTTCGTGTTTTTCTTTTTGTAAGTGTCTGATTTATAGGTTAATAAATTAAATCAGTGGACCTGGCGGGAGTCGAACCCGCGTCCAAACGAGGAATTAATCTGCTTTCTACACGCTTATCTTCGCTTAAATTTTCGTGCAGCGGCAAGACCGAAGCCACCAACCGTTGCCTTATCCTCTAAGTTTTCATTTCGGTTTCGAGGCAAACCGGAACTATCCCCGAATTTTCCGCACCACCATATCAAACCGCCTCAGGGCGTGGCATTTGGGTGATGTCTCGTTCCAGCACCTTGTGCCGGAATGAAGCCAATCTACTATGATTCGATCAGGCAGCGAGAGCGTAAGTATTTTCGCCAGTTATAATTTGCCGTCTATGATTAAAGTGCTATTCGACAATGCACTGCGTGCTTACAAACCACTTCTGCCCGCTGTCAAAACCGGTCAAGCCCAGATTTTTTGATAAATGCTTTGCGATAAATGGCTTTGCGATAAATGGCTTCGCGATAAATGGCTTCGCCGATAAATGCTTCGCGATAAAATGGCTTCGCCGATAAACGCTATGCGATAAAATTTATTTGCATTTATCATTTTATCGCGTAGCATTTATCATTTTATCGCGAAGCATTTATCGCGAAGCATTTATCATTTTATCGGCAAAGCCATTTATCTTATTTCGCGTAACTAACCGCCCGGGTTTCACGTATTACCGTGATTTTCACTTGTCCCGGATAGGTCATTTCATCTTGAATTTTCTTTGCAATTTCAAACGACAAAGTTTCCGTTGCTTTATCGTCAATTTTGTCCGCGCCAACGATTACGCGCAACTCGCGACCAGCCTGTATGGCGTAAGTTTTCAATACGCCCGGATACGAAAGCGCCAATTTTTCAAGGTCGTTCAAACGCTTGATGTACGCCTCAACAATTTCGCGACGTGCACCCGGACGTGCGCCCGAAATGGCATCGCAAACCTGCACAATCGGCGCAAGCAAGGTTTCCATTTCTATTTCGTCGTGGTGCGCACCGATGGCGTTGCAAATATCGGGTTTTTCCTTGTATTTTTCGGCTAACTGCATACCAAGCAATGCGTGCGGAATTTCCGGTGCGTCATCGGGTACTTTGCCGATATCGTGCAAAAGACCTGCGCGTTTTGCTTTTTTCGGATTTAAGCCGAGTTCCGATGCCATAATAGCACAAAGATTGGCTGTTTCGCGGGCGTGTTGCAACAGGTTTTGACCGTAAGACGAGCGATATTTCATTTTGCCAATCATACGCACCAAATCGGGGTGCAAACCGTGAACGCCCAAATCAATCGTCGTTCGTTTTCCTATTTCAATAACCTCTTCTTCAAGTTGTTTGCGCACTTTTGCAACCACTTCTTCGATACGCGCGGGGTGTATGCGACCGTCCGTAACGAGTTGGTGCAGAGCCAAACGCGCTGTTTCGCGGCGAATGGGGTCGAAAGCCGACAACACAATCGCTTCGGGCGTATCATCAACAATAATTTCTACACCGGTAGCGGCTTCCAATGCACGGATATTGCGCCCTTCGCGACCAATGATGCGTCCTTTCATTTCGTCTGATTCGATATGGAAAACCGTTACCGAATTTTCCACGGCGGCTTCGGTGGCAACGCGCTGAATGCTCTGAACAACAATCTTTTTTGCTTCTTTGTTGGCAGTCATTTTTGCCTCTTCCATAATTTCGTTTACGTAAGAAACAGCGTCTGCGCGGGCTTCTTCTTTGACCAATTCCGTTAATTTTTCTTTTGCCTGGTCAATCGAAAGTCCCGAAATGGCTTCCAAACGTTCCAATTCCTGACGGTGCAGTTTTTCCAAATCCTGTTTTTTCGAATCTACGAGTTTCAGTTGATTGTCAAGGTTTTCACGTACAACTTCCACTTCATTTTTCTTGCGCGTTACGTCTTCCATTTGGTGATTCAGTGTCATTTCGCGCTGTTTCAGCGTTGATTCCTGTTGCTGGATTTTGGATTCTCGTTGTTGAAATGCGCTGTTTCGCTCATTTGCCCGTCTTTCGTGTTCGGTTTTCAGCGAAAGAAAATGTTCTTTGGCTTCCAACATTTTGTCTTTTTTTAAGACTTCTGCCTCTACTTTTGCCTCTTCAATAATTTTTTTGTAGCGGTTTTTGCCCATCAGCGAGGTAATTCCCCATGTGGCAAATCCGCCAAGAATGAGTGCAAGGCTTACTATTAATATGTACGATGTCATTGTCATTTGATAAAAAGTTTTTTAAATTAGTTAATAAAAAAGCACTACACAAAACTTACTTCGTTGAAAAAGAAAGTTTTAAGCAGTGCGGGAAAATATGAAAAAAAATATTAATTTCTAACGTTTAATTTATGTCCGATTTCAGTAAGTTTTCCAATTCTTTGTCAATGTCTTTCAACTCGTTAGCCAAACCGTCAATATCTTTTTGGGCTTCCAGATGTGTATATTGCACCGCTATTTGCATAGCCGCCATTGACACGTAGTCGAGGGTCGAAATTTTGGATTCTGTTCCCGCCGGATATTTTTTCTTGAATGCTAAAATCGTTTCACACAATAATTTTGCCGCTTTTCTTACCTCTTCTTCATTTTCTCGTTCAATACGAACAGGGTAATTTCGCTCGGCAATGCTTACAGTAATTGTCAATAAATCTTCGTTCATTTCGCTCTTATTTTTGTTGATTAATCAGAGCAATACAGTTATTTATTTTCCGCACTAAATTCGATAGTCTTTCTTGCGTAAAAGTGATGTTATTTTCACTGTTGGCTATTGTTTTAGCCATTCGCAGACTGTCGTATTTCGATTTCCATTCCAAAATGTCGTGATGCGCCGCCACCAAGTCTCCTTTCTGTTTGTTCAACTCATTTTGCAACTGTTGAATGTCGGTTTTGAGTTTGCCATTTTGAGAAATCAATTCTTTTAATTTCTCTTTTAAGTTAATAATCAGACTGTTATACTCGTTAGCCATTTTGAAATAAAATCTTCACAAAGATAATTTATAAAAATGAAATATACAAATAAAAAAATATTTTTTTAAAAAAAAAGGTAATAACAATTATTTATGGTTATAAAATTATAAATTTAAACCTGCAAGGTTAATAAATTTTTATTTGTATCTTTGCAGCGAATATAGTTCTACGACAGCGCAGTAGATTTCAAATTTTCAGCGTTTCAATTAATGACAAACTATACGTGCGGTTCTGCATACAGCGTAGCAGATTAAATATTGTCAGCGACAAGATTTTTGACAAGTAGCCAGATTATTAAGCCCTGATTTTGGGGCTTAATTTTTTTCGCAAATCAAATACTTTTTTTCACGCATACCGTTTTTCGTTACTGCTACAATAAATCTAAACATCTCGCTTTTGGATTTCCTTTAATCCATTCAACTGCTTGGGATATTCTACTTAAATCTGTGTTCATTTTGTTTTATTTTAAAGTTATTAATCTGAACTTATTGCATAAAAAAAATCGGTAAAACTCGTATTGAATTTTACCGATAAAGATTTTATATAATGGATATTAACTAAATTCTTTTATTTCGTGTTTGAAAAATTTGATATACTGTTTATACATAAATTCGTAGAAAGGTGTTACATCTTCCGTTTCTTGTGCTTCGCACAAAGCGTCAATGTATTTTATCCTGTTTTCTTTGAAAACAAAAAACATTGGAAAATTATAGCAGGCTAAAATATAATTCATCAGCAAGCGAGATACGCGACCGTTTCCATCTCTGAAAGGGTGTATGCTTACAAAATGAAAATGTACATTATCGGCAAACTCTTTTTTGTTGGCAGGCTTACCAATATCAAGCAATTCAATTACCTCAGTTTCGGTAAGCGAACTGCCCTCTATCGCAGTTGAATGATAAGTGATAGCATATTCCGAATATTTTTTTAAATCGGGCTCGCTACGGTACATTTTTTTGTACTGTTTTAACAGTTCTGCAAGGTCGTTTTTTTTTGCTTTTGGGTTATCATAATACAATCAAATTGTGCGACAAAGAGAATACTTTTTTCGGTAAAATTCAATACGTTAACGTCCTATATATCCAAAATGGAGCACCGATTACAAATCGGCACCAACGGTAGCAGGACGGGGATTACTTTACTCAAATTTTCCCTCTTTCACGAGTTCATCAATTTTATAATTCCCTATTTGAATAGTATCATAAGTAAATCCTTTACGAAAAGTTAAATCACGTGTTATTTTATGCACTACTATTCTATCATCTATTTTGTTCCAAAGAATTCTTTCGTCATCATATCTTCTTTGACCTATAAACTTCCGAAAATGAATAGAATCGGTAATATAATAGGAATAAGAATTGCTTGTAGTTGCTCCTCCTGTATATGTTTTAAAACTTTCAGTATACAGTCCGCAACCAATTACCCAAGTTTTAGCGTGATTTTCTTTTGAATAGTTAATTTGGTTACTACACGACACAAATAACAAAACAAATAACAAAAGAAATGTTTTCATTTAAAAAAGTTTTTAAGTTTATTTATATCCGCCGCATTCATTAAAGGCTGGCGCCGATTTGCAATCGGGGCGTTAATTCGTAGTTCTTTACGTTCGCACTATGCGCACCGATTACAAATTGGCGCCAGCGGTTACTGCCATATTGCATATGTATTAAAGTTATCGGCAGCAAAAATACAAATTTTATTTAACACTTATATTAGATTTTTGTTTTTTTATTCCCATCAGCGGGTACTAAAAATTCGTCAGAACAGAAATCAAAAAAAAATATTACCTTTGCAGCATATTTATTTAATAAAAAAAATGGGAAATTTAGTAGCCATCGTAGGACGTCCGAATGTCGGTAAATCCACTCTTTTCAACCGTTTGACTAAAACGCGCCGCGCCATCGTAAATGAAGAGGCAGGCACCACGCGCGACCGCCAATACGGCAAAGTGGAATGGAACGGAGAAGAATTTTCGGTTATCGACACCGGCGGTTGGGTGTCCAATTCCAAAGATATTTTTGAGGACGAAATAAAACGCCAGGTAAGCATTGCCATCGAAGAAGCGGATGTGATTATTTTTCTTGTGGATGTGCTTAGCGGTATTACCGATATTGATTTGGAAATTGCAGCAATGTTGCGCCGCGTGAAAAAAAATATTATGGTGCTGGCAAACAAGGTGGATACCTACGATTTGCAATATGCCGCCGCCGAATTTTACAGTTTCGGTTTGGGCGAGCCTTACACGCTTTCTGCCGTCAATGGTATGGGTACGGGCGATTTTCTCGACGACCTTGTTAAACTTTTTACAAAGAAAACGGAAGACACAAGTTTTGACGATACACTGCCGCGTTTTGCCGTTGTTGGGCGACCGAATACGGGGAAATCCTCTATCATCAACGCTTTTATCGGCGAAGAGCGCAACATTGTGACCGACATTGCCGGTACCACGCGCGACAGTATTTACAGCCGTTACAATAAATTTAACCACGATTTTTACCTTGTTGATACCGCCGGAATCCGCAAAAAAGCCAAAGTTAACGAGGATTTGGAATATTATTCGGTTATTCGCGCCATTCGCGCCATCGAAAATTCAGATGTTTGTATTTTGATGATTGATGCCACGCGCGGTATTGAAAGTCAGGATTTGAACATATTTTCCCTTATTCAAAAAAACAAAAAAGGCTTGGTTGTGTGTGTCAATAAATGGGATTTGGTTGCCACCGAAGACAAAGACGTGAAAAGCATTAAAACCTTTGAAAATGCCATTCGCGAGCGGCTTGCCCCGTTTACCGATTTTCCGGTTATTTTTACTTCGGCACTGACTAAACAACGTATTTTCAAGGTAATAGATACAGCGGCAGAGGTTTTTGAAAACAAATTGCGCAGAATTGGCACACACGAATTGAACGAGGCGCTGCTACCCGCCATTGAGCATTATCCACCGCCCGCCATTAAGGGAAAATACATTAAAATAAAATATGTTACACAGTTGCCGAACACGCAAGTGCCAACATTTGCTTTTTTTGCCAATTTGCCGCAATACGTAAAAGAACCGTATCGCCGGTACTTGGAAAACCAAATTCGAGAACGCTGGAATTTTAAAGGTACACCGGTACAGATTTTTATTCGGAGTAAAAATTAAGAATAGCGTATTCGCTGTTTCAAACGCAAGGTAGTTGTTGATTTTATACCGTTCAGTTGGCACAATCTTTTAACCGTTGTACCATAGCGGGCAGCAATGCTCGAAAGAGTATCGCCTTTCTTAACTGTGTGATATTTAACGGCTTGATAGGCTAATATTTCTTTGAATGATGTTTTACTGCTAACCAGATACTGGTCAAACATTGGTACATTTCTCTCAAAATCAATTATTTTCGCAGGATTAATGGCATTACCCAAATAACGGAATTCAAAATGCAAATGAGGACCTGTTGAACGTCCGGTGTTTCCGCCCAAACCAATACGGTCGCCGGCGCTGACATATTGATTTGCTTCCACCAGTATTTCGGAAAGATGACCGTAAAGCGTTTCCAAACCATTGCTGTGGCGAATAACCACAAATTTTCCGTAACCGTATTTATCACAGTCGGTTACACGAACTTTCCCGTCAAAAGCGGCGTAAACGTCCTGTCCCACCGATACGCGCAAATCTATGCCATAGTGAAAACGTCTTTTGCGAGGACCAAAATCAGATGTTACAGCCCCACTATCCAAGGGGTGATTATATGTAGTCAGCAAACTGTCGAGTTGCAAATCGGGTAAATTTTTTATGGCAATTTTATAGGGATTAACTTTTTCGTTTGTCCAGGTTTCATAGATATCGCTCGATGGCAGTTCTTCGTCGGCATTTTCTGTATCCCATACATTGAGCAAGGATTTTTCATTCCCGCTGTAAATTTCGTTTGGGGCAATGTTCTGTTTTGCAGATGCAATCTGCTTCTGTTCTTCTTTCGATTCTGCATGCGCCTGCACAAATGCAACGAGCGCCAATAAAGCAACTAAAAGGATTTTTCTATTAGATTTCATCAGAAGCATATATAAAATTGAGATTAATTTTTTTGTAATTAAAAATTTCTTCAGGTTTGAAAAAACGTTTAATTTCTATCTGTCCGTTTTCTACGCTGTCTGATGCGTGAATAATATTTTCCTGTCCGCTCATACTGAAATCGCCGCGAACGGTGCCAGGTTGTGCTTTTCGTCCGTTGGTAACGCCTGTCAGGTCGCGCACAACCTGTACGCAATCAACTCCCTGCAAACACATAACTATAACGGGGCTGGCTTTCATTGCCTCTGTCAAACGCGGGAAAAACGGTTTATCTACAAGGTGGGCATAATGTTCGACAAGAAGCGTATCGGTAAGTTGCATCATTTTGATGCCAATGAGTTGAAGACCTTTTTTTTCGAAACGGCTGATAACCGCTCCAATTAGTTCTCTTTGCACTGCACTTGGTTTTAAAATGATTAGTGTTTTTTCCATAAGTTACATTTCTTTAGTTTAGGTTTTGGCAAAAGTAATAATAATTTTCTTAAAAAAAAATAAAAATATTGCTTTTGGTGTATTTATGAATTATTTTTATTGTTTTTTAACATAAATGTATAAAAATGATGGTAAATTTAATTTCATCCTGTAAAAAAAATACCTTATTTATTTTCCCCACAAAATTTATTTCAAAAAAAACATCAAAAAACAATTTTTTAAACAAAATTTCGTTATTAATTTTGCAACTTAAAAAATAAAATTTTAAAAAATATGAATACTACGATTGATATTCGCGAACTGAACGCACGTATCGAACAAAAAAGCGAATTTATAGACCGCCTGTTGATGGGAATGAGTACCACCATTGTGGGGCAAAAACACTTGGTAGAATCGTTGTTAATCGGCTTGCTGTCAGACGGACACGTCTTGCTCGAAGGCGTGCCCGGACTTGCCAAAACGCTGGCTATCAAAACCCTTGCGCAACTGATTGATGCCAAGTACAGCCGCATACAGTTTACGCCCGACTTGTTGCCCGCCGATGTTATCGGAACAATGATTTACAGTCAGAAAAACGAGGAATTTACGGTTAAAAAAGGTCCCGTTTTTGCCAATTTCGTACTTGCAGACGAAATCAACCGCGCACCCGCCAAAGTGCAAAGCGCGCTGCTCGAAGCAATGCAGGAACGTCAAATTACTTTGGGCGAAAATACTTTCAAACTCGAAGAGCCTTTCCTCGTGCTGGCCACGCAAAACCCCATTGAACAGGAAGGAACCTATCCCTTGCCCGAAGCGCAGGTGGACAGGTTTATGCTCAAAGTGGTGATTTCTTATCCGAAACAGGAGGAAGAAAAACAGATTATCCGTCAAAATATTGCTGCCGAGCAAGCGAAAATCACACCAATGCTTTCGACAAAAGAAATTATTGAGGCACGGAAAATTGTGCAGGAAGTTTATATTGACGAAAAAATTGAACATTATATCGTCAATATTGTTTTTGCGACACGTTTCCCCGCGCAATACAACCTCAAAGGGCTGGAAAATATGATTTCCTTTGGTGCATCGCCGCGCGCTTCCATCAATTTGGCGTTGGCGGCGCGGGCATACGCATTTATCAAACGCCGCGGCTACGTCATTCCCGAAGATGTACGCGCCATTTGTCACGATGTGATGCGTCACCGCATCGGTTTGAGTTACGAAGCAGAAGCAAATAATCTTACTTCCGACGAAATTATCAGTCAGATACTTAATGCTGTGGAAGTACCTTAGCCCCCTCTAACTCCCCCTCAAGGGGGAGGACTGCTAGCGCAAAGTTGATAGATTAGTACAAATTTTGAAAATAGCGTCAGCAAAAGTCCCCCTTGAGGGGGATTTAGGGGGCTTATAAATTTTAAACTATGGATACAAGTGAAATATTAAAACGAGTCAGACAAGTTGAAATAAAAACGCGCGGACTTTCGCAAAATATCTTTGCGGGCGAATACCACACGGCGTTTAAAGGGCGCGGTATGACTTTTTCGGAAGTGCGCGAATACCAATACGGCGACGATGTGCGCAATATCGACTGGAACGTAACCGCCCGCTACAACCGCCCTTTCATCAAGGTTTTTGAAGAAGAACGAGAACTTACCGTTATGCTTTTGATTGATGTTTCGGGTAGTCGCGAATTTGGCACGGGTTTTAAAACAAAGAAAAATATCATTACCGAAATCGCGGCGGTTTTGTCATTTTCGGCTATTCAAAACAACGATAAAATCGGCGTTATTTTCTTTTCCGATAAAATAGAAAAATATATTCCGCCGCAAAAAGGCAAAAAACACATTCTTCATATTATCCGCGAACTCGTTGGTTTTGAGCCAAGCAGCAAGCGGACGGACATCGGTGCGGCAGTAAAATATTTTACCAACGCGACAAAAAAACGTTGTACGGCATTTATTATTTCTGATTTTCTTGATGAAAATTTCAGCGAAGCGCTCACCGTTGCCAACCGCAAACACGACATCGTGGCATTGCAGATTTTCGATATCCGCGAAACAGAACTGCCTGCCGTTGGATTGATGAAAATAACCGATGCCGAAACAAGCGCGGAAATGTGGGTAGATACGTCCAACAAAAACACAAGAACGGCATACGCCAAGCATTGGCAGGAAAAGCAAACAGCATTATCCGATATTCTCCAAAAAAGCGGCATCGACAACGTACAAATCAGCACCACAGACGATTACGTACGAGCATTGATGCGATTGTTTAAAATGCGGGGATAAAAAAAAATGATTATAGACGTCTTTGCCATTCCCAAGCAGAACAGAGAGTATCTTCAATTGTTTCTTGTGCCATCCAGCCAAGTTCAGTATTAGCAAGTGTGGGGTCTGCCCACACTTTTTCTATATCACCTTCGCGACGGGGAGCGATACGGTGAGGCACTTTTACGCCTGTTGCCTGTTCAAATTTTTCAATCAGTTCAAGAACGGATAAGCCACGTCCTGTGCCAATATTAAAATATTCTAGAGCAGATTTTTGTTTGTTGTTCAACATTCGTTCAATGGCAACCACGTGCGCCTTTGCCAAATCGACAACACTGATGTAGTCGCGGATGCACGAGCCATCGGGTGTGTCGTAGTCGTTGCCGAAAACGCTTAACTCTTTGCGGATTCCCGCAGCCGTTTGTGTGAGAAATGGAACAAGATTTTGCGGCACGCCGATTGGCAATTCGCCGATAAGCGCCGATTTATGTGCGCCGATGGGGTTAAAATAGCGCAAAATAATAGATTTCAAATTATTGTTGGCATAAATACTGTCGCGAATAATTTCTTCGCAAATTTGTTTGGTATTGCCGTAGGGTGAAAGCGCTTTCTGAATAGGACTGTTTTCAGTAACCGGCAAATGTTCGGAAGAAGGTTGCCCATAAACCGTGCAGGAAGACGAAAAAACAAAGGATTCTACGCCATATTGCGGCATCAATTCCAAGAGATTGAGCAACGAAACAAGGTTGTTTCGATAGTAAAGCAGCGGTTGGCTAACAGACTCGCTTACCGCCTTGCTGGCGGCAAAATGAATTATGCCGCAGATTTCGCGATGTTCGGAAAATATTTTATGAAGGGCATTTTTATCCAAACAATCGGCTTGGTAAAAATGCGGTTTTTTATCTGTAATGGCAACAATGCCGTCCAGCACTTCGATATTTGAGTTGGACAGATTGTCGATGATAATTATTTCATATCCTGACTGTTGCAGTTCCACAACGGTGTGAGAACCGATGTAACCTGTGCCGCCGGTTACTAAAATTTTTTTCATAATTTACTTCCTCCAAAGTTTGGTGGGATAAACACCTTTTATAATCAATTCGTTGAGGCGCAAAACTACTTGACTGCGGTCTTCGGCGTATGTTACTCCAAACCATTTTGAAGGCGTATCAAGGACTTTTACACTTGCTTTTCCATCGGAAATTAAGTTATTTACCACAGTTGGGATATAGTATTCCGAAGTCAATTCGTTGCCTCGCGCCTGCAAAAATTCTTTGAAACTATTGAGCGAATAATCGAAATAATCGGGTGTAAAACCCCACATATTCATTGATACAGGCGTTTCGTTTGCCAATTTTTGGCTTTGTCCACATTCGTTTTTGTATTGAGCAATCCCGCCGATGCACTCAATGTGCGTGTGCTCAACAATGGATGTCAAAAAACGGTCTTTGTCGCAAGTACATACACCTCGACTTACGGTGCCATTTTCCGAAAGCGTATTGCCAACGTGGTAGCCCACCATACAATATTCGTTCTTTTTGTCTGCTAATGTAATAAGGTAGTCGTGCAAAATCTGAAATGACTCTTTTCCATAAAAGTCATCGGCATTTATCACCGCAAATACTTCATTAATAGCATCTTTTCCCATCAAAATGGCATGGTTTGTTCCCCAAGGTTTTATGCGTTCTTTATTATATGCACAGCCTTTGGGAACATATTCCAATTCTTGAAAAACGATTTCTACGGGAACAATGTTTTCATATTTTTTGAGTACAATTTCTCTAAAATCGTTCTCAAAACTGTGGCGGATAACAAATACAATTTTTCCAAATCCGGCACGTACAGCATCAAAAACCGAATAATCCATAATTGTTTCGCCGTTGGGACCAAGCCCCTCCATTTGTTTTAAACCTCCAAACCGGCTTCCCATACCGGCTGCCAAGACGAGTAGTGTTGGTTTCATTTGTGTTTTTTCGAGTTTTTATTTTTAAAATGCAAAAGTACGCCAAAAATAATATTTTGCAAAAGTTTTTTGCATTAAAAATAAAAATAAAAATTTATAATTCTTTCAATGTTTATTAAATTATTTTTTTGTAATTTTGCAACCTTCTATTTTTGATGTATGTTTTATTATGAAAAAGAATTTTTATTTTTTAATTATTACTGTGTTTATACTATCTGCCTGTCATTCGCAGAAAAAAATTACCTATTTTCAAAATATTGATGAAAATGGTGGTGTTTTCAATAAAGTGATTCAACAATACGAGCCGAAAATTGCTTCGGGCGATATGTTGTCTATCGTTATTTCGGCATTAGACCCGCAGGCTGCTGCGCCATTTAACCTGCCGATTGTGTCTTACGCTTCGCCTATTTCCGAACAATTGTACTCGCAATCAATTTTGCAAACCTATTTGGTAGATACAGAGGGGAATATCGAATTTCCGGTTGTTGGAAAAATAAAACTTGGCGGATTGAAAAAATCAGAGGCTATCGTATTGATACAAAAAAACTTAGGGGAATATCTGAAAAATCCTATTGTGAATATAAAAATTACCAATTATACAGTTTCCGTATTGGGTGAAGTGAATAAGCCCGGCGCTTTTAAAATTGACAACGAGCGTATTACCTTTCTTGGCGCCCTCGCTTTAGCAGGCGATTTAACCATTTACGGAAAACGGAAAAATGTACTGATTTTCCGCGAAAACGATAACGGCGAAAAAACCGTTGCTAAAATTGACCTGACAACCGATGAACTTTTCAATACGCCATATTATTATTTGCAACAAAATGACATTATTTATATAGAGCCAAATAAAACGAAAGCAAAACAATCAAATTATAACCCGAATATGCCGATTATCATTTCGGCAGTTTCTACGGCGGCATCTATGATTACATTAATTTATTCTATAACCAAGTAAATTTTTGATATACAATACTGAAAAAAAAGAATTTATATTTTGACAATTAAGCAAAATCAAAAAATAATTGTCCAAAAGAAAATAATAGTAAAATTATGAAAAAAAATCAAACAGAAAACGAATTTATTGATTTAAGCGAGATTTTCGCGGCGTTGAAAAAATATTGGAAGTTTTTTCCGATTTCCATTTTAGTTTGCTTGACAATTGCTTTTGCATACATCAAATTTTCGACCCCCATTTATAATATTTCGACCAAGATTTTTATCAAAAATGACAATTCGGCAGGCAGTCTCAATTCTACTATGGCAGCGCTCACGGGACTAGATATGATGTCGGGTAAAGATAATGTAGAGGACAAAATTGAAGTGATTAAGTCGCAAACTATTTCAGAACTAATGTCGCGAGAATTAAAATTATACGTAACTTACACTGACAAATCGGGGTTTCGAGACAAAGAAATGTACGTAACACAGCCAATAACTGTTGATTGTGAGCCCTTATTGCCCGACACAATTACGAATCCGCTAAAAATCAATATCAAAAATACAGGAAATGGTAACACTACCATTACCTTGTTTATTGAAAAAGAAAAAAAAGAAGAAGAAATTGCTTATCATATCAACACATTTCCTGCCTCGCTCGAAACGCCTTATGGCAAACTGCTTTTTACTCAGACAGACATATTGCCCCAAAATTACGAATATGAAGTTTATATATCCAACCACAAGATTGTGGCTGCAAGTTATTGCAGTTCGCTCATAGTAACTCAAAACAACAAATATTCATCAATTTTTACCCTAAGCCGCAAAGATAATATTCCGCAACGCGGACAAGATATATTGGATAAACTTGTTGAATTGTACAACAAAGATGCCATAAATGACAAAAATATTATGTTTCAAAACACTGCCGCTTTTTTGGAAAACAGACTGAAAATCATTGCTGAAGAACTTTCTGATGTAGAAAAAACAGTGGAAATTTACAAAAAAGAAAATAAACTTGCAGACATCGCACAACAAACAAAATTGCTGATTGCAACGTCCGGCGAATACGAGCAAAAGTTGATAGAAATGGAAACGCAGTTGAATTTGATGCAATTTATTGAAAATTCTTTGAAAAAAGAAAATAAATATACCTTGTTGCCTGCCAATGTTGGTATTAGCGATAAGGCTCTTGCAGAACAAATTATGGACTACAACAAGTTGATTCTGGAACGAAACCGTATGATGCGTTCCACTAACGCCGAAAATCCTATTTTCAAACAAACCGAAGAACTGATTCAAATGGGCAGCGACAATATTTTGAAAAGCATCCGCAACATCAAAGCCGGTTTTGAAATTGCCAAAAGTGAAATTCGCAGTAAAAACGCCAGCAACGAAAACAAAATAAAAGCCGTTCCGACACAAGAAAAAGAATTTATCGAAATAAAACGTCAACAGCAAATCAAGGAAACACTTTACCTGTTTCTCTTGCAAAAACGCGAAGAAACCGCACTCTCATTAGCCATTTCCGCACCCATAGCCAAAACCATCGACAAGGCGCAGGCATCATTTAAACCAGTGTCACCGCGTAAAAAAATCATCCTTGCTATGGGATTTGTCATAGGGATTCTTATTCCGCTGATGCTTATCCTTTTGTTTTTCTATTTTGATACAAAAATAAAAAACCGTACTGATTTGGAAAAATTACTCGATGACAATATTCCCATTCTCGGCGAAATCGGCTTGTATAAGGGAGAAGACAATATTGTTGTGAAAGACGGAAACAACACGCCTATTTCGGAAATGTTCCGTATTGTGCGCACAAATCTTTCGTTTTTTATCAACGGCAAAGATAAAAAAATATTGCTCGTTACATCTACCGTGAGCAGCGAAGGCAAATCTTTTAACGCCATAAACCTTGCTATGTCCTTTGCCTTGACAGGAAAAAAAGTGCTGATTGTGGGAATGGATATTCGCAATCCACAGTTATATAAATATTTGCCGGTAACAAAAAAATCGGGCATTACAAACTTTCTTTCCAACAAGGAAATGACGGCAGACGACATTTTGCAGCCATCGGGCATCAATGAAAATTTGCAAATAATAACATCGGGAACCATTCCGCCCAATCCGTCTGAATTGCTGCTCAGTCCACGTTTGGATGAATTGTTTGTGACCCTGCGCGAGCGTTTCGATTACATTATTTTGGACACTGCGCCAGTGGGCATTGTTACGGATACTTTCCTGATAAATCGTATTGTTGATGCAACTATGTATGTTTGCAAACAAGAATTTTCGGAAAAATCAACAGTGAGATTCATTAATGAAATATACAATGACAATAAACTTGCTGGTCTTGCTGTTTTGATTAATGGTACAGACGGACGATCAGCGTATGGCTACGGATATGGCTACGGATATGGCTACGGTAAAAAATAATGATTTGATAAATTTGTAATCATTAACATTGGACATTAAAATAACGGAGTTTTTATGAGTAATATCTGTTACATACTTTCTATATCATATATAATCGTCTTAATTCTTTTTTTTGTAAAGATGGCAAGAAACAATGGATTTTTTTTATACTCTCCATTATTTCTAATATATATACCTTTTATTACCGGAGATTTACTTCCTGCATTATCGTATGCAAATCAAGATAAATTACCAGACAATGTTCAGTATGTAATCATTTCTACCATTATTATTTATTCCGCTTTCTTATTCTTGTACCGAAAACAATTTACTACCCCGTTATCTATCAAATTTCCTGAACATTGGAGGTCTTCCGAATATTCCTCAAAACGAATAATTCTCTATCTGGTACTTGTATTTATTTTATTACTCACAGGTCTAATGACCGGAGTTACTATAGGGATTTTGTCGGGAGCAAATGTAGAAGGTTTGCGAAGAACTTCTGAAATCGGAATCGGATTTTTGAGAGAAATTCCATACATGGGTGTCTGTGTTATGACATTGGTATTTCTGATGGCATATTGTAAAGAAAAAGTATTGAAAGCCGGCATTATATGCTTGAGTTTAGGTTTGTTCTTTTTTCTGATAACCGGTCATAAAGGTGGCTTACTAAGGTTTGCATTGATATTCCTTGCTTATTTTTGCTTTTGTCACCGTAATCTTAAATGGTATGAAGTAATTGCCTACTATTCCATTATTCCCATTGCTGCCGGTATTTTACAAGTTATCAGACAAGGAGGAAAAAATTTTTTAGAGTCAATAATATTTTTTCAAAGTTATTCCAATGTTTTATTTGAGGCAAATACATTAGCAGTCATGCGCCGCGTTGAGGGATATTTTTATTGGGGAGAAGAATACTTTACCGGACTGGTAAAAATCATTCCCCGTTTTCTGTGGTCCAATAAACCTCTTTCCTTTGACTACACACTAAAAGAATTAGTTGGCTATGAGTGGGAAGGAGGCGGAATACCTATAAATACTCCTTATTCTATGTTTATCAACTTTGGATATTATAATTGGATAGGATTAACTGTTTGGTTGTTTATTATTCACTCTTGTTATAATGTACTTATTGACCCAAATAGATCATTTTATACCAAATTAGTCATTTTACTTTCTTTAAATTCAACTATTGCGCTTTTTTTAGGCAATTTGGAAGTTATGTTACTTTTTTTGTTAATATGCGCATTTATTTATGGTAGAACGAAAATGATATAAAACAATCAAAATTGAATAGAACATTTTTACATACAATACTTTTTGCAACATTATTGGTACTTTCTTTTGTGCCATATCGCGTGTTCAGCACCCGCTTTTTGGACGAAGGCATCGCCCTCATTCTTTTTTGTATGCTGACAACAACGGCAATACAAAAAAGATTCTTATTTTCAATAAAAACTTTTTTGCCATTCCTCGTTGTCATTATTGTTTTTGTCGTTTATTTCATTCAATCGGCATTTTGGGGTGGAAATACTTTTTCTGCCATATTGTATGATGCACTTGTACAATTTAAACCCTATGTCGGATTTTTCAGCGTGTTGCTGCTTGTACCTCACTTTAACGAAAAGCAACGCAAGTGTCTTAAATACATCAGTTTTATTGTCATTGCCTACGGATTAGTAGCGGCAATGCTCGGTGGCGGCGTACTCACAGGCAAATATTATGGAATATGGTTATTGACGGAACATCCTGCGCGTTTTGCATTTCTTTTTACCATTTGCGCATTTATTTTTATTTGGACCTCGGAATGGAACAAACAAAATATATTGATATTTTTCGTTATTCTTGCGGTTGGACTGTTGTCGGGCAGAAGCAAGATGTATGGATTTTTCACTTTCAGTATTTTTATTTGGCTTTATTATTTTTGGAGAAAAGAAATACATTTCAAAAAAACTGATTTAGTACTCATTTTTATTGCTGTAGTAAGCGCTTTTATTGTGTCGTACTCAAAAATTGAGGCTTATTTTTTGAACGAAGAAGTGTTGAAACTGGAATATATGGATTCGCGCAAAGTGCTGTATTCCACCGCTTTTCAAGTTGCTAACGACAATTTTCCGCTTGGCAATGGTCTGGGCAGTTTTGGAACAAATGCCTCTATACGCATTCTCTCGCCCATTTATGAACAGTACGGTATTGCTACCAATACAAACGGCAAATTGTCTATTTGTGTCTGCGACTCGCTATTTGCTGCAATTTTGGCGCAATTTGGATATTTAGGCGTGTGCCTCTTTTTTCTTTTTTGGATATATATCCTGCGAAAAATATATCTGTTATCAGTAAAAAATAACAACAATAAACTGTTTATTATTGGCATTTCCATTGTGGCATTTTTCATTATCGAAACATTTTCCGACAGTACATTTACGCAAAACAGAGGATTGCTAATGATGATGTTTCTGGCGTTTATAATTTCGGATTTAAAACATAAAACTAAACAATTATGAAAACAAAAACCATCACCACCAACATTGAAGTGTATGATTACGAGGAACTTTCAGAAGATCTTCGGAAATTGATAGACACCGCAAAAGCGCAAACTCAAAAAGCCTACGCGCCCTATTCCAACTTTCACGTGGGTAGTGTGGCTTTGCTTGCCAACGGATTGCTTGTCAGCGGAAACAATCAGGAAAATGCCGCCTATCCATCGGGGTTGTGCGCCGAACGGGTTGTTGTGTTTTATGCCAATGCACAATATCCGGATATTCCGATTGAGGCTATCGCTGTTGCTGCTTCTCACAGCAAAAAATTTACCGATGAGCCCGTTTGTCCTTGCAGCGCCTGTCTGCAAGCGCTGATTGAAAGCGAAACACGCTTCGGAAAACCTATCAAACTCATTCTCTACGGACAAAATAACGTGCATATTATCAACAGTATAAAGGAATGTTTGCCACTTTGTTTTAATTTTTGACAAAAAAATATCAAAATATTTTTTTTTCTAAAAAATTATTTCTATATTGCGGAACTTAAATTAAACAAAAACGCATACGTGTATGAAAGAAAAAATCCGCATAGAATACATTATGAATAATGTATCAATGGGCATACTTTGGAACAGTATCAGTACTGTGAGCGGGCTGTCCGGTTGGTTTGCCGACAAAGTGAGCGTAAATGGTAAAATATACACCTTCGAGTGGGGAAAATCGGAACAAGAAGCAGAACTTGTCAGTATGCGCATGGGATATTACATTCGTTTCCATTGGTGCGACGACGATCCGAAAACGTATTTTGAACTGAAAATCGCACTCGACGAACTGACCGGTGATGTTGCACTAATCGTAACAGACTACGCTCTTGCCGATGAGAAAAACGACCTTATCAGTCTGTGGGACAAACAGATAGAAGAATTGAAACGAAGATATGGAATATAATGGAAATTTTTATCATCAAAATGTTGCCCGTCGAACAAGAAAACGACGGGCATATACATTATACATACAGTAAAAATATTTTCGGTAACTTGCTTTTGGCATCTACCGAAAAAGGTATTTGTTATGCCGCTTTCGACGATGACCAAAGCACGGCATTTTTGGAAATGAAACATATTTTTCCAAAAGCCGTTTTTCTAAATCAAAGTAACCGGATTATAGAAAATGCTCAGGCTGTTATTGCGGATTTGCCCCGCAATGACAACGTTGTTATTCTGCATATCAAAGGTACGGATTTTCAAATTGCGGTGTGGGAAGAACTTCTGAAAATTCCTTTTGGCAAAACGACTACTTATGGCGAAATTGCCCAAAGGATTCATAATCCGAAAGCCTCACGTGCAGTGGGTTCGGCGGTGGGTGCAAACCCTGTTTCGTTTATAGTGCCGTGCCACCGCGTGGTGCAATCCACAGGAAAAATCGGCGGTTATCACTGGGGCGTGCAACGCAAAAAAAACATTTTAGACTGGGAAAAAAACTATGGAAAATAAAAGTGCTCAACGCGGATTAATTGTTATATGTACGGCAGCATTTTTGGTTCCGTTTATGGGTTCGTCGCTCAATTTGGCGTTGCCCGAAATCAGCAACGACCTCTCAATGAAAGCCGTTACGCTAACGTGGATGTCAACGGTTTATCTTATTTCCACTGCCATTTTTCAGATACCTTTTGCACGCCTTGCCGATTTGGTGGGACGTAAGAAAGTTTTTTTGACAGGACTTGCCATATATTCACTGTGCTGTTTCCTGTCCGGACTGTCGTCTTCGAGCAATATGCTGATTGTTTTACGCTTTTGTTCAGGCATCGGCAGTGCTATGATGATGGGAACGAATATTGCCATACTCACTGCGCTTTTTCCATCCGAGCAACGAGGTAAAGCATTGGGAATCAACTCGGCGGTAGTATATGCGGCATTGGCGGCAGGTCCGTTTTTGGGCGGAATGCTGACGCATTATTTTGGTTGGCACAGTATCTTTTTTGCAAGTGCAATGGTTGGCGTTGTGATTCTTGTTCTTTCTGTGTTCTTTTTAAAAGGCGAATGGGTGGAGTCGCGAGGCGAAAAATTCGATTTTGTGGGCAGCATTCTTTATGGCGCAGGACTTGCAGGTGTTATCTATGGATTTTCAAATATGCCTCATCTTCAAGGAATTATATCTATTATTGCCGGTACTGTTGCTTTCGGATTTTTTATTTATTTTGAAAAACGACAAAAATATCCGGTGTTCAACGTGCGTTTGTTCAGCGGCAATAAAATTTTTGCACTTTCGTCGGTTGCGGCGTTGATAAACTATGCGGCAACTTCGGCAACCGGCTTTATGTTAAGCCTTTACCTGCAATATGTGCGCGGACTTGATGCACGTCACGCGGGTTTGATTCTCATTGCGCAAGCCTGCATACAGTCGGTTTTTTCGCTGGTGGCGGG
>JGI24696J40584_12961539_pt1 | contig 20229 bp, 16 predicted proteins | sample TergutCo191P4_FD_40584 | JGI IMG/M metagenome (IMG submission 40584)
CCCCCACGGCGATAGCGCTATTTATGACACCCTTGTACGCATGGCACAAGACTTCTCCCTCCGCTACACGCTTGTGCACGGACAGGGAAACTTTGGCAGCATGGACGGCGACCCTCCTGCGGCAATGCGCTACACCGAAGCCCGAATGAGCCACTTTGCGGAATTCATGCTGGAAGACCTGGATAAAGACACGGTAAACTTCAGCCCGAACTTCGACGATTCTCTGGAAGAGCCTACGGTGCTGCCTGCCGCCTTTCCAAATCTTTTGGTAAACGGCTCAATAGGCATTGCTGTTGGCATGGCTACCAACATGGCTCCGCACAATTTAAGAGAAGTTACAGAAGCTATAAAAGCGCTTATAGACAACCCGGATACTTCCTGCGAAGAACTGATGAATTTTGTGAAAGGCCCGGACTTCCCCACAGGAGCAGTGATTTGCGGAAGAAGCGGAATGAGGGAAGCTTATCTCTCAGGGCGCGGCAAAGTGAGAGTTCGCGCTGATATTGAAGTTGAAGTTGATTCCAAAGACAGAACGCAACTTGTTGTGAAATCAATTCCATACATGGTGAATAAAAAGGAGCTGCTGGAAAACATAGGCAAGCTGGTAAACGACGGAAAAATAGAAGGCGTAAACAGAGCAAACGACGAAAGCGACCGTGAAGGAATGCGAATAGTCATAGGGCTAAAAAAAGACGCTGTTCCCGAAGTTGTGAAAAACAATCTGTTCAAATACACAAGATTGCAAGAAACATTCAGCATTTACAATCTGGCTTTGGTAAACCGCCAGCCAAAACTTTTGAACCTCAAAGAACTGTGCGCAAATTATATTGAGCACCGTCACGACATAATTCGCCGCCGCACGGAATTTGAGCTTAGAAAGGCAAAGGAAAGAGCGCACATTTTAGAAGGATTCCTGAAAGCTTTTGTGAAAAAGGAAGACATAGACGAAGTGGTTCGCATAATTCGCTTTGAAGACGAGCCGGAACAGGCGCTGCAAGCTCGCTACGGCCTTTCGGAGTTGCAGGTCAAGGCTATTTTGGATGTTCCGCTGAGAAATCTGAAAAAAATAAGCATAGAGAAATACCAAACCGAATACGATGAAATTTTGCTTAAAATCGCAGACTTGGAAGACATTCTGGCAAAAAAAGAACGCATAATGGCCATTGTGAAAAAAAGGCTTGAAGAAATTGCCGAAAAATACGGTGACGCGCGCCGCACAAAAATAGAAGACACGGAAGAAGACTTTGAAGACGAAGACTTGATAGCCGAAGAAGAGCAGGTTATCACGCTTTCCAAAAGAGGCTACATTCGCAGGCTGCCCATAGACACTTTCAAAACGCAAGCCAGAGGCGGCAAAGGCGTTATTGGCGCAGGCTTAAAAGACGAAGACTATGTTGAAAAGGTTTTCACTGCAAGCACCCACAGCTATTTGCTTGCATTCACCAACAAGGGTCATATGTACTGGATAAAGGTGTACAAACTCCCCGAAGGTTCTCGCACGGGCAAGGGAATGCCAATAGTAAACTTCCTTGGGCTCTCCGAAGGCGAGCGTGTTTCTGCAATAGTACCGGTTCGCAAATTTGCCGAGGGATTCTATTTGGTGTTCTGCACAAAGCGGGGCATCATAAACAAAATGAGGCTCGGATTGTTCAGCAATGTTCGCAAAGCCGGCTTGCGCGCAATGACTCTTTTTGAAGGCGATGAACTGGTTAGCGTGCTTTTGGTACAAGCCGAAAACAATTTGATGATAGCCACGAAAAAAGGAAAAGCCATCACAATTCCGCCTGATGTTTTCCGAAGCGCCGGGCGCAAAACAAGAGGAGTGCACGGCATGCGCCTTGAAGAGGGAGACTGCGTTATTAGAATGGTGGATGTAAAGAAAGACTCTTTGGTCCTCACAATTTCGGAGAACGGATTCGCAAAGCGCACCGACCCTGAAGAATACCGCATTACAAACAGAGGCGGCAAAGGCGTGGTGAACATGAAAGTCACGGAAAAGACCGGAGACGTGGTTTTTGTTGACGCTGTGCTGCCGGATTACGATGTGATAATCAGCACAAAAGAAGGCAAAATGATTCGCTTTGACTTGGATGAGGTAAGGGAAACCGGCCGCTCTGCGCAAGGAGTTAAGGGAATCAGGCTAGACGACGATGATTTTGTTAGAGACGCTGTGGCAATTCCAAGTGTTGACGATATTGAAGCGGAGTCTGACGCAGAGAAGGTTACTTTTGAAAACGTGCCTTTGGCAGCTCCGTCTGAGCCATCCGATGAACCTCAAAACGATGACGAGTTATGAAAGTTCTCTTGATAGGAAGCGGAGGCAGGGAACACGCCATTGCGCTTAAAATAAAAGAATCGCCGCTTTGCGATGAGTTGGTTTGCGCGCCGGGAAATCCCGGAATGGCGATGCTTGGAAAGTGTTTTGGCGTTGATGTTTCAAGTCCAAAGGAAATAGCGGAACTGGCAAAAAAAGAAAATGCTGATTTTACGATTATAGGCCCGGAAATTCCGCTAGTTGCCGGTGTTGCAGACGAGTTCAAAAAACAGGGTTTGCAAATTTTTGGCCCAACAAAAGCAGCGGCAATGCTTGAAGGCAGCAAAGCGTTCAGCAAGGAATTTATGAAAAAGCATAATATTCCAACTGCCGCATATGAAACTTTCACAGATTTGCAAAAAGCAAAGGATTATTTGAAAGAGCATCCGGCTCCAATAGTTGTGAAGGCATCGGGGCTGGCGGCTGGCAAAGGCGCAGTTGTGTGCATGAGCAACGAAGAAGCGCAGAGCGCAGTGGAAGAGATGCTGGGCGAAAAAGCGGTGTTCGGCGAGTCTGGAAAAACTGTTGTTATAGAAGAGTTTATGGAAGGCGAAGAAGCATCGATTTTTGCGGTGTGCGACGGCAAGGATTATATTTTTCTTGCGCCAGCTCAAGACCACAAAAGAGTTTTTGACGATGACAAAGGCCCAAACACCGGCGGAATGGGCGCTTATGCCCCTGCCCCACTGGTAAACGATGAAATGCTGAAACGCATAAAAAAAGAAATTGTAGATCCAACGTTAAAAGGCATTGAATACACTGGAATTTTATTTATAGGCATAATGGCCACAAAGAGCGGCCCAAAAGTAGTAGAATACAATTGCCGTTTAGGAGACCCGGAAACGCAAGCCATTCTGGGAGTTTACAGCGGCGATTTATTAGAATTATTTTACAAGGCAGCGCAGGGAAAAATAAAAGAAATCCCGGAAACCAAACCGCAAGGTTACGCAGCAGTAGTAGTAATGGCAAGCGAAGGGTACCCCGGAAAATACAAGAGCGCAGTCCCGATTACAGGAATAGAAGAGGCAGAAAAAAAAGGCGCAACAATATTGCACGCCGGAACACGTGATAATCCTTTGCAAACGGCAGGCGGCAGAGTATTATGCGTAGTAGGCAAAGGTAAAACATTAAAAGCCGCATTAGACATAGCGTATTCCGGAGTAAAAGAAATCAAGTTTGAAGGCGCGCATTGGAGAAAGGATATTGGAAAAAAGGGGTTAAACGCCTCCCAATCTATACAAAAAACGTAATTTTCTATATTCCCATAATGTTTCGTTTTGCTTTTATCGCTTTTTTTGCCGTGCTTTTTTTGGGCTGCGGCGAATATGAGTCTAAAGTTGTTTTAGGCCATGATTGGAATCCAACGGCAAAAGTTGTGGTTGATACAACATCCGTGTTCAAGCCAAATGACATAATAGTCATAGAGATGGATAACGGGAACAAGCCCTTTAAGGCTGTTGAGGTTGAACTGAGAATTTACCAAGGCGAGTCAGAACACATTATGTTCAAGCGGGCTATAGCGGTTAAAGGCACTGATGCCAAAGCCTTTTTGAAAGGTCCAAATTCAGAGCCTCTTTTAGCGAGGAAAATTCTTAAAACCTCAACTCCGGGCACTTACCGTGTAGCATTTTTCATTGGGGATTCCATGATTGCGCAAAAGAAAATGGAACTGGTTAAATGAAATTTGCATTCATATTTGCGTTAGTTTTAATCTCCTGCTCTGCGGAAAGAACCGCTGATGTAACCTATAATTTGGAGCTTCCGGCAAAGGCAGAAGTTTTTTCGCAAAGCTATTACATTACATTGGATGGAGAAGATGAAAAAGTAGGCACTGCGGCTAAAATATATTTTACAAATGAATACAGCCAGGAAGGCGAAATGCTTTATTTGGATAGAACATTTGTTTCAGATGTGTCTGAAGGCTATTTGAAAAAATCTTATCCGGGAGAGCTTGCTTATAGAACTCCAAATTTAAAGCTAAGCGCTAAGGGTCAAAGAGTTGTGGATATAAACGGATATGAAAGTTTTGACTCTCTTGTTGTGGCTAAAATTTCCATACCGGACAGATGGAAAAAACAGATAAGCCAAATGACCAGGCAAATTGACTTGGACCGCATTGAAAGGCGAAGGTGGGAAATAACCCATTTGCTTTTAGGCAAAGTTCCCTTAAACGCAAATGTGACCGGCATGCTTGCTTCTCAAGGTCGCTTGCCTGTGCTGCCAAATGCCCAAATAGATTCTGTGCTAACAAAAAGCTTCAGGACAATAGATGGAAGAAGATGCCTTGAATACACTGTTTATTTGCGGGAAAAAGAACCTTTTCCGTATTTTATATGGGAGCAGCACATAGCCACTGTTAAAAGCGGCATGCCTTTTAAAAGCTATCATCCAAAAGAAGCTATGTATGAAAATCGCTACGATGTTGCGATTAATTTGCAAAACGGCATTCCTTGCAGGGAATACGAATACAAGTTCGGAACACATGGCATGCAAAACCCGGAAACAGGTGATTCAGTAACATTCAAAAGCCGAATTTCACATGAGAGATACTATAAAAACATCGATGACTAAAAGGAGCTTGCCGTTATGTTCAAAATAGGGATAGGCTTTGATGTTCATCGCTTGGCAGAAGGGAGAAAATGCATAATAGGCGGCGTGGAAATTGAGCACTCAAAAGGGCTTTTGGGTCACAGCGACGCAGATGTGCTGACTCATGCCATATGCGACGCATTGCTTGGCGCGGCAGGGCTTGGAGACATAGGCACTTATTTTCCGGACACAGACCAAAAATTCAAAGACATAGACAGCCAAATACTTTTAAAAAATGTAAAAGAAGAAATTTCAAAACACGGCTTTAAAATAGAGAACATAGACAGCATTGTGATGGCGGAGAAGCCAAAAATAAACCCGCACCGGGAAAAAATGAAAGCAGTTCTTTCCAAAACGCTGGAAATAGAAGAATCAAAAATAGGCATCAAAGCCACAACCACGGAAAAACTCGGCTTCACAGGCAGGGAAGAGGGAATAGCGGCGCAAGCGGTGGCGTTGTTAACCTGATGGTTACCGCCTTTGCGTGGTGGTAAAAACCTTCGGAATTTGCCATTTCTGCTATGCTTTCTCCGTTTTTCAGCAATGCTTTTTTGTTGTACCTTATTATGCTGGTTTTTTTGATAAAATCATAAACTCCAAGAGGGCTGGCAAACCTGGCTGTGCCGTTTGTTGGCAAAACATGGTTGGGGCCGGCAAAATAATCGCCAACAGGCTCTGCGGAATATGGACCTATAAAGATTGCGCCTGCGTTTTCAACTAGCTTTTCCAATTCATCCTGATTTTTTGCGACAATTTCCAAGTGTTCCGGTGCAATTTTGTTCACAATTTCCACAGCGGCTTTCATGTTTTTTGCGATGAATATCCTTCCGTATGCTCTAAGCGATTTTTCCAGAATTTCCCTCTTTGGGCTCGCTTCTACCTGCTTGGCCAAGCAATCCGCAAGTTTTTTTGCGAAAGAAGGGGAGTCTGTTACGCAAACGGAAGCCTCAAAACCGGAGCCATGCTCCGCCTGGGAAAGCATATCTGCTGCAACCCACTCAGGGTTTGCCGTGCAGTCTGCCAAAACCGCTATTTCAGAAGGGCCGGCAATCATGTCTATGTCCACTGTGCCAAAAACCTCTTTTTTGGCAAAAGCGGCAAACACATTTCCGGGGCCGACTATTTTGTCAACGCCGGCAACATAAGCCAAAAAACCGATGGCCTGCGCGCCGCCAATATGGTAAAATTCTTTTATGCCAAGTTCCTGCAAAACAAAAGCGACTGCGCTTTCCAATCCCGGGCTTGCAACAACAAGCTCCTTAACTCCGGCCACTATTGCCGGAACAGCGTTCATAATCAAAGTGCTGGGGTAAGCTCCTGCGCCACCAGGCACATAAAGCCCTGCTCTTTTCAATGGACGAATTTTTTGCCCAAGAATTTCGCCATCCTTGCCCTTGAAGCTCCAAGATTTTTCAACTTGTTTTTGGTGAAAAGCCTTGACATTTTCAATTGCCTGCCTGAGGGCGGCTTTGAGTTTTGGGCTTGTTTTTGAAGCGGCTTTTTTTATTTGCGCTTGGCTGATTTTTAAATTGTTTGTTTTCAGTCCATCGTATTTTTTTGCGTAGCCAATGGCAGCGTTTATTCCATTTTCTTTAATGTCCCTCAGAATTTCCTTGACAAGGCTTTCAATTTCGCTGTTTTGCGCCGCAGAGCGGCGGCACAGGCTTAGAACCTCCGGAGAGCAGGACGTTGCTTTTGTTATGGATATATGCATGGGGAAAATTTAGAAAACTTAATCTGCGTTTACTAAATTACAATAATGGATGATATAAGAGAATTGAAACGCGAGATGGCTAATGCCTTGACTCATGGAATTGGAATATTGTTTGGCGTTGCCGGTATTCCGGTTCTTTCTGCCATAGGCGCTAAAACAGGTAATGTGCCAGGCATTGTAGGCGCAACTATTTACTCTTTTGGCTTTTTGATGCTTTTTACTTTCAGCACGCTTTATCACAGCACCCAGAACCAGGAGGCTAAAAAAATACTGCGTAAGTGCGACCATATTTCAATTTATTTCTTGATAGCCGGCACTTATACGCCGTTTTTGCTTGTGTATATGCTTAACGCTTTTGGAATAACCTTGCTTTCAATACAGTGGTCGCTTGTGCTATTGGGAATTATTTTCAAAGTGTTTTTCACGGGAAAATGGAAGGTTGTGAGTACCTTGATATACATTGCTATGGGTTGGCTTTTGCTGGTTGGCGGAAAGCATTTTTTTGTGACTTTGCATACATCTGTGCTTGTTCTGCTTCTGGTAGGCGGCGGGCTTTACACGCTTGGCTGCATTTTTTACCTGAACAGGAAAATTTACCATCACCACGCCATATGGCATTTGTTCGTTCTTAGCGCGGCAGTTTGCCATTACGTTGCGGTTTTGTTAGCTGTGCTTTATTAGAGTTTTGTTTGCCGCCGGCAAAAATTTCTACATTCTCATTACACAATAGGAGTTCACATGACTAAAAGAGTTTATCTTTTCGGTAAAGGCATTACTGAAGGAAATGGTTCGCAACGCGATTTGCTCGGTGGCAAAGGCGCAGGGCTTGCGGAAATGGCAAAAAGAGGCTTTAATGTTCCGCCAGGGTTTACAATCACTACGGAAGTTTGCACAGAATATTACGCAAATAAGCGCAAAATGCCTGCCGGGCTGGATTCGGAAGTAAAAAAATCCATAGCTGCGATAGAAAAGCAAACAGGAAAGCAATTCGGAGGAAACAAAAACCCGCTTTTGGTTGCTGTTCGCTCCGGCGCGAGAGAATCCATGCCGGGCATGATGGATACAATATTGAATTTGGGCTTAAACGACACAACCGTGGAAGTGCTCAAGGCAAAAAGCAATAACGGCCGCTTTGCCTACGACTCTTACCGCCGCTTTATTCAAATGTATTCCGGCGTTGTTTTGCAAATTGAGCGCGCAAACGAACACGAGCACGACCCTTTTGAGGTGATTCTGACGGAAGCCAGAAATAAAAGAGGGGTTGTGCACGATAACCAACTGCCCGAAGAAGATTTGAAAAGCATAATAACGAAATTCAAAAAGCTTATTCTTGAAAAAACCGGAAAAGCCTTTCCAAGCGACCCGTTAAAACAGTTGGAAGGCGCAATAGGAGCCGTGTTCAGAAGTTGGATGAACGAACGTGCGATTCTCTACCGCCGCAAATACAAAATACCCGAAGAATGGGGAACGGCTGTAAACGTTCAATCAATGGTGTTCGGCAATTTGGGCGATAGCTCAGGAACGGGCGTTGCGTTTACCCGCAACCCGGCCAATGGCGAAAATGAGTTTTATGGAGAATTTTTGGTGAACGCCCAGGGAGAAGACGTTGTTGCCGGAATTCGCACCCCGCTGAAAATTTCAGAAATGGCCACAACTCCCCACTTGGGGCATTGCCACAAGGAATTGTGCGAAATTCGCAAGCAACTGGAAAAAGAATTCGGCGATATGCAGGATTTTGAATTTACCATAGAAGACGGCAAGCTGTATATGCTTCAAACGAGAAACGGCAAGCGCACAGCAAGAGCCTATGTTAAAATAGCGCACGACATGGTAAAACAGGGTCTTATGACCCAGGAACACGCAATAGGAAGCGCAGACCCTGAGGCCATAGAGCAGTTGCTCGCTCCCATATTCAACAAAGAATCTTATCAAAAAGCCATAGCGGAAAAACGCCTTCTCACAAAAGGCTTGCCGGCTGGGCCGGGCGCAGCCACCGGAATTCTCGCTTTTACTGCGGAAAAAGCGGAACGCTGGGCAACGCACGGGCCTGTGGTGTTGGCTCGTGTTGAAACTAGCCCCGAAGATTTGCGCGGAATGCTCGCCGCAAGCGGCATAGTCACCGCCAAAGGCGGAGTGTCTAGCCACGCTGCTGTGGTTGCAAGGCAAATGGGCAAGGTTTGCGTTGTTGGAGCTTCAGATATAGACATCAATTACAGCACAGGCGTTTTGACCTGCGGCGACAAAATGGTAAAAGAAGGCGATTCAATTTCAATCAACGGTTCCACAGGCGAGGTGATAAGCGGCAAAATAGACACCGCTCCGTCTGAATTGAAGCAGGTGTTGGTTGACAAAACGCTTGCGCCAAAGGATTCGGAGCTGTTCTCCGATTACGATTTTATTATGAAGCTCGCAGACAAATTCCGCAAGCTTGGCATTCGCACCAACGCTGACCAACCGGAGCAGGCTGTAAACGCCGTTGCGTTTGGAGCAGATGGCATTGGCCTTTGCCGCACAGAGCATATGTTCTTCAAGGGCGAACGCATAGACCTTGTGCGCGAAATGATAATTTTTGCCTCGGATTACGCAGAATACAAAGCAAAGCTTGCGGCTCGTCCAAACGACGCTGTTTTGCTGGAGAACGAATACCACATTAAAATTTGGCATTTCCGCAATGCTTTGGAGAGGTTGCTGCCTATTCAGCAAGAGGATTTTGAGGGTTTGTTCATGGCAATGGGAGAGCATCCTGTTACCGTGCGCTATCTTGACCCGCCTTTGCACGAATTTTTGCCGTCTTCAAAGGATCAGATGGATGAGCTTTCCCGCAAACTCAGCACCAGTTACGACAAGGTTTCCAGTACCGTTGCGTCGCTTCACGAGTCTAATCCCATGCTTGGGCATAGAGGCTGCCGTTTGGGAATTGTGTATCCGGAAATTTCCGAGATGCAGAGCCGAGCTTTGTTCCGTGCTGCGCTGGCGGTAGCGGCAAAGACCAAGAAAACTCCGCATCCGGAAATTATGATTCCTCTTGTAGGTTTTGATAAAGAACTTGAATTGCAGCTTGATATTGTGCACAGAGTGGCGAAAGAGGAATTCGCCGCCGCAAAGCGTACTCTTGAATACAAGGTTGGAACCATGATTGAAATTCCAAGAGCGGCGATTACTGCGGAGCAAATCGCAAAGCATGCGGAATTCTTCTCTTTTGGCACTAACGATTTAACGCAAACCACGCTGGGCATAAGCCGTGATGACGCAGGCCACTTTTTGCCCTTCTACGAAAAAGAAGCCGGCATAATAAAGAGCAATCCTTTTGCGACTCTTGACCAGACCGGTGTTGGCAAGCTGATGGAAATAGCTGTTCAAGGCGGTCGCGCGACACGTCCCGGCATTAAGCTTGGAATTTGCGGCGAGCACGGCGGTGATCCCAACTCCATTGATTTCTGCCATCGTTTAGGTTTGAACTATGTAAGTTGTTCGCCGTTCAGGGTGCCGGTAGCAAGAATTGCCGCAGCAAAATCTGCGGTAAAAGATATGCAACTCGCAGTTAAAACAGCGAAAAAACCAGCGAAAAAAACAGTTGAGAAAAAGGTCAAAAAAAATAAAAAGGCGGTTGAAGTTAAAAGCAAAAAGAAATTTCAAAGAAAGTCCGTGAGGTAGAAGTTTGTATATTATGAATTGAATGGCGTTGGAGTATTTATGAATTTTGAAATTGAGTTTGAACAAGAAACGGATGGACGCTGGATAGCAGAAATACCGGAAATTCCCGGTGTTCTCTCTTATGGAGCGACTCCGTTGCAAGCGGCCGCAAAAGCTAAAGCTTTGGCTTTGCGTGTTTTAGCGGAGCGGATGGAAAACGAAGTTTCAATTCCAGGCATAAATTCAATAGCGTTTACAAATCATTATGAGCCAGTGGCCGTCTGTTAAAGCGAATCGTCTTTTGGCGGCATTATTAAGAATCGGATGGTCTGTTAAAAGACAGACTGGTTCTCATAAAACCTTGGAAAGAATAGGTTATCCTGACTACGTTTTTGCTTTTCACGATGGCGTAGAAGTTGGTCCTAGAATGTTAACTAAAATAGCTAAACACACGGGGTTAAGACCAGAAGATTTATAATTCCACTAGCCACTGACCACTGTTTGGATATTACAATTTTCTAAATTCAATTTCTGATGCCAAAACGTAATGATATTCGTAAAATTCTTTTAATAGGCTCAGGGCCTATTATCATTGGCCAAGCGTGCGAATTTGACTATTCGGGCGTACAGGCTTGCAAAACGCTGAAAGCGGAGGGTTATGAGCTGGTACTGGTGAATTCCAACCCAGCTACCATAATGACTGACCCGGGCTTCGCAGACCGAACCTACATAGAGCCTCTGACCAAGGCTGCTTTAACGGAAATAATCCGAAGAGAGCGGCCAGATGCCTTGCTCCCAACGCTAGGCGGGCAAACCGCCCTGAACCTTGCGATGGAACTCTCCGATGCCGGCGTTCTGGAGCATTATGGCGTAGAGATGCTGGGCGCAAAACCGGAAGTAATCCGCAAAGCGGAAGACAGGGGCCTGTTCAAGGAAGCGATGAGCGCCATAGGGCTGGATATGCCAAGAAGCGCAACCGCCCACTCCTACGAAGAAGCCTGCCGCATAAAGGAGAGCCTCGGTACCTGGCCCCTTGTGATTCGCCCAGGCTTCACACTCGGAGGCACAGGCGGCGGAATTGCCCACAACGAGGGAGAATTCAAGGAAATTTGCGAAAGGGGCTTGTACTACTCACCCACAAAGGAATTGCTGATTGAAGAATCCATTGAGGGATGGAAGGAAATGGAACTTGAAATAATGCGGGATTCCAAAGACAACTGCGTTATAGTCTGCTCCATTGAAAACTTTGACCCAATGGGAGTCCACACCGGAGACTCCATTACCATAGCTCCCGCACTCACGCTAACAGACCGTGAATACCAAAAGCTCCGTGACGCAGGCATAGCTGTTATGCGCGAAATTGGAGTTAGCACCGGCGGATCCAATGTGCAGTTCGCAATAAATCCCAAAGACGGACGCTTGGTTGTAATAGAGATGAACCCGAGAGTTTCAAGGTCTTCTGCGCTGGCTTCAAAAGCAACCGGCTTTCCAATAGCCAAAATAGCCGCAAAGCTGGCCATTGGCTACACGCTTGATGAAATTGTAAACGACATAACCAAGCAAACAAAGGCTTGCTTTGAGCCATCAATAGATTACATTGTGACAAAAGTTCCTCGCTTTGCCTTTGAAAAATTTACCGGCGCAGACGATAAACTGGGAACCCAAATGAAATCCGTAGGCGAAGCTATGGCCATAGGCCGCAACTTCAAGCAGTCATTGCAAAAAGCGCTCCGCTCGCTGGAAATTGGGCGTGCGGGCTTTGGCGCAGACGGCAAGGATTATCTTTTCAAAGATTTGAGCGATGAAGAGCTGGAGAAAAAAATAGGCATTGCCAGCGCAAACAGAATTTTCATGCTGCGGGAAGCCATTACCCGCAAGTGGAGCGAAGATAAGATTTTCTCCATAACAATGATTGACCAGTGGTTTTTGCGGCAGCTCAAAGAGCTTGTGGAATTTGAAGGCGAAATTCGCTCTGCAAAAAATTTAGAAGGCTTGGCAAACGACCCGAAGCTTTTTGAACAGGCAAAAGAATTTGGTTATTCAGACAAGCAAATAGCGAGCATTCTCGGCGAAAAAGAAGATGATGTTCGCAACAAAAGAAAATCCATCTTTTTAAGGCCGCAGTTTCACGTTGTTGATACATGCGCCGCAGAATTCAAGGCGTATACCCCATATCTGTATTCGGGATATTCAACGGGTACAACAGTTGCCCCCGTAGAGACGGATAATTATCCGTCTCCACAGGGGCAAAACAACAATGCGCAAAAAAAACCAAAAATTCTAATTTTAGGCGGCGGGCCAAACCGCATAGGCCAAGGAATAGAATTCGATTATTGCTGCGTTCATGCCTCTTTTGCGCTTAGAAAAGCCGGCTTTGAAACGATAATGCTGAACTCAAATCCCGAAACCGTTTCCACCGATTACGATACTTCCGACAAGCTTTATTTTGAGCCTTTAACTCTGGAAGATGTTTTGGAAGTCTATGAGAGAGAAGAATGTTTTGGCGCGATAGTGCAGTTCGGAGGGCAAACGCCTTTGAACCTGGCAGAGGGCTTAAAAGCAAATGGAGTTAACATAATAGGCACGTCCACTGAATCTATCAGCATAGCGGAAGACAGAGAGCTCTTTTCAAAAATGCTGCAAAAATTGAAAATTGCCCAACCGCCAAACGGAATGGCGAAAACCACCGAAGAAGCCGAGAAAATCGCAAATAAAATAGGCTACCCCGTACTTATGCGCCCGTCATTTGTTTTGGGTGGCAGAGCGATGGTGATAGTTTACGACAGCGCAGGCTTAAAGGAATACATGTCCAAAGCGATGGAAGTTTCCGAAGGGCGGGCTATTTTGATAGATCGTTTTTTGGAGAATGCCATAGAAGTAGATGTGGACTGCATTTCCGATGGAAAAACACAAGTCATAGGCGGAATAATGGAGCACGTGGAGCTTGCCGGAGTTCATTCAGGCGACAGTGCCTGCACACTTCCGCCTCCAACGCTTTCTGTGGATATTCAAAACACAATCAGGCAGTACACAAAAGCAATGGCAAAGGAACTCAATGTTTGTGGCTTGATGAATGTTCAGTACGCAATTCAAAACGAAACGATTTATGTTCTGGAAGTGAATCCGAGAGCTTCAAGAACGGTTCCTTTTGTGAGCAAGGCTATTGGCATTCCGCTTGCAAAAATCGCATCTCTTTGCATGGCAGGCAAAACATTAAACGAAATTGGCTTTACCAAAGAATATATTCCTTCGCATTTTTCAGTTAAGGAAGCTGTGTTTCCATTCGCTCGCTTTCCCGGCGTGGACATAATACTAAGCCCGGAAATGAAATCAACAGGTGAGGTTATGGGCATAGATCGCTTGACCAGCATGGCGTACTTAAAAAGCCAAATAGCTTCCGGCAACAGGTTGCCTCAAAAAGGAAACATATTCCTGAGCCTTCGTTCCGAAGATAGGGAAGCGGCCATTCCATATGTAAAAAAACTGGTGGAACTTGGCTTTACTCTTTATTGCACAAGAGGAACAAGCACAATGCTCAGGAACAGCGGCATTCCGACAAATGCCGTGTTCAAGGTTGCGGATGGCAGGCCAAACGCCATAGACTTAATAGAAGAAGGCAATCTTGCGTGGATAATCAATACTCCCGGCAAAGGCGAAAAACCTGCAAGCGATGAAATGAGAATCCGTACCAATTGCATAATGCATGGCATTCCTGTTACCACAACTCTGCACGGTTTGCAACACGCCGTTGAGGGCTTGGAATCTATAGGTAAGATACAGGTAGTAGATGTATGCAGCTTGCAGGAATACTCAAGATACAGCCCGAAATACGATGTTTGAGATGCTGGCATCCGGCTACACTTCGTTGCCGGATATCATTCCCCATGCGGAATATCTCGATGAATGGCTGCGAAGGGGTTTCAATGCGGATATGAAGTGGATGGAACGCCACGCCGAAGTGAGAAAGCATCCGAGAACTTTTAACGGGAAGTCTTACAATGCGGCGTGGATTTCTCTTTGGAGGCATAAGAGCAGGCCTGCTTTTGCGATTGGAGAAGATTATCATATTGCCATTGGCGATATTTTGCGGGAAAAAGCCGAGCGAATTGGCGGCCAATATTTTGTCGATTCTTTGCCCATTGCGGAAAGGGAGCTCGCAGTGCTCGCAGGCCTGGGTTTTATTGGCAAGAACAGGTTGTTGATAAATCCGAAGTTTGGAAGCGGTTTTTTTATTGGCGGAATTTTGTTGGACGATGCGGATGTGAATGTAGGGGCAAGGCGCGCCTTGCCCCTACATTCACATCCGCAACACGGTTGCGCAAAATGCCGCCGTTGCATAGATGCTTGCCCTAGCAAGGCTTTGACTGAGGATGGTTTTTTAGACGCTCGCAGGTGCGCTTCTTATCTTACAATAGAACATAAGGGCGAACTGAGCGAGCAACAAAAGGAATGGGCAAAACACTGTACTTATGGCTGTGATGTTTGCCAGCGTGTTTGCCCGTACAATTACATTGCGGCGCGCCAAGCTGCGGTATGTTTGCCGCCGGCTTTCGCAAGCACTTTGGCTACTTCGGGGAATGTTGAGCCGGCACCCATAGCTTCTGCCCAATCATACGGGGTATAGCCGTCTCTATCCAAAGCATTCACTTCAACTTTTTGAGTGAGAAGATACTCAACAACAGCTTTTCTGCCTTCTTTTGCAGCCTCATGAAGCGGAGTCAGGCCTTCCAAGCTTTTGGCACTGGGGCTTGCGCCGTTTTCAATAAGAAGCTTAACATTGTTGAGAGCCCCATAGCGAGCCGCTATATGCAGGGCAGTGCCGATGTTGTGCAAGTCATTGTCATTTTTCTTTTGTGCATCTATCAGCATTTTGAAAACGCCGTGCCCTGTGGAGTCTTCGCGAGTCGCGGCATCTTCCAGCGGAGTTCCGAGCGAACTTTTTACGTGGATATCCGCGCCTTGTTCCAAAAGATACTTTACGGAAGCGACTTTGTTTTTGTTCACGGCAATGGCAAGGGCAGTTATGCTCTTGGCGTTTGGCGTGTTCAAATAGTCTTTGGAGCAGACCAAAAACAAACTCATATTTGCGATGTCTTCCTTCATAGCGTAGGAAACGAACTGATCATTGCTCATTTGGATAGGCGGAGTCATTTTAGCAAAATGCCTTCTTATGGATTCCGGGTTAGTAGGATCCAACTTAGCATCACCGCCACCGCAAGCCATTAAAGATGCAGCGCAAAAAGCGACAAGGGTTATTTTTTTTAGCATAATATAAATATACATTATTTTTCAGCGTCTGGTACATTTTTCCATGCAAAAAAACAACTTTTTTCTCCTGTATGGCAGGCTACCCCCCTTCCTTGAGGCAAAACCTTGAACAAAAGGCAGTCAAAATCGCAATCCGGAGACCAACTTACAACTTTCAGGAAGTTTCCGCTGGTGGCTCCCTTGTGCCAAAGCTCCCCTCTGCTCCTGCTCCAAAATACCATTTCGCCCTTTTCCAGAGTTAGTTTCAGCGCTTCTTCGTTCATCCATGCCATCATAAGCACCATGCCGTCTGTGGCATGCTGAACTATTGCAGGAATTAGACCCTGAGGGTTAAAGTTGATGTTGTTCACTCTCTTACCTGCCCGCTGCCTTTTAAAATCCATTTATAGCTGCACAGGCTTTCCACGCCCATAGGCCCTCTTGCGTGCAGCTTGTCTGTGGAAATGCCAACCTCTGCCCCCAGGCCATATTGCCCGCCGTCTGCAAAGCGAGTGCTTGCGTTCAGCATAACGCTTGAGCTGTCAACATTGTTTGCGAAATATTCCAAAACACCTGCGTCTTCTGCCACTACTGCGTCTGTGTGGTGGCTGCCGTGATTTTCAATATGCTCGCAAGCCTCTTTTACATCGCTGACAAAACATACGGATATTTGCAAATCCAAATACTCAATTCCGAATTTATTGTAATGAAGCTCAACGCCTGCATCTTTTAAAGGTTTAAGCGCTTGTTCCACAGCCTCCTTTGGCAGGTCTTTGTGAAACAGCACGGTTTCTGCCGCATTGCAAACTCCGGGTCTTTGAACCTTCGCATTGAAAAGAATTTTCGCAGCCTTGCCTAAATCTGCGCTTTTGTCTATATAAACGTGGCAAATTCCGTTGAAGTGCTTTATCACGGGAATTTTTGATTGCTCGCTTACTGCTCTTATCAAGCCTTCGCCGCCACGTGGAATAACCAAGTCCAGATATTTATTCTGTTTTAATAAATCCGCAAGCAAGTTGCGATCCGGATTGTTTATGTATTGAACTGCGCCGGGTTTTGCGACTGCTTCGCTGAATATGTTTGCGAGGCACGAGCTTGTATGCAAGGATTCTTTTCCGCCACGCAAAACAACGGAGTTTCCGGCCTTGAAACACAGAGCTGCGCCGTCTATTGTCACATTCGGGCGGCTTTCGTAAATAAAGAAAATAGCTCCAAGCGGAACGCTTATGCGACTCAAGTCTACGGAGTTTGGCAAAGTTCTGCGTTCCAAGACTTTGCCTAGAGGGTCTGGGAGAGAGGCTATTTCTTCAACGCCTTTTGCCATTTCTTCTATGCGCTTAGGGGTGAGGGTCAAGCGGTCCAGCATTGCGCCGGTATATGCACAAGATTCAATGTCTTTTTTGTTTTCTTCTATTATTTTTGCTTCTTGGGCGCGAATGGACGCAGCCACGGCGAGCAAAGCGTTGTTGCGGGCTTCTATGCTTAAAGTACGCAAACAAACAGAGGCTTCTTTTGCCGTTTTTGCGATTGTTTCAGCTTCCATCTTTCAAATTTCCTAAATTAGGTGAGTGGCTGTTAAAATAGAAAAAGCTATAAGCAAAACACTGCGAAAATCATCGCCTGCGAGGGCTTGGAGTATTTTGTTCGTTTGCGCTTGCATTATTGCGTTAGCAGTTTTTTTGAGATTTTTTGTTATTTCTGTTTGGAGTTTTGAGGGCAAGCGCATTTTTGTTTGCGAGCTTGCGGCTTGCATGGAAAAGTCATGGAAAGGGGATTTGCTCTTAACAGACAGGCATCTTTTGCTTTGGCAAAAAGGAAAGAGCGGCGAAACAATTGAAGTTCCAACTCCGTTTGACACTTTAGCATTGAGCATCCCCGGCAAGGGCGATACTTTGTTTTTTGATTCTTTAAGTCCAATGCTTTGGGATATGGCTGTCAGTTTGTATAGGGAAAATTTTCCGGAAAAAGAGGCTAAGATTTATATTTCGCTGTGGAGCACTGAAAATGAGGTACCGTTTGCTTATGTTGGCAGGGCAAGCATTTCCGGACGCCCGGTTTCAGAGAGAGAGGTTCCTTTTTTGCCTTGGCATGAACTCAGGCTTTTGGAGCTTCAGTTGCGAAAAATATTTCCGGCCATAGACAGCATTCATTTTAAGAGGAAACTTTTCGCAGATTCCCTTGAAATTGAAAAATTTGCGGTTGAAGACGAGCTTTTTTACCTTTCTTGCGTGGAGAATGGGTTGCTTAAGCAGTGCTACGATAGCAGGGAAAAGGGATTTTTCCGAAAAAGTTCAATACGTGGAATAAAATTTGCTACATTCCCTTTATGGCTGTAAAAACAAACAACCGAATTTTGATTATGGATGATTCGCTGGCTCTGCTGAAGATTATGAGCCAGGTGCTCACTCAGCACGGCTATGAAGTTGAGACTGCGATAAACGGCATTATAGGTTTGCAAAAGATGGAAACTTTCCATCCCGGACTTGCCATAATAGACATAATGATGCCGGAAATGGACGGATATGAAGCTACGCGAAAAATAAGGCATGCCTATCCGGATACGAATATAGTGATGTTTTCTGCCCAGCCTGCTGCTGTTGTTGAAAAACAGGCTTTTGCCTCCGGCGCAGACTTGTTTTTGCAAAAGCCCATTAGGGAGCCTATTTTGCTTGGCATTGCCAAAAAATACACTTCCATTGAAATTGCGGAGGGCGAAGAAGAGCAGGAAACCATTTTGCATTACGATGCCGACCAGCCATACACGGTGCATATTAGAACCTGTTATTTTTGCGGTTGCAACCATGTGAATTTTTTTGTGCCTCGCCCCGAAGCTTACACGGAATCTTGGGATAACGGCTTGTTCCCAAAATACATCCCTAATGAGGGTTTTCTTAAATGGGACTTTATGCGCACGATGGTAGCTGTTTGCCCAAGCTGCCTGTTTGCTTCTTACGACATAAACGATTTTGCCGTTGATGCCAGGCACACGTCTTTTCCATACAGCGGAGATGCCAAGCGCATTCTTTCCAGGGGAATAGCAACAAGAAAAAAGATGGTTAACGTTGAGAACACCGAGACTGCGTTCTCCAATCCAAACCGCAATATACAGCGTGTAATAGAAGCTTTTCTGCTTGCGGAAAAAGGCGGCAACGGTCTTGTGATTGGCGATAAAGACGGTGTTTATTGCGATATTGGTTTTTACACAACCATGTATGCGGTGCTGAGGTATGGCATTAATCAAGATAAAATAGAGTACCAGAACAATTTGCGAGAGTCAATAGATTTATTTTCAAATCAGTTAAAAATCCAAAGCACGTCTAGGGTTACCAGGGCAAAGACATATTATTTCTTGATAGCGCTGAACATGGCAACCGGTGCTTCTATCCGAGCGAATGAGATGAAGCAGGAGCTTGAGCTTTTCTACCGCAAAATAGGCGGCTCGGACGATGCTGCCTATGAAGAGAGAATTTGGAACGAGAGGCTGCTTTACATTTGGAAAGAGGGTGTGAATCCAGAGGCTATAAGGGAGTTGTGGTAGGGTCTTGTTTTTCTGGCACGCTTTTTGCCATTATCCCCCGACTGGTAGCCACAGGTCGCAGGTAGCTCGAAATTTTTTCTATATTTGTCATTAATGGCGAACATTTGCATAAATAGGACTGGCAAGCTTGTACAGCAGGCACTGCCTATAATAATGAACGGAACGGAACGGAACGTGTAAAGATAAGATAGAAAATTCAAAATATTGTCTGAACCCCGATTTTCAGGATTCTGGGATTTACAGGATTTTAACTCTCAACTCTCAATTCTCAACTCTCAACTTTTTTAAAAGGATTTCAATATGAAACGTCCATTTTTCTTTTTGCTTTTCGCTTTGCTTTTTGCGACAGTCGCATATTCTGCCAAGACCGTGGCTGTTTTGGAAATAACCCCTGTCGACGAAACAGTAGGGTTGAAAATAGCGGAGTACCGCCACTTGACCGATGAGCTGCGAACACGTGCGAGAGAGGCTTTGCCACGAGACTATACAGTGTTAACACGTGACAACATAATATCGCTTATGCCTCCGGATGCGGAGCAAGCTGATTGTTTGGCCGAAAGCTGCGCCGTGGAAATAGGCAGGGCGATAGGAGCGGAGTATGTGACACAAGGATTTGTGGGGCACTTTGGTGAGATGCTCACGCTGACTGTTGAGCTTTATGAATCCATGAGCGGGAATATGCTGGGGAGCTTTGTGACGGAGAGCAACAGCATAATGGGTCTTTTGGGCACTGTGAGGGAAAAAGCCCCGTCTATGTTCGCAAACGTCAAGCAGGACGATGAGCCTAAGCAGAGCAAGAATGCTGTGAAAAGCAAAGCAGCTAAAGATGCGGTAAAAGAGGCGGTGAAGGAACCGGCTGGCAAGAGCGAAGGCTCCGGCGGTTTGGGACTTCGTGGCTGGACCCGTGTTGCGGCTTATGCTTTGACTGCAGGCTTTGTTGGCATGGCTATATACAAGCATGTGGATGTTGAGGACAATAGAGACAAGCTTTCCAAGCTGGACAAGAGTTTGCCGGAATCAGAAGGAGAGTATGACGGTTGGCGTAAAAGCTATGCCTCTTCCATTGATGCGGCTAAAAGCGGCGAGAAGCAGAGACTGGCATACAGCATTGGCGCAGGGGCATCGGCTCTTGCAGTAGCATTAACATTTGTTTTTTAGGAGAAATATTATGAAAAAGTTCAATTTTGCCAAGCT
>JGI24696J40584_12961537_pt1 | contig 20161 bp, 19 predicted proteins | sample TergutCo191P4_FD_40584 | JGI IMG/M metagenome (IMG submission 40584)
TTGCTGCCGGAAATGTAGCCATTGCGCACAATGCACAAGGTCCCACATTGCCGGTTATAACGGCTTGTGCCACAGCTACACACGCCATAGGAGAAGCATTTCGCGCCATCAAGTTCGGCTACGCGGATGCCATTATTGCAGGAGGTGCCGAAGCGGCAGTTCACCCATTGGCAATCAACGGCTTCGCCAATGCAAAGGCATTAACCAAAGTGGAAGACCCCGCCTTGGCATCGTTGCCGTTTGACAGTCGCCGACAAGGATTTGTGCTGGGCGAAGGCGCCGGCGTCATTATCGTGGAAGAGATGGAGCATGCACAAGCGCGTGGCGCACACATCTACGCCGAAGTGGTGGGCTACGGCAACACATGCGATGCCTACCACCTCACCGCACCGCTTCCTGACGGCAAATGTGCTGCAAATGCCATAAAACTTGCCGCTACCGAAGGCAATCTCACACCGGAAGATGTGATCCACGTGAACGCACACGGCACAGGAACACCCTTAAACGATAAAACCGAAACCGCTGCCATAAAGATGGCGTTTGGCAATGAAGTAGCATCTAAGGTATTGGTTACGAGCAATAAATCTATGACCGGTCATGCATTGGGCGCAGCCGGTGGTTTTGAAGCCATTGCCTCTGCTTTGGCGTTGCAAAACGGAATCATTCCACCCACCATTGGTCTGGACAGCCCCGATCCGGAGTGCGATTTAGACTATGTTGCCCATACTGCACGTTATGCAGATATTACTATTGCCTTTTCAAACTCGCTGGGATTTGGGGGGCATAATGGGTGTGTGGCGCTGAGGAGGGTTGAGAATTAGGAATTAAGAATTAGGAATTAAGAGAATTTTGAAGTTTACACCTATCCACCTTTACACCTATCCACCAATTAGACTTAAAAAAATTATTAAACCTTAAAAAATATTACAAATTATGTTTCGTGATGAGATAAAGACTTATCTTCCGCATAGGGAGCCTATGTTGTTGGTGGATGAGATTAATGTTGTGCTTGATGAACATGGGGATGAAGTGGCGGAAGCAGTGTATTATGTAACCGGTAATGAATTTTTCTTGCAGGGGCATTTTCCGCAAAAGCCTGTAGTACCCGGTGTTATTTTATGTGAAATTATGGGGCAATCTTCCTCCATGCTTTTGAAAGAGGAGTTGATTGGACGTACCCCATTCTTCACCGGCATGAACGATGTGCGTTTCAAGCGCCCTGCCGTTCCGCATGATAAATTGGAAATCAGAGCGCGCATTTACAATCGCCGTTCCTTAATTTTTTTTGTAGAGGCTTCCATTCACGTACAGGGCGAACTGTGCGCTTCGGGAAAATTTACTTTTGCGTTGGTGGATAACGGGAGGTTGTAAGAGGAAGTGGCTGAGGCTTATTTTGTGAATAGTTTTGCAAAGTCTATGTCCTTTGCAGGACAAATCTTTAATGGACATCTTCCCAATCTTACAAAAAAGGATAAAAAGGAGTATTGAACGGAAATCCGTTTTAAACCACTTCCTCCTTCAACCGTTCCGCGTTCTCTGCAACTTGCAGCGCTTCAATGGTGTCTTGAATGTCGCCGTCCATAAAACCTGTGAGGTTGTACATGGTGAGGTTGATGCGGTGGTCGGTAACGCGGTTTTGGGGATAGTTATAAGTTCTAATCTTTGCAGAACGGTCGCCGGTAGAAACCATAGTTTTACGTTTGGAGGCAACCTCGTCTAACCATTTTTGATATTCGCGCTCAAACAGCCTTGTGCGCAACACGCGCATGGCTTTGTCCAAATTTTTTAATTGCGACTTTTCGTCCTGAATTGCCACTACAATTCCGGTAGGGATATGTGTGAGGCGAACGGCAGAGTAGGTGGTATTCACCGATTGCCCGCCGGGACCGGAAGAGCAATAGGTGTCTTTCCGTATATCGCTCTGTTTCAACTCCACATCAAACTCGTCGGCTTCGGGGAGCACCACTACCGAAGCGGCAGAAGTGTGCACACGCCCCTGCGATTCGGTTTGCGGCACGCGTTGCACGCGATGCACGCCCGATTCGTACTTCATGAGCCCGTAAACGCCTTCGCCGGAAATTTGAAATACAACTTCCTTGAAGCCGCCCACCGTTCCTTCAGTCATCGAAAGCACTTCCATTTTCCATCCTTTTTTGTCACAATAGTGTTCATACATCCTAAACAGGTCGCCGGCAAAGATGCTTGCTTCATCACCGCCCGTGCCTGCACGAACTTCCACCTGCGCATTCTTGCTGTCTTGCGGGTCGGAGGGAAGCAGCAACAGCCGGATCTCCTCTTCCAGTTCATCCCGACGGATTGCAAAAGCGTCGAGTTCCATTTTCGCCATTTCGCGAAACTCCTCATCTTTTTCATTTGCCAAGTGATCTTTCGCATTATCAATGTTTTCGAGCACATTCTTATACGCTTTGTAGGCTTCCGTTACGGCGCTTAAATCTTTGTAATCTTTATTCAACTTAATATACCGTTTCATATCCGACATGGCATCGGGTTGCGTAATCTCCTCACCAATAGTGAGCCAGCGTTGATAAATCGCTTCTAATTTTTCTAACAAATTGTTCATACTTCTTTCATTATTCGGGCGCAATGCGCTCCACTTTTTCTACTTGATCTATTTTTAATAAATTTTCAATTAACTCATTCAATGCCTTTACATTCTGAATGTAAATCATTAACTTTCCGGTGAACGTATTACTCTTGCACCAAATATCAAACGATCTGATATTCAAATCCATTTGAGAACAAACAACATCAATAATCTCTTTCACCATCCCTTTTCTGTCGAACCCCGAAATACGAATCCCCGAAAGAAAGGCAAGGTCTGATTCTTTGCGCCATTTTGCTTTAATGATACGATTTCCAAATTTCGACATTTGTTCAATGGCATGCGGACATTTGGTTTGATGCACTTCAATGATGTCGTTGGTAATTTGAAACCCCACCACCTGATCTCCCGGTATCGGGTTGCAACATTCCGCGATCACATAACGAATTACATCGGAGATTTCATCCAACAAAAACACTTCCGGTTTTTTCTCCAACTGTTCATCAATCAACCGGTCAATCTCTTTTTCAGGTAAATGGTCTGCTATTTTCTTCCTGAAGTCGTCTATGGCGTTGGCTTTGGAGGTTTTCTTCCTAAAGATTTTGCGGATACGATCTTTGGTGATAACGCCTTCCGCCATGAGATTCCAAAATTCGTAAGGAGACAAAATTTTGGCATCCGCTTGCACGCGCCCGATGTTAGATGCATTATTTTCAACTCTTAACGATTTGAAAATGTCCGCCAGTATCCTTCTTCCCGCTTCCTCTTTCTTTTTATGCTCTTCGCGAAATGCTTCCTTGAGTTTATCGCGCGCATAAGCCGTTTTTACATAATTAAACCATTCCGGTTTAGGAATCTGTTTTTTTGAGGTGATGATTTGTAACTGGTCGCCGTTTCGAAGCACATAATCGATAGGTACAATATTGTAATTCACTTTGGCGCCAATACATTGATTTCCAAGATTGGTGTGTAATTCGTAAGCAAAATCAAGGACGGTAGCGCCGGCGGGCAGCACAATTCTTTCTCCTTTGGGCGTAAAAACAATCACCTCTTTCAGATTCAGATTCAGTTTCACTTCGTTTATGAACTCCAACGCGGTAGTATCTTCGCTTTGCAGCATGCCTCTGATTTTTGTAAGCCACTCTTCCACACGATTTTCGTATTCCTGCGGGCTTCTATTTTCTTCCTTATATTTATAGTGGGCGGCAAGTCCCTTTTCTGCAATTTCATCCATACGTTTGGAACGGATTTGCACTTCCACCCATTTGCCTGAGTTGCTCATCGCCGTAATATGCAACGACTGGTAGCCGTTCGATTTGGGGTTGGTAAGAAAGTTCCTTTCGCGTAAATGATTGCTTTTGTAAAGTTCTGTGATGATGGTGTGAATGCGCCAACAAACAATTTTTTCTTCTTCGGGAGGTGAATCAAACACAAAACGCACCGCAAAAATGTCGTAAATATCTTCAAAATTAATCTTTTTTCGAATCATTTTTTGATGAATAGAATAGATTGATTTTGTTCTGCTGGTAACCTCCGCTTCAATGCCGGCGTCTTTCAGTTTTTCGATAATAGGTTTGGTAAAATCCTCAATCAATGTATTTCTTTTCTGGGCAGAGGTTTCAAGAGCGTTCAGAATCTTGTTATACTCAACAGGATCGTTGTATTTCATTGCCAAATCTTCCAATTCGCTTTTAATGGTATAAAGTCCCAGGCGGTGGGCAACAGGAACGAAAAAGAAAGAGGTTTCGGAAGAGATTCTCCATTGTTTTTCTTGTGGCATTGCGCTGAGTGTACGCATGTTATGCAACCTGTCAGCTAATTTTATCAAAATCACCCGCACATCTCCCACTGTGGAAAGCAGCACTTTTTTAAAGTTCTCCGCCTGCACCGACTGGTCGCCGTCCACCACAATCTCTTCTATTTTAGTCAACCCGTCCACAATTTTTGCCACATCTTTACCAAACAGACCATTAATATCTTTCAAGGTGAAGTCGGTATCTTCCACCACATCGTGGAGGAGCGCTGCCGTCATGGAGGTTACGCCCAAATTGATTTCTCTTGCCACAATTTGCGCCACGGCAATGGGGTGATAAATGTAGGGTTCTCCGCTTTTCCGGCGCATATCCTTGTGGGCATCAACTGCCAACGAAAACGCCTTGTGAAAAAGATTGCGTTGCTGCTTCGTGGCGCGGGGCGGGAGCAAACGACACAACTCTCTATATTTCGCCAATATAGTTTTCCTTTCTAATGCCGGATTGGGTATATAAATCTCCATTTAGTCTTTTATTTTAAGTTCCAATATTTGCAAAAAATCCTCAAACTCTTCATTTTGCTCTTTGAAATTTTGCAACTTGTCTTTCACATCATAAATAATTTTTTTTGTTTCCATCTTCTCATTGGTTACCACTACCACATCTTCTATTTTTTCATCAAAATGTGTACGTAAAAACTCCAACACCTCTCGCGTTTTCGCCTCAAAATGTTCTTTTTGAATTTCATTCTTAACCGTTACCTTAATCACATTATTCTCTACTTCCGGCAACGTCTCCTTCAAAGAAAAATAAATTGTTGGAACAGAAGCAAAAACCTGCTCAAACATAACGCGCCACTGCTCAGGAAAAACGTTTGAATTGACAATTGTCAATTGAGAATTGTCAATTATTTCCTCTACATTTTCACTTTCTACATTTTCACTTTCTACTTTCTCGCTTTCTGCTTTCTCGCTTTCTACTTTCTCGCTTTCTGCTTTCTGCCTTCCACCTTCTGCTTCCTTATCCTCTAATCGCCTAATCGCCTCATCTCTCACCTCTATCCTCTCACCTCTCACCTCTACAATAATATCGGTAATATCCGGCGTTTTCTTCACCGGCACGGAAGCAGGCGCCACGAACCCGCTTGTAGATTGCTGCGGGGTGGTGGACGGCACTAACGGGCTTGTTCCGGCGGGCGGGGCTTCTGCGCTACTTCTCCCGTGATTGCCTGACACCGGCAGTTAACTTATATACATAATTTCCATTGATTTGCATTAAACAAATTTCAACGGAAAGGCGTTTGTTTTGTGACAGTTTGTAGTTAAAATCGCATTGGTTGGCTAATTCCAAACCACGCAGCAACAGTTGTTTATCTGCCTTTTTAGCTTGTTCAAAAAAACGTTGTTTCACGGTGTCGGAAACCTCCATGAGTTTAATGGTAGAAGGGTTTTGTGCCATTAACAACTGGCGGAAATGGGCGGCTAAACCGGAGATAAAGTGTTGTCCATCAAAACCGTTATTCAGGATGTCGTCAAAAAGCAACAAGGCGGCAGAGGCATCTTCACTGAATAGAAAATCGGTCATTTTAAAATAGTTATCCACATCCAATACATTCAAATGCTGGATGGTGGTTTGGTAGGTGATATTTTTTCCGGAGAAACTTACCAGCTGGTCGAAAATGGAGAGGGCATCGCGAAGCGCGCCGTCGGCTTTGGAGGCAACTACGCGCAAGGCTTCTTCTTCAGCTTCAACGGTTTCACTATGCGCCACGAAAGCAAGGTGTTTCATAATGTCGTTATCTCCAATACGCTTAAAATCATATACTTGACAACGTGATAAAATGGTAGGGATAATCTTGTGTTTCTCTGTGGTTGCCAAAATAAATTTGGCATACACCGGCGGTTCTTCCAACGTTTTTAAAAAAGCATTGAACGCCTGATTAGAAAGCATGTGAACCTCATCGATGATATATACTTTAAATTTAGCGCCTTGCGGGCTGATGCGCACCTGCTCTACCAACGAGCGGATATCCTCTACGGAGTTGTTGGAGGCAGCATCTAATTCATACACATTGAACGAAGCAGACGCGTTGAACGATCTGCACGATTCGCACTCGTTGCACGGCTCAAAATCGGGCGTGAGGTGTTGGCAGTTGAGCGCCTTGGCAAAGATACGGGCGCAAGTGGTTTTGCCCACGCCTCTGGGACCGCAAAACAGGAACGCCTGCGCCACCTGCTGCGTTTTTATCGCATTTTTGAGTGTGGAAACGATGGCATCCTGCCCCACCACCGTATTAAATGTGGAGGGACGATATTTACGTGCGGAAACTATGAAATTATCCATGGTGCTGAAAATAACAATTTAAGTATCAACATCTTGTATGAGATGTAGGAAGTGGCAAAGATATATTTTTATCTCAAAGATGTTGATTGGGAAATTTACTGGTTAAGAAAAAGTTTGGAATTCTATACAAATAAAGACCTATTAGAAAATAGCTGACAAAAAACTAATCCAGTAGGGAAGTGATAGAACACAGTGATATAGGATTTATATATCAAGAACTCAAACAAACTCGTAAATGCAAAAAAATCATGAATGGTCAAACTTTTCTCCTAAAGTTTTCCTGTTTCTATGAGCATAGCGGTAATACAAGATCAAATCGAAACTCACCAACATCAGATTAAAAATCCATAAAAAAGTAACTATATCAAAATCATTTACAAGTTTGTGTATAATACCAAAAATATATCCTAAAATAATAATGGCTTCAAATGCCGGACTTTTTCCCAAAACAAATTTGGTTTTTAATGATTTATAAATGGATATGGGCCAACTACAGGCAAAGCAGAGCAACATGAGCGTCTCGAAAATACTAAACGAATGGGGCATAATTTTTTTGCGCAAAAATATAAGAATAATAGAAAACTACAATATTCTTTTTGCCCTATCGTTTACTTGAACTAATTAATATTGTAACGTTTGTGAAAAAGAGTTGCTTAATTATCTTTTTACTTATTTCTTTCTGTCTCTGTTCGGCGCAGCGTTCTGAAGTGGGCACTATGATTGGAACCTCCTTCTATCTCGGCGATTTGAACAGTTTCCCTTTCGTTGATTCTAAATTTGCCGGCGGAATCATCTACAGGTACAACTTCACTCCACGTATTGCACTGAAAGCCAACATCCTATTTGGAACTTTAACCGCTTCTGATGCGAAAAATTATAGTTTGCAAAAACAAAAAGACAGTAACGGAGACTTTTTGGTGGATGACCACGGTAGATACGTGTATTCATGGGATTTCACGCAAAGAGGATTATCTTTTACTTCCCCCATTTCTGAAATATCAGCACAAATAGAACTCAATTTCTTTAATCTTTATAATGTTGGACATAAAAATCAAATCTCTCCGTATCTTTTTGGTGGCGTAGCGCTATTTTCTTTTAACCCGAAAGCCTTGCACAAAAAATATGTAGAAGATACGAACGGAAAATATATTGTTGAATACCACACCTACGACTTACAACCTATTGGAACAGAAGGACAAGGGCGAGAAGGGCAGGCAAAGAAATATGCTCATACCGGTTTTGCCATACCCTTCGGAATTGGCTTTAAGGCAAATATTGGCAAATTTGTGTGCATTGGCGCCGAATGGGGTGTTCGTTTTACTTTTACCGATTATTTAGATGACGTTGGTGGAACATATCATACTGATTTTTCAGGTTTCTCTTCCAATACTGTTAATGTAGTTCAAGACCTTGCCGATCCAAACCCTTCACATCCTTCTGGAGCGCAACGTTATAGCACTAGAAAAAACGACTGGTATTCTTTTGCAGCGGTTGTGATAACTCTAAGAATAGGAAATGAAGACAGAATTTGTGCTGTAAAGACTAATGTGAAGTTAAAACATAAACGGAAGAAGTGAGAAGAATTAGGAATTAGGAATTAAGAATTAGGAATTTTAATTAGGGGTGAGTTTGTAATGAAAAATACTGAATTAAAACGTATTCCGGATCATGTTGCCATTATTATGGATGGCAATGGGCGCTGGGCGGAAGAACAGGGCAAGGAACGAATTTTTGGGCATCAAAATGGTGTTCAAGCGGTTAGAAATGCCATTGAAGGAGCCGGAGAAGCAGGTGTGAAATACTTGACACTTTACGCTTTTTCAACAGAAAACTGGAACCGCCCCAAAGAAGAGATTGATGCGCTTATGAGCTTGTTAGTCAGAGCTATTCAAAATGAATTGGATAATTTGATGGCTAACAATGTCCGTTTACAAGCCATCGGAAATCTTGCTACCCTCCCTCAAAGATGTCGCAGTGAGTTGAAAGATGCCATTGAAACAACGAAAAACAATACCGGACTAACCGTTGTGCTGGCTTTAAGTTACAGCGGACGTTGGGAGATTGTAAACGCAGTAAAAGAGATTGTTAATAATTACAGGAAAGAACAGGAAATTACGGAAACTGTTTTTGCATCTTTTTTGAATACCAAAGAAATGCCTGACCCTGACATCTTAATTCGTACCGGTCGCGAGCGCCGTATCAGTAACTTCTTGTTGTGGCAAATTGCTTATGCGGAACTCTTTTTCCCCGAGTTGCTTTGGCCCGATTTTAAAAAAGAAGATCTGTTTGAAATTATCGCCGAATATCAAACACGCCAACGACGTTTTGGAAAAACTGGAACTCAGGTAGAAAGTGAAATTTAACCGTTATGCAAACTCATTCTCAACAGTTTGTGCCGTGCACCTTGATGGGCTTAATGTCCGGCACTTCATTAGACGGATTGGATTTGGCTTTGTGCGATTTTTGGAACAACGAACAGGGATTTCATTATAATATTCTTCAAACCCAAACTTTTCAGTATCCTCAGGAATTATCTCTAAAACTGCGTCAACTCTTTGAGGGCAGTGCACTTTTTTTGTGTGAAGTAGAAGTGGAATTTTCGAACTTTATGGCACAGTGTGTTAACATTTTTTTAGAAAATGCGGAAAAGAAGCCCTATTATCTTGCTTCACATGGGCATACTGTTTTTCACCAACCTGAACATGGGTTGACCAAACAGATTGGAAGTGGCGCTATTTTAGCAGCAAAAACGGGGATCCCCACCATTTGCGATTTTAGAACTACCGATGTGGCTTGGGGAGGACAGGGCGCCCCGTTAGTGCCCATTGGAGACGCATTACTTTTTCATCAGTATGCCGGTTGCCTGAATCTTGGTGGAATCTCAAATATTTCTCAACATGCAAACGGTGTTTCTATAGCTCACGACATTTCATTGTGCAACATTCTACTTAATTTTTTGGCGGAACAATGTGGATATTCGTATGATAAAGAGGGCATGTTGGCTCAAAAAGGAGCTGTGCATCCCGCATTATTGGAAGCGCTAAACAAACCTGACTATTTTTTGAATAATAAGGCAAAATCTATTGGATTTGAACTTTTTTCAAGTTATTATCGACCATTGTTAAACAGTTTTTCTATTTCCATTGAAGACAAACTACGAACAGTGTGTGAACATATTGCCATGCAAGTTGCGCAAAGCCTAAAAGGAATGCCCAAGGTTTTGGTAACTGGTGGCGGTGCAAAAAATAGCTTTCTCATCAGTTTGTTAAAAGAAAAAACAGAAACAACAATAATAATTCCTGAAAATCAGTTGGTTGATTTTAAAGAAGCCTTAATATTTGCTTTCTTGGGGTATTTGCGCATTCATGAAACAAACAACTGTTTATGCTCCGTAACAGGCGCCTCGCAAAACTCCTGCGGAGGCGCTATCTATATGGCTTAGCTATTTGGGATTCTTCTTATTTGAATAATAATCTATTTTTGCGCTCTTTTATTAAACTAATTCTAAAATGCAATGGATTTAAGCAAAATCTTATCAATCAGTGGAAAAAATGGGCTTTATAAGTTAATTTCACAAGGAAAAAACAATTTTATTGTAGAATCATTAGAGGATAAAAAGAGAATTCCTGCCTTTCAAAGCGAAGGAATTTCAACTTTAGACAATATCGCTATTTATACGAATGATGACACCATTGAACTGGGTAAAGTACTGCAAGCCATCTATCTTAAACAAGAGAAACAACCACTTGAATATAAGGAATTAACGGAATCACAATTGCGTGATCATTTTAAAGAAATAGTTCCTGATTATGACGAGACACGTGTATTCTTGTCAAATATTAAAAAAGTATATCAATGGTATAACTTATTGTTGGCAAACGATTTGATACCCATCGATGAACATGCTACAGCATATAGTAAGGAAACTAATGAGGAATAGGGTGTCTAAAAAATTTTTTTTAACCTTAATAACCATCGCTGCCATTATTATTTTTAGCGGCGGTGTTTCATTCTATTATTATTTCTTTCGCCAGGTAAACGCACAACTGATTGAAACGATTCCTTCCGATGCTGCTTTCATGTTTCAAATTAATGATAATGAAACATTTTTAAAAACTGTTAAAAACATTCATCATTATATTACCCCTCTTTTTGGATTGGATGCTTATCCGGGGTGCCAGTTTTTTGTAGATCAACTACCGGGTAAATATAATCAGGTAGTTTTTTCAGGGCACTCACATGGGGAAACATACGCTATCCTTTTTGCCTGTAAAATAAATGAGAGAGCTTTTGATCAATTACTTACAAAATTACAGATAGACAAAAAAAACTGCGTCAAATTCGATCAATGTAGAATTTATACTTTTGGAACTCATCTAAAGCGCTTTGTGTTTACATACCACAAAGGCATTTTTTTGGCATCCGAAAATGTTGCGTTGTTAAGAAAGGCAGTGGCGCAACTTAAAAATCCAAGAAATCTTACGATTGATAAATCTTTCGAGTCCCTATTCACTATTATGGAAAAAAACAAGAAGCAAAATTGGCTGATTTTGAACCACAAAAGGTATTTTTCTTTTTTTGAATCCTATTTTAATGAAGAAACGAATAGAGCATTAAACCACTTCGCTTCAAATGTTTTTTGGTCGGCCTATCAACTGCGCTTCTCAAAATTGAACATGTCATTGTCTGGTTATCTGTCTGTAAGTGACAATTATCAAGCGTATTACGATCATTTTGAGCATAAACATCTTTACTTTTCTTCCCTTAATACTAACGAAAAACCTATTGATTATGAGAAGGATGAATTAATAAAACAGACAAAAAACCTCTTCCCTTCACATAGCGAATACGAAATTGTCATACATGCTGCTACCTCAGCCTTCTGGAACCGCTATCTGTCAGAATCTGGCATTAAGAAATTTGGCGTCGCCCAAATGAAGGTTTTTGCCTTTTCGGTAGATTCTTTAAATGCAAAGTTGAAGACGGCTAATGGGATGATCACATTTTAAATTTAGTTTAGAGGGATCACTCATGATGATACGGCTCCCCCTTCAATATCGTAAACGCACGATACAACTGCTCCACAAACAGCAAACGCGCTAACTTGTGCGGAAAGGTCATTTTAGACATGGAGAGCGTGAAGTTGGCGCGTTGGTAGAGTTCTTCCGAAAAGCCGTAAGCCCCTCCAATTAAGAAGAGTAGATTCTTGCACCCCGAATTGCAGCGTTGTTGAATGAATTGGGAAAATTGCAGCGAAGAATACTCCTTGCCGCGCTCGTCTAACAAAACCACAACATCTTGCGTGGTAATTTTTTTGAGGAAAAGCTCCCCTTCCTGTTTTTTTTGAATCTCAACAGATAAAGATTTTGTATTTTTCAAGTAGGGAATCGCCTCAATTTCAAAAGGATTGTAGTTATTAATCTTGGAAATATAATCTTGAGAAGCCGTTTGCAACTCTTCCAAATTTTCTTTTCCAATAAATAATAATTTGATTTTCATTACGAAATGATACTTAAAGTGCAAAAATAATAAATTATTTGGGTGCTGGCTTGGAATGGTTGTTCAAAAATATCAAAATCTCGACGATGATAGGTAAGTAATTTTGGTTGTTTTGTGGAGTTGCTGCATTCATTGGGTACTTACGTCAATAGGTGTAGAGGCATTGTGGTTTTCTAAATAAGTTCTAAATCAGGCAAAACAGAAGTAACTAATAAGTCTTTTTGTTGAAAAAATTGCCCCCTTGTAAAATAATACAGCTACCGACGCGTTTTTTGAAAATTATTATCACAAAAAAAATTATTTATAAAATTATGAATTATCATATGAAAAAACATCTGGCTTTCTTTTCTTTACTCCTCATTACAATATCTCCTTTATTTGCGCAAAATGATTTCCCTTTTGATAACCCTTCACTGCCCTATCAGAATACGATCACTACAGCAGCCCCTTTTCTGCTCATTGCTCCTGACTCCCGTGCAGGTGGGATGGGAGACATGGGTGTGGCTACTTCCCCAGACAATTACTCACAACACCACAACCCGGCAAAATACGTGTTTAACAAACAGGTCTTCGGAATTGGCATTGCCTATAGTCCCTGGCTTAAACAGTTAGTCAATGACGTGCATCTGGCGTATTTATCTACTTTTTGGAAAGTTACCGAAAACGATGCGATCGCTTTTGCGTTAAGATATTTCTCTTTGGGTGAAATTCAATTTTATGACGCCAATGGAAACCCTCTAAATACTGCTCATCCTAACGAGTTTTCACTTGATTTTACTTATTCAAGAAAACTTTCCAAAATTGTCTCCATGGCTATAACCCCTCGCTTTGTTTATTCAAATTTAGGGACTGGATACCAGAGCCAAAATACTGGTTCTGAAATGAAAGCCGGTTTGGCGGGAGCAGTGGATATTTCTCTCTTTGTTAATAAAGAGTTTGCTCATTATAATAGCAATATTAAGAGTTCAGAATTGATGTTTGGTGCTAATATTTCTAATATCGGAAATAAAGTATCCTATACCAATAGCGATATACGTCGCGATTTTCTTCCCTGCAACTTGCGTTTGGGATTATTTTATAACATAAACATTGACGATTATAATAAAATTGGCTTTGGCGTTGAAGCTGCAAAACTCTTAGTGCCTACGCCGCCCATTTATTACGGACTGGATACTACTACAGCAACTCGCCCGCTCTACGGAAATGGAGTAGACTTAGATAAAATAAATCCGATTGTTGGTATTGCCCGATCTTTTTACGATGCTGCCGGAGGTTATGGAATAAATCCTAAAGGTTGTTTTAATGAAGAAATGAGAGAACTAACTTGGGCATTCGGATTAGAATACTCTTACAGAGATATTTTATTTGTGAGGGCAGGTTCATTTCTCGAAAATAAATTCAAAGGAAACAGAAAATATGCTACGGTTGGCGTAGGTGTAAAATACAGCATCTTTGCTATAGATGTTTGTTATTTATTTGCATTTACACAATATCACCCACTCGAAAACTCTCTAAAATTTACACTCACCTTTATGTTAGATTCTTTTAATAAAGAAAGTATCAAAAATCAAGGAAAATTGAACTAAAATCATTCAGAAATATGCGTGTTGGAACAGGGTATGATATTCATCAATTGGTTGTCAGTAAAGAATTAGACTTTAAGTTATCCGGAATTTCTATTCCGTTTGAAAAAAGATGTGTGGCGCACTCCGACGGAGATGTCGCCATTCATGCTTTAATTGATGCTCTGTTCGGAGCCGCCGCCTTAGGCGATATTGGCACTCATTTTCCGGATACCGACCCAGCTTACAAAAATGCTGACAGCGCTCAACTACTCCTCCATTGCCGCCAACTGCTCGAAATAAATGGTTTTGTCATTGAAAATATCGATATCACCATTATTATAGAAAAACCGAAGTTAGCATCTTACATTCCTTCAATGAGAAACAAACTCTCAGAACTATTAAATATCAATCTTTCCCAAATATCAATCAAAGCCAAAACCAACGAACAATTAGACGCCATTGGCAGGGGAGAGGCAGTAGCAGCACAAGCAACTGCTTTGATTGTAGAAAATTAATTAACCATTAACCATTAATCATTATGAAAAAATCCACCCTTTTTACCCTTTTCCTCTGTATAATCGCAAATTTAATATTTGCGCAAAGCAGATTAAACCCTTCAAAAATAATGAACATTCCAGACACTATTAAGAACAACCCACTCATTGAGAATTGGTTGACGCCGTACGAAACGCCACCATTCGATAAGATTAAAACGGAACACTTTTTGCCGGCTTTTAAATTTGCAATAGAAATGGCTGATAAAGAGATTGAAGCGATTGCAAACTCTGGAAAACGCCCCGGCGAGCCGGAACCGCCGCTTCAGAGACCTCGATTTGAAACCGTGATTATTCCGTTAGAAAATGCCGGACAACTGCTGTCGCGCGTGTCGGGCGTGTTCTACAATTTGATCTCATCCCATACTTCACCCGAACTGCAAGAGCTGGCAAAAGAGATTAGCCCCATGATGACGGAATATGCCAACAAAATTTATTTGAACCATAACCTGTTTCTTAAAGTACAACATGTGTATTCAGAGAAAGATTTGATAACCAATGAAGAAGATTTGATGTTGTTGGAAAAAACATATCAAAACTTTATTCGCAGCGGCGCAAAACTTGATGAACAGCAAAAGGAGAAATATCGCGAACTCTCCATGAAGTTGTCAAAGGTATCTCTTCAGTTTGGCGAAAATGTACTCAATTATACCAATGAGTTTTATAGAACTTTTGCCGATGACTCCCGACTTAAAGGAATATCGAAAACCGATTTGGAGATTGCGAAAAGCAAAGCCAAAAGTAAAAGCATGGAAGGCTATCTGTTCGATTTGAGCCAACCCAGCTATTTGGCAATCATGACTTATGCCGATGACAGAGCGTTACGTAAAGAGTTCTTTATGGCGTACAATGCCAGAGCCTTTCATGGAACACACGATAACACTGAAATGATTAAGGAAATTTTACAAACCAGATATGAGATTGCACGACTGTTAGGTTATGAAAATTATGTTGCTTATGCATTAGAAGACAGAATGGCAGAAAATGCTGAAAATGTGTATAAATTATTGAACGACTTAGCCGAACCTTCCATTGCAGCAGGAAAAAAGGAGGTGAAAGAAGTGCAGGAATTTGCCAAATCGTTAGGATTTAATGAAACAGTGCAACGTTGGGATTTTTCTTATTATGCTGAAAAACTGAAAGATAAAAAATACAGTCTGAATGATGAACTGCTAAAACCCTATTTCAAATTGGAAAAAGTGATTGATGGCGTTTTTCAGTTGACAGAAGATTTATTCGGTTTGTCTTACGTAAAAAACGACAAAATTCAGGTCTATCATCCTGATGTTACGGCGTATGAAGTGTTTAGAGGCAAGAAATTTATGGGTGTTCTCTATTTGGATTTTCACCCCCGCGAATCGAAACGCGCCGGCGCATGGATGAACTCCTACCGCGAACAACGTAGAGATGGCGAACGTGATATTCGCCCAATTGTTACACTAAATATGAACTTTACCCCCTCTACCGAAACCAGCCCTTCGCTGCTGACTTTTGGAGAAGTGGGTACTTTCTTGCATGAGTTTGGGCACGCCTTACACGGCTTGCTTTCCGATGTGAAGTATGAATCCTTGTCGGGCACAAGCGTTTCCCGAGATTTCGTTGAACTCCCCTCTCAAATTTTAGAAAACTGGGCAACAGAGCCGGAATTTCTGAAAACATTTGCCTATCATTATCAAACCGGAGCATTGATTCCTCAAGATTTAATTATAAAACTGAAAGAAGCAGACACTTTTTTGGCAGGCTACGCTTTTTGTCGCCAACTCTCTTTTGGCTATGTTGACATGATGTGGCATACGATGGACCCGAAGAAGATAGACAATATTGCCGAGTTGGAAAGAAAAGCTACTAAAAAAGTAGATTTGATGCCCGATGCGCCAGAGACTTGCTTCAGTTCCTCTTTCAGCCATATTTTCTCCGGAGGTTATGCCGCAGGCTATTACAGTTATAAATGGGCAGAAGTGCTGGAAGCCGATGCTTTCTCTCTTTTCAAAGAAAAAGGCGTTTATAATAAAGATGTTGCCAATTCTTTTGTAGAAAATATTCTTTCCAAAGGCGGCTCAAAAAAAGCAACGGAACTTTTTGTATCGTTCAGGGGCAGAGAACCTCAAGTGGATGCACTTATGAAAAAAAATGGATTTTAAAACTATATCAATGAAAAAAGCCTTAATCAGCGTCAGCGACAAAACCGGTCTGTTAGACTTTGTTAAACAACTCATTACCTTAAATTTTGAAATCATCTCTACCGGAGGCACCTACAAACTGCTGCACGAAAAAGGCATCCCCGTTACCATGATTGACGAGGTTACCGGTTTTCCCGAAATTATGGATGGTCGCGTGAAAACCTTACACCCCAAAGTACACGGTGGTTTGCTCTGTTTGAGAAATAACGAACATCACTTAGCCCAAGCCAAAGAAAACCAAATAGATATGATTGATTTGGTGGTGGTGAACCTCTATCCTTTTAAAGAAACCATTGCAAAAGAAAACGTAACATTGGCGGAAGCTATTGAAAATATTGATATTGGCGGTCCCAGCATGTTGCGTAGCGCTGCCAAAAACCACCTCTTTGTAACGGTGGTGTGTGATGCCAACGACTACCAGAAAGTGATTGACGAAATAAAAAACAACGGCGACACCACTTTTGAAACACGCCGGAAATTTGCGGCAAAAGTGTTTCGCCACACTGCCGCCTACGATGCCACCATTGCCGGTTACCTCACCGACCAATTGGGAGAAAACGAAACGGAAAACCTGACCGTAACCTTCTCTAAAAAACAATCGTTGCGCTATGGCGAAAATCCGCATCAAAAAGCCTGTTTTTACGCTGGAAAACCGCAAGGATTCTCTATGGCATTTGCACAACAGTTGCATGGAAAAGAATTGTCATACAACAACATTCAAGATGGCGACGCCGCCTTGAATATCGTGAAAGAGTTTATGACCGAGCCTGTGATGGTGGCAATTAAGCACAAAAACCCCTGCGGCGTAGGCATCGGCAAAAACGTGGAAGAGGCGTGGCAACGCTGCTACGATGCTGACCCCGTTTCTATTTTCGGTGGCATCGTGGCGACCAATCAAACCATTGACGAAGCCACTGCCGAAGCCATGAAGAACGTGTTTCTCGAAATTATTTTAGCTCCGGCATTTACCGAGAAAGCGCTCGAAATATTAACCACCAAGAAAAACCTCCGTATAATGACCTTTGAAACCTCCCGAAAAAACGAGGATAAAAACGTGTTCTTAAGCGTAAACGGTGGCTTGTTGGTGCAAGAAACCGACACTGCTTCCGTGCAAGATTATGAATATAATGTAGTTACAGAAAAAACACCTGCCGAATCGGAGATGAATGATTTGTTATTTGCCATGAAAGTGTGCAAACACGTGAAATCGAACGCCATTACCTTGGCGAAGGAGATGCGCACCATTGGCGTGGGGGCAGGGCAGATGAACAGGGTAGGGGCAGCGCACATCGCGCTGGAACAAGCCAAAACAGCAGGCTTCACCAAAGGCATAGTGCTTGCCAGCGACGCCTTTTTTCCCTTCGACGATGTGGTGAAGATGGCGCACCAATACGGAGTAACCGCCATTATTCAACCCGGCGGCTCCATGCGCGACGAGGATTCTATAAAGGCTTGTAATGAACTGGGAATTAGTATGGTGTTTACGGGAGTGAGACATTTTAAGCACTAATTCACTTTTCATGGGTAAACAATTTTATAGTTTGAATACTTTTTGACTGATTTCTGTCTATACAGCCAGATGTTACTTTATACTTTTTCTACTGCCACCCGTGCATTCCTCAACTCCGCATCCACCGTTTGCCCTGCAGTGTGTGGTGTAAGCAGCACTTTTTTGTTGGAGGTTAAGCGTTGAAGAGTATCATCCCATTCTTTTTTTGGAGGAATTTGCAGGTTGACATTTTCATATTCCAAAACATCCAAGCAAACAAAGGAAATGAAATCTTCATCCAAAGCAAAAATCAAATCTGTCGTGCATGCAGCTAAACCACGAGATGTGTTAATGAATATGGGTTTTTGTTCTGCTTTTTGTAGCAATACTTTATTTATGAAGTGGTAATTTTCAGAGATATAATTAATATGCAATGAGATGACGGTGGAGCGTTGCAACAACTCATCCAACGAAACTTCTTCAATATATGGTTCTGTAAATCCGCTTTTAAATTTGTCATAGACCAATATTTTGCAGCCGAAAATGCTTAACAGTCTGGCAAATGCTTTTCCTGTATGTCCAAAGCCGATAATGCCTACTGTTTGCATGGAAATTTCTCCACCCTTGTTTTTTTCCCTGAGCCATTCCCCGTTTTTTACCTCGGCATTGGCGGTGGGTATTTTTTTAAGGGCAGACAGAAGGAGTCCCAAGCAGTGCTCGGCTACAGCAGGGGCGTTGCCTTCAGGGGTGCTAATTACCTTGATACCGTTTGCTTCAGCAAATGGTAAGTCAATATGTTCTATACCGGAACCAATACGGATGATAAACTCCAAATGGCTTTTGGATGCTATTGCCTTTTCATCCACATTAAACTTGCTGCGAATCACCAATCCTGAGTATTCATCTTTAAGTTCAAGGAATTCATTATAAGATATTTGCAACATTGTTTCACATAAATAGCCCCTACTTATAAACTGCTCTACAAGGTAGTGATGAACTTTATCCACAATGAGGATTTTTTTCAAGGGTTTTCTATTTTAGGAAAAAATTGCAGCGCTTAATGTTTTGTTTTTTAATGTTTTTTGTTCCGAACGCAATCTTTTTAGGGCGCGTTCCTTAATTTGACGTACGCGCTCGCGGCTGATATCAAACCTGTTTCCAATCTCTTCCAATGTGTATTCGTGAGGTTCTCCAATACCGAAACACATCTTAAGGATGTCGCGTTCTTGTTCGGGAAGCACTGATAATATTTTTTCAACATCCTGATTCATTGACTCCTGTATCAAGATTTGGTCGGTAGATTCATTGGTGGTACTAATGAAAGTATCAATAAATTTGGTATCTTCATCAGGAGAGATGGTGGCGTCCATGGATTGTGAGTGCGTGTTCATGCGCAGCAACTCCACCACTTTATATTCCGGAAGATCCATCACATGAGCAATTTCTTCAATTGTAGGAGGTCTTTCCAATTTTTGTTCCAACTTGGAGATCTCTTTTTTCAATTTATTGATTGTACCTACCTGATTTTGAGGGAGACGAACAATTCTTGACTGGTCGGCAATGGCTTGATGAATGGCTTGTCTGATCCACCACACAGCGAAAGAGATAAACTTAAAACCGCGTGTCTCATCAAAACGTTGCGCCGCTTTTATCAAACCTAAATTTCCCTCGTTGATTAAGTCTTGCAAACCTAACCCTTGGTTTTGATACTGTTTGGCAACAGAAACCACAAAACGCAGGTTGGTTTTGGTTAGTTTTGCCAATGCGTCCTGATCGCCTTGTTTTATTCGGCGCGCCAATTCTACTTCTTCTTCTGCTGAAATTAACCCTTCTTTGCCAATGTCTGCTAAATATCGGTCAAGCGAAGCTCCATCACGATTGGTGATGGATTTAGTGATCACAAGTTGTCTCATAAATGTTTAATCTATACTTTGGTAAATTTGTTTTTATATTTAAAGATTTAATATTTAAAGATTTAATATTCTACACCGTAACTCCTTTTTGCCTACTTTCCTTCTGCTTTTTGCCTTCTGTTTTTTTTCAAACCTTCTGTAAAACGCACACTTTAGAGAAAAAGTATATATGTTTTATTTTTATATTGATTTTTTTATACTTTCGCCGCCCAAAAAAATGTTTAACACTTAAAATATTATCATGTACGCAATTGTAGAAATAGCAGGGCAACAATTTAAGATTGAAAAAGAGATGAAACTCTTT
>JGI24696J40584_12961535_pt1 | contig 20105 bp, 17 predicted proteins | sample TergutCo191P4_FD_40584 | JGI IMG/M metagenome (IMG submission 40584)
GGAGATACACCCGGAACGGCAAAAGAAATAGGTCGTCAAATCGGCTTGTGGCAGGAAAATGAACCGGAAACGCACCATTTGACGGGGGCAGAATTTGCTACGATGGACGACGATACATTATTGGAACGTATTTTGGATTTAAAAATTCTTTCTCGCGCCCGTCCGATGGATAAACAACGTTTGGTGCAACTTCTACAAAGCAAAAATCAAGTAATTGCCGTTACCGGCGATGGAACGAATGATGCCCCAGCACTAAATGCAGCACAAGTCGGACTGTCGATGGGCGATGGCACTTCCGTTGCCAAAGAAGCAAGCGATATTACCATTTTGGATAATTCGTTCAGTAGCATTTCTCGTGCTGTTTTGTGGGGGCGTTCTTTGTATCAAAACATTCAACGATTCATTTTGTTTCAATTAACAATCAATGTAGCAGCCTGTTTGATTGTGTTGATTGGTGCATTTCTTGGAACCGAATCACCGCTTACTGTTACACAAATGCTTTGGGTAAATCTGATTATGGACACCTTTGCGGCATTAGCACTGGCTTCGTTACCACCAAATGAAAAAGTGATGAACGACAAACCACGACAAACTACCGACCATATTATCAATAAAAAAATGGCAAAAAACATTATAGGTGTTGGTCTTTTCTTTGTTGTGTTGCTTTTCGGTTTATTGCAATACTTCAAACACGCGGATATTACTTCGCTTTTGCAGTTCAACTTTGCTGATTTTGGTCGCAGTTTCTTCAATTTCAGTAAAGGGAATGGACTTTCGGCTTACGAACTTTCGTTGTTTTTCACAATATTCGTATTGCTTCAATTTTGGAATATGTTTAATGCCAAAGCATTTATGACCGGCAAATCGGCATTTTCTGCTTTGAGTAAAAGTACCGGATTTATTGCAGTAGCATTTATCATTCTTGTAGGTCAGTGGTTAATAGTAACCATTGGTGGCGAAATGTTCAATGTAGTTCCGTTGAAGATTGAAGATTGGGGAATTATTATTGGAGCAACTTCTCTTGTTCTTTGGGTAGGCGAACTTAAATTAACCAAATTAAAAAAATCTTATCGTTCGCAAGCACATTAATTACAAAAATAATATTTGACTTATTAAAGATAACAACACCCACTGTGCATACTGTTAGAACTGTCGGTGGGTTGTTTTTTTTCTTCCCTTGTTGTTATTTTAGAAATAATTTGTAACTTTGCAGCATAAAGTTTGTAACGCTTTTATCATATTTTTGTTACAAAAATCAGCGACAAACCAAGAACTTTATAAACTCTATGGCAAAAGAATTAAAAGAACTCACATCACGCGAAGAAAATTACTCGCAATGGTATTTAGACCTTGTTATCAAAGCCGATATGGCGGAAAATTCCGCTGTGCGCGGTTGTATGGTTATTAAGCCTTACGGCTACGCCATTTGGGAAAAAATGCAGCGCCAACTCGACGATATGTTTAAAGCAACAGGACACGTAAACGCTTATTTCCCGTTGTTTATCCCCAAATCTTTTTTGAGCAAAGAAGCCGACCACGTGGAAGGTTTTGCCAAAGAATGCGCCGTTGTAACGCACTACCGCTTGAAAAATGCAGAAGACGGTTCGGGCGTTGTGGTTGACCCGGCGGCGCGTTTGGAAGAAGAATTGATTGTGCGCCCCACGTCCGAAACCATTATTTGGAACACCTACAAAGGTTGGATTCAGTCGTGGCGCGACCTGCCCATTCTTTGCAACCAATGGGCAAACGTGGTGCGTTGGGAAATGCGTACGCGCTTGTTTCTCCGCACTGCCGAATTTCTTTGGCAAGAAGGACACACCGCTCACGCCACTGCCGAAGAGGCATTGGAAGAAACACGGAAAATGCTTGATGTGTATGCCGATTTTGCCGAAAATTTTATGGCAATTCCGGTTATCAAAGGCGTGAAATCGGCAAGCGAACGTTTTGCCGGCGCACTCGATACGTATTGCATCGAGGCATTGATGCAGGACGGAAAAGCCCTGCAAGCGGGCACTTCGCACTTTTTGGGACAAAATTTTGCAAAGGCGTTTGATGTCAAATTTATTTCAAAAGAAAACAAAGAAGAATATGTTTGGGCAAGTTCGTGGGGCGTTTCCACGCGCTTAATCGGCGCGCTGATTATGACGCATTCGGACGACAACGGTTTGGTGCTTCCGCCCAATCTTGCGCCTTATCAAGTGGTGATTGTGCCGATTTACAAAAATTTCGAGCAATTGGACGAAATCAACAAGAAAGTTGATGAACTGCTGCCAAAACTGAAAGCGGCAGGCATCAGCGTAAAATACGACAATGCGGACAACAAAAAACCGGGTTGGAAATTTGCCGAGTACGAATTAAAAGGCGTTCCGGTGCGTCTTGCCCTTGGTTCCCGCGACTTGGAAAACGGTACGATTGAAGTTGCCCGCCGCGACACTTTGACCAAAGAAACGCTTCCTATAGATGGCATTGAAAATGTTGTAAAAAATCTTCTGGACGAAATGCAGAAAAATATTTACAAAAAGGCTTATGATTTCCGCACTTCTACTACTCGCGAGGTTAATTCTTACGAGGAATTTAAGGTAGAAATCGAAAAAGGCGGTTTTCTGCTTGCGCATTGGGACGGCACGCCCGAAACCGAAGAAAAAATCAAAGATGAAACCAAAGCGACAATTCGTTGTATTCCGCTTGATGGCGATAAAACAGCAGGTAAATGTATGGTAACCGGTAAGCCTTCGGCGCAGCGGGTGATTTTTGCGAGGGCGTATTGATATAGTTCAAGAAATTTAAAATATAGTATTTTTGTCAAAAAAAAAATTAAAAATTTTCATTATGAATAAAATTAACAGCATTATTTTAGCCGTTGTGTTTGCAACAAGTCTTCAAGCGCAACAAAAGTATGAAGCCAATTGGGCTTCGATAGACAGTCATCCCATTCCGCAGTGGTTCACAGATGCTAAGTTCGGAATTTTTATCCATTGGGGATTGTACAGCGTTCCCTCGTGGGCTCCGCTTCCTTCCGACGGCGCCGGTATTTACGATTGTTATGCCGAATGGTACGGATGGAAACTGATAGACAAAAATGATCCGATTCATCCGATGTTCGTGGATTTTCACAATAAAACTTATGGTGAAAATTTCAAGTATCAGGATTTTGTAAAAGATTTCAAATGTCAAATGTTTAATCCCGACAAGTGGGCAAAACTTTTCCGTGAATCAGGCGCTCGTTACATAGTGCTTACCTCCAAGCATCACGATGGATTTGCATTATGGCCCAGCGCTCAGGCATGGAATTGGAACAGTATGGATGTTGGTCCACACCGCGACCTTGCCGGCGACCTTTCCGCAGCCATTAAAAAGGAAGGGCTGCACATGGGTTTTTACTATTCGCTCTTCGAATGGTTTAACCCGCAGTATCACAACAATCTTGAAGAATATGTGGACGAGCACATGTTCCCGCAGATGAAAGATTTGATAAACCGCTATAAACCGGAACTCCTTTGGACAGACGGCGAATGGGCTCATTATCCCGAAGCGTGGAAAAGTACGGAATTTTTGAAATGGCTCTTTAATGAATCGCCCATGAAAGAAAATATTGTTGTGAACGACCGCTGGGGAATTGGAACACGCGGCAAGCATGGCGATTTTTACACTACCGAATACGATATAGAATATGAAGACAATATGAAGGCTTCAAAAAATACGCATCCATGGGAAGAATGTCGAGGAACCGGAAACTCCTTTGGCTACAACAGAAACGAAAATATTGAGGACTATAGTACTTCGGAAAAATTAGTACATGTGTTAATAGAAAAAGTAGCTATGGGCGGCAACTTGTTACTCAACGTTGGACCTACTGCCGACGGACGTATTCCGGTCATTATGCAGCAACGCCTGATGGACATAGGCAAATGGCTGAAAGTGAATGGCGAAGCCATTTATGGCACAAGATCGTGGGACGTGGCTAAACAGCCTGACATACAAGCATATTTTACTGCCAAAGGTAAAGACTTGTATGTAATTTGCACCAAATACCCGGGCAAAACCATTACCATTAACAATGTAGGCAAAAAACCCGTATCTGTTACCCTCTTGGGCAGCAATGCGCCTGTAAAATATTCGTTTGACGGCAAAAATGTGTCCATTGCTCCGCCCGCTCTTTCACCGGCTGACAATCCGGGCGAATATGCGTGGGTGTTTAAATTGTCGGGAGGTTTGTAAACTTCCTGTTCTGCCGATTGAACGCAAATGACGCAAAAAACACAAATTTTCGCAAAAATCAATAAGTTTTGTATTTAGTTGATATTAACAATATGATTTTTGCGAAAATTTGCGTTTTTTGCGTCATTTGCGTTCAAATTGACTTTTATTATTGAACAACTATTTTTACAATATCCGTGTAATTGTTTCCGCTTGTAAATTTAACGATATAAACTCCCGATAAATTTGCAGCATCTATTATTTCTGTGCTTTGGGCTTTTATATTCAGTTGTTTTATTTGCGATCCGGTGATATTGCAAATGCTAACGCCGGAATCTTCGTCACAAGTCAGGATAATCTTTTGACCGTCCACAAAAGCGCTGTTTCGTGAATGAACTTTTGGTTTATTAATGCCTGTTTCTTCGGATACGCCGGTATCTTCGTAAATAAATTCGACTACGATTTTTTTGTTATCAAATGTTCCTGTTGTATTGTCGGGGGTAGTCAAAAGTTTGTATCCGATTTTTCCCAATTCTAAAGGCAGGGCATTGTATTGTTCGCCTTTTTTCCCGTACAGGAATCTTGTGGGATTGGCAATATGTCCTTTGTTTGTAACGTAACGTACTTCTACTGCGCATTCGTCTGCCGGAATATCGGCGCGGGCGCTGCCTCTGGCAATTCCTGCCGCACGGGCGCCGGCATAAAGTCCACTGACATCAAAAGTACTGAGAACACCATCTGTGTTGGGAGACAGATTCAATACAAATGTGTTGCCCTGTCCAACCATTTGTCTATATACGCTCCTGATTTGGGCAGCCGCCATTACTCCTGACGCGTTATGTCCGGCATTCCAGAACCATGAACGATTGATGGATAAGGTAGCCTCAAACGGCAGATAATAACTTTGCCCTTGGTATTTGTAAACTTTTGGGTCGGCATCTGCTCCCGGTTTTGTAAGCATGGGGTCTGCTAATCTGAATTCGCTGGGGAAAAAAGTCATTTCTTCTCCTCCTTTGAGTTTAGCGGGGTCTGTTCCCACTCCTCCCACTGACCAGTTTACGGCAATTTGGCATGAGGGCTGTAACGATTTAACTGTGTGGTAAAGTCTGGCTAATTCCCAATCTTCGTTCTTTTTTTCCCATGAACCGTCAACCCAGAGTTCTGCAATTTCTCCGTAACGTCCGTCCATAAGTTCTTTAATATGCTCCAGTGCAAAATCATTGTACTGTTGATTGAGAGCAGCCTGGTCGAGTCCGGTGAGTTCTGTTGTATGATTCCTGTCCCAGTTCCTGTCCCAGATAGAATAATAAAGACCTAATTTTATTCCGTATTTGTGACAGGCAGCCGCAGCCTCTGCAACAATATCCCGTTTGTCGCTCTCGCGTCCGGTATGGTTGATGTTGTAAGTGCCTACTGCGGTATTCCACATGGCAAGTCCGTCGTGGTGTTTTGTTATGATGAGAACATAATTCATTCCACCTTCGTATGCTGCTTTTATCCACGAATCAGGGTCTAATTTGCTGTTTGGATGATAGGTTGATGCGGGATAACTGCCGTCTGTCCATTCTTCTCCGGCATAAGTATTTAGTCCGTAGTGAAGAAACGCTCCGTATTTCAGGTCGGCTTTTCTGAGTTGATAAACGTTGGGAGTTGTGGCGGGTATCTGTTTTATCCACGATGGGTCATCAGGTCTTGCCGGAGTGAGTTCCTTGCTTTCTACAGCGGTGGCATCGTTAAAAACCATAAATTCGTCCACATTGATTCCTGCGTTATCGCAATTGCTGAAGTCTATTTTTATATATCTCGCAGTAACCGCTTCGCCTACGATACTGATGTAGCCATCTACCTTATCTCTTTCGCGCCAGGGAGTCCACAATGTGGCATCATCCGAAACCGATACGGAAATCAGTGATAGCCTGCCGGGGAACATAGCCGTTGAAAAAATGGCGAGTTGATTAAATTGCCTGGAAGAACCCAGGTCTATTCTGTACCAAAATGTTGTTCCCGAAGAAGATGCCCAGCGGGTGCTGAAGTTTTCATCCAGCGCATTTTTTACTTCGTAGCCTGTGCTGTGAAACGAATTGGCTGTTCCTGTAGCGCCGGATGCCAAGTTTTCTTTTTCGATAAGTCCATTTGTTGCATCCTCCAACGCTTGTGCACTTGCTGCGATTGCGGATATGTTGCCGGATTGCTCATTAATCAATTGTATGGCAACAATTTTGGCTTGTACCAATGTCTGCCAAGAGCCGTCTGTATAATTGTAAAACTTATACGTTTGCAAATTGTCAAGCATTTCTTGTAGGTCTGTCAGTTCCACGTCATTGACTTGGAAACGGTTGGTTGCATTGTCTATTGCCGTAGCAGACAAGCCGGTAAAAAACAAGGATATTAAGAAGAATCCTTTTAATAAAGTAAGATTTACTGCATTTTTCATAGTTTATTTATTTTAAAAAATTATTTATTGAACGACTATTTTTACAATATCCGTGTAATTGTTTCCGCTTGTAAATTTAACGATATAAACTCCCAATAAATTTGCAGCATCTATTATTTCCGTGCTTTTGGCTTTTATATTCAGTTGTTTTATTTGTGATCCGGTGATATTGTAAAGACTAACATTAGAAGTTTCATTACAAGTCAGGATAATTTTTTTACCGTTCACAAAAACGTTGTTTTGTGAATGGGCTATTGGTTTAGTAATGTCTAAAGGATTAGTATTTTCGGTGTCGTCGTAGATATATTCGATGGTGATTTTTATGTCGCTAAATACTCCGGTTGTATTGTCAGGAACAGTCAGGAGTTTGTATCCGAATTTTTCCAAATCCAGAGGAGAGTCGTTGTACTGCTCTCCTTTTTTCCCGTACAGATATTTTGTGGGATAAGCAATATATCCTCTGTTTGTAACGTAACGTACTTCTACTTTGCATTCGTCTGCCGGAATTTTGGTGCGAGCGCCTTCTCGTGCAATTCCTGTTGTACGGGCGCCGGCATAAAGTCCCCTAACATCAAAATCGTCCATAACACCATTTTTATTGGGAGACAGGTTCAGTACTAATGTATTGTTTTGTTTAACCATGTGTTCGTATGAATTCTTGATAGAAGAAGACGATCTTACTTGTGAAGCAGAATGTCCGGAATTCCAAAACCAAGATTCATTGATACATATAGTAGCCTCAAACGGCAGATAGTAATCATTTCCTCTGTACTTATAAACCTTTGGGTCGGCATTTGCTCCCGGCTTTGTAAACATAGGGTCTGCTAATCTGAAATCACTGGGGAAATATTGCATCTCTTCTCCTCCATTGAGGAGGGCGGGATCTCCTGCTACAGCCCAGTTGACAGCAAGTTGACAACTTGGTTGTAACGATTTAACTCTGTCGTAAAGTCTGGGAAATTCCCAGTCTTTATTTCTTTTTGCCCACGAACCGTCAACCCAAAGTTCACAGATTTCTCCGTAGCGTCCGTCTAAAAGTTCTGTTATCTGATCCAGTGCAAAATCGTTGTAGAGTTCATTGAGTCCAATTTTATCAAGTCCTGTGTTTTTTTCTGTATTTCTCCTGTCCCAATTCCTATCCCAGATAGAGTAATAAAGACCTAATTTGATTCCGTATTTTTTACAGGCAACTGCTACTTCCTTGACAATATCCCGTTTGTCGCCTTCACGTCCGGTACTGTTGATATTATAAGTACCTACTTTTGTATTCCATAAAGCAAATCCATCGTGATGCTTTGTTATTAGAACAACAAAATTCATTCCTCCTTCGTATGCCGCTTTTATCCACGAATCGGGGTCTAAGGTCTCTAAATTTGGATTATATTTTGATGCGGGATAACTACCGTCTGTCCATTCTTGTTCGACAAAGGTATTTATGCCGTAATGGATAAACATTCCGTATTTCAACTCGGCTTTTCGGAGTTGAAATATGCTTGGTTCTAAAGAAGATGTCTGTGTTATCCACGACGGATCTTCCGGTCTGTACGGATTCTGAATACCTTCCTCGCTTTCTATGGCAGAACTATCGTCAAAAACCATCAGTTCATCTATATTGACTCCTTCCCTGTCGCATTCGCTAAAATCCATTTTTATATACCTCATTGAAACGGGCTCTCCTACAATGCTTATATAATAACCGCCGGCACTGATTTTTGTGCGCCAGAGTTCCCATGATTTGCCATCGTTAGAAACCGATACGGAAATTTCATCAAACCTGTTAGAATATTGAGGCGTTGCAAAAATGGCGAGTTGATTGAATTGCTTGGGAGACCCCATGTCTATCTGGTACCAAAATTTTGTTGCCATGGCAACTGATGCCCAGCGGGTGTTGAAGTTTCCATCCAGCGCATTTTCTACCTCGTAGGGTTCGCTGTGAAACGAATCGGCTGTTCCCGTGGCGCCGGATGCCAAGTTTTCTTTTTCGATAAGTCCATTCGTTGCATTTGTCAGCGCTTCTGCACTTGCTTCAATTGCGGAAAGGTCATCCGATTTGTCTTTGACCAATTGCCGGGCAACTGTCATAGCATCTTCCAATACTTGCCAAGAGCCGTCTGTATAGTTGTAGAACTTATACGTTTGCAGATTGTCAAGCATTTCTTTTAGGTCTGTCAGTTCCACGTCATTGACTTGGAAACGGTTGGTTGCGTTGTCTATTGCCGTAGCAGACAAGCCGGTAAAAAACAAGGATATTAAGAAGAATCCTTTTAATAAAGTGAGATTTGCATTTTTCATAGTTTATTTTTTTTAAAATATTTTTGCAAATATAAGTGAAAGTATTTAACGGAATAATTAATTTATGATTAAATGCAAAAATATAATTTATTGAAAACAAAATATATAACATAATAAAAATTACGGATTAGATTTTTTTTGTTATTTTTGTGGCATAATTTTAAAAAGTCATTATGAAAGAGAACAAAAAAATAGCAATAATAGCAGGCATTTGGTATTTTTTGTTTGTCATCACGGCAGGTTTGTGTCAAATGTATCTTGCCAAAACCTTTGTTGCAGACAATGCAGTTGCAACTGCACAAAATATTCTTGCAACTGAAAATCAATATTTACTTTCTATTTTTGGCGGCATTTTTGGGAATATTGTCTGTTTTCTGTTTGTGGTTTTGGCATTGTACCGCTTATTGAAAGATGTCAATAAAACACAGGCAAAACTAATGCTTTCCTTAGTACTTGTTTCTGTTGCAGTGATGTTTGTGAACATTATTTTTCAAACAGGCGCATTATTCGTTTTGAACAGAGCGGCGTATTTTACGGAATTTACGACAGGTCAAATTGCCGAAATATCAACCCTGTTTTTACAGTTGCGTTTCACCGGCGAATATGTGGTGGGGATTTTTTGGGGTCTATGGCTTTTCCCTTTGGCGTATCTCGTTTATAAATCGGATTTTATACCAAAAATTATTGCCTGTTTGCTCATACTTGCGGGTGTTTGCCATATTGTTGATTGTGTGCTGTTTCTAATAAATCAACATACACACGCTATTTTGACAAATTATTTGATGATTGGTACATCGGGCGAAATCGTAATGTTTCTGTGGTTATTGATAAAAGGCATATTAACACCAAAAAAATAAAAAATGAAAACAAAAATTGACATAAGAATAAAACTCTCAACTTTATGGATTGTGGTAATGATATATATGATTTTTGCCGACATTTTTTCCATATTGCTTGAACTTGACCAAAAAGGCACGCTTGGCGAAATGCCTGTTGATGCAAAAACGATGATGGCAATCGCCGCTATTTTGACAAGTATTCCTGTTTTGATGATTTATTTTGCAAGAATATTGCCCTATAAATCAAATCGTTTGCTAAATATTATTGCAGGAATTTTCACCATATTGTATGTCATTGGCGGAGGCGTTTTGTTGCCTCATTATCTTATTGTTGGAGGTATTGAAGTTGTCGTTTTAGTAGTAATTGTTGTAAAATCCTGGAAGTGGAAAGTTAAAGAATAAATTTATGAATTAAAAATTACGGATTAAATTTTTTTTATTATTTTTGTGGCATTATTTCAAAATATAAAATTATGGCACAAGTAGCAGGCTTTACAGTAGAACGTACAATGAGAGGCAAACCCACATTTGCACATATTGATTTACGCAAACACGCTTTTCTTATTCCTATTTTGGAAACCAACGGCTTAATAGAACCGCCTATAAAATGGAGTGCAAAAACAAAACGCGCATTTGCACAAGCGAAAAATGGAGAATGGAAAGTGGGCGATATTAATAATTTTTGGGACGAATGAAATACATAGAGTTAAAAGAAGCATTAAAGGATAAGAAATTAATTTTTAAATCTTATCCAAAAGCCATACAAAGCAAACTCAAATATTTTGTGATTGATATTTTGGATAATCCAAGATGTTTAGATACAGTCGGAAAGCCCGAAGAATTAAAACACTCTCAAATAGAATTGTGGTCGCGTCATTTAACAGACAAAGACCGTATTCTTTACGGCATAGAACCCGGCAGCAATTACGGTATGCCGGAAGAGCCAGAAATAATTGTTTTTTATCAATACCTTGGACATTATTTAGATAAGTAAATTTTATTATGAAAAAAATACTAATACTCGCCATATTAGGCGTATGCCTAACCACACAGGCGCAGATAAAACCGATAATACCCGCATCATCGTCCTGCGAAACCTTAGCCGTTTTCGATACCACAAGCACACCCGATTTGGGTATCATCATTGCTTCCGGCGATGTAGAAACGGCTTGGAATGCTATTCGTTTGGGCGTTTACAGCCAGCGGCAAGGCGATTTGGTTGTAATTTTTGTTACCGGCAAAGGGCTTGATGCTTTTATGCAGAAACAAGACGAGTTTGACAACTTCAATCTCGAAGCGATGAGCGAAAGTTTTTGGGCAAACGGCGGGAAAATCTATTCCTGCGCCTCCTGCGCCAAAGTGCGTGGTACGGAAGAAGTGCAATCCTGTACCATTACAGGTATTGCCGATTTATACCAAATTGTAAAAAGAAGTAAAAAAGTACTGACGTTTTAACGACATTTATAAGAACGCAAATGACGCAAAAAACGCAAATTTTCGCAAATCAAGAAACGAATAAATTTTGTATTCAGTTGATTATCAACAATATATTTTTTGCGAAAATTTGCGTTTTTTGCGTTCTTTGCGTTCTTATTAGAGTATCATCGTTAGTTTTCAAAAAAAATATTTTAAACCCTCAACAACAATTATTTGTCTAAATAACGAAGGTATTAAGTTTTTTTGTACCTTTGCCGTGCTATTTTTTTTAAAATAATGACTTATGGTTTGGAAAAAGTATATCCGATGTTTACTGCCTGTTTTAATTTGTCTGTTTGTCTTTTCAGATGCTTACAGTCAAAAAAAATTTACCATTGTTATTGACGCCGGACACGGCGGAAAAGACCCGGGTGCGGTAGGCGCCAATTCTCACGAAAAGAATATCAACCTTGCCGTTACTTTGAAAGTGGGTGAAAAAATTGAAAAACAACATCCCGATGTCAAGGTACTCTATACGCGCAAAGCCGATAAATACCTCACTGTGGCAGAACGACCCAAATTTGCCAACGACAACCACGCCGATTTATTCATTTCCATTCACACCAATTCAGGAGAAAACGCAACAACATCGGGCGCTGAAGTCTTTACGCTCGGGGTTGCCAAAACCAAAGAAAACCTTGAAGTGGCAATGAAAGAAAACGCGGTAATCTTGCTCGAAGACAATTATCAACAAAAATACCAAGGTTTCGACCCGAAATCGGTGGAATCCTACATTATGTTCGAGTTTATGCAAGATGCGTACCAGCAACAAAGCATCAGTTTTGCCAAATTAGTGCAAGACCGCTTCGTAAAAACCTGCAACCGCAAGGACAGAGGCGTTCGTCAAGCAGGATTCCTTGTACTGAAAAATACGGCAATGCCTTCTGTTCTGGTAGAATTGGGCTTTATATCCAATCCCGAAGAAGAAAAATATTTGAACTCAAAAGAAGGTCAGGAAACACTGGCAGATGCCATTTACGCCGCTTTTGTGGATTTCAAAACCGAATTTGACAAAAAATCCGTGTCGCCACAAAAAACAACGTCCGCAACCACAGTGGACAATACCAAGAATACCGAAAATATTGAAAATACCGAAAAAAATGACACAACAAAAGTTGTTCCCGAAAACAAAACTTATGCCAAAGGTCAAAAAGTGTATAAAGTGCAGATTATGACAAGCCAAAATATGCTGCAACCTGATAATGCACGTTTCAAAGGCTTTAAAAATATCAGTTATTACAAAGAAAATGGCGTATATAAATACACTTACGGCGAAACTACCGACAAAAACGAAGTCGCAAATCTGCTGAAAGAAGCCCGCCAAACTTTCAACAACGCATTTGTCGTTATCTTTGTGAATGGAAAAAGACAAAAATAAATTTAATAACACTATGAAAATAACAAAAGAAATCAAAATAGGAATAATGGTTGTGGTAGGTTTTTTTGCCCTGTTTTTCGGCATAAATTACCTGAAAGGATTTAATATTTTTGTCCCCTCCAACAGTTTTTACGCACAATACAAAGCAATAGACGGCTTGGAAAAATCCGCTCCCGTATTTATCGAAGGCTACAAAGTAGGCTTGATAAACGACATTTATTACGATTTTTCAAAAGAAAAACCTTTTACAGTACAAGTATCCCTCAACAACGATGTGAAAATACCCAAAGGCTCGAAAATGGAATTGTTTAACAACGGACTGATAGGCGGAAAAGCCATTCGTATCTTATTAAATAAAAAATCGCAGGAATATTACCATACGGAAGACACCATTACATCAAGCATTGCCATAGGTTTGATGGACGATGTCAAAAACGACATTGTGCCAGGTATAAAAGAGGTCATTCCACAGATAGATTCGCTACTGCTCGCTGTACGTCCTATTGCTGAAAATCAATCTATCAATAACACGCTAAAATCACTTGAAACATTGAGCAAAAATCTGGAACAAAGTTCCGCCGAATTGAAAAATGTGATGCAAAAAGACATCCCCTATATTTTAAATAATGTTAAAATGCTAACAGACAATTTGGCTTCCACCACAAAATCATTAGACAATGCTAACATTGCCGAGACACTTCAAAAACTTGATAGCACAATACAAAACATTAATAATATTACCGAAAAAATTGATAACGATACCGGCTCGCTCGGTTTATTGATAAACGACAAAAAATTGTATAACAACCTGACTAACACCACAGATAACGCAAACCTGTTGATGATTGACCTCAAAGAAAATCCGAAGCGTTACGTACATTTTTCTGTATTTGGAAAATCGGAAAAAAATACCAAAAAATAAATTATTATTTAGAATAATTCTAAATAATATTCTTTAACATTTAATAACATTTATAGGAAAACACTAAAAAATCGGCAATTACATTTTTTTGAAATTAAAAAAATTTGTCGAAGGTTTATTTTCTACATCCTTAAAAACAAGCCCGTTATTTTTTTTAAAAAAATAAAAGGTTTATTCTCAGCCATATAAGAGCAAGGCGTTTTATTAATAAATATTTTCCTTATTAGCAAATAAAAAATGGTTTTTTTTTTTAGTTTTTTTGTTAGAATTTTGTCCAAGAAAAAAGAATCAAGGAAAATAAATTAATATAAAATGTTAGTCACTGATAATCATATCGTTTTATGGAACAAGTGCCTTGGCATCATCAAGGATATTGTGAGCGAAGCCGAATATAATGCCTGGTTTTTGCCTATCGTTCCGCTGAAATTTGAAAATAATAATTTCACAATTCAAGTGCCAAGCCAATTTTACTATGAGTACATAGAAGAACACTATGTAAACTTGCTGCGCAATACCATTTTCCGAGTGGCAGGCAAAGGCACTAAATTAATGTATAGCATTCTGGTGGACAAGACAACAAATAGCGGCGTTACCTATCCGGCTAAAGAATTATCCGAAAAAAAGAACAACCGGAAAGAAGAAATTGCAGCCTCTTTTCGGGGAAAACCTGTGCCGACCGATTTTGAATCTTACCTGAACGCCAATTACACTTTTGAAAATTACATCGAAGGAGCAGCGAATTTTTTGGCGCGGAATGCCGGAAAAAACGTTGCAGAAAAACCGGGCAAAACATTATTTAATCCGCTTTTTATTCACGGAAATTGCGGCGTGGGAAAAACACATCTCTGTCACGCTATTGGATTGAAAGCCAAAGCATTGCATCAAAAAATTAAAGTACTCTACATTTCCGCAAACTTGTTTCAACAACAATATACAACGGCAGTGTACGAAAATAAAGTAAACGATTTTCTGAATTTCTACCAACAAATTGATATGTTGATTATTGACGACATTCAAGAATTTGCCGCCAAAAAAGCAACGCAAAACGCTCTGTTTCATATTTTTAACTTTTTGCAAATATCAGGCAAACAATTGGTTTTCACTTCCGACCGTTCGCCTGTTGAACTGAAAGATTTTGAAACAAGGCTTATTTCGCGTTTTAAAGCAGGCTTGAATGCCGAAATTGAAATGCCCAACCTCGAACTCCGCAAGGCAATTTTAAACAAAAAAATAAGCGACGAAAGCATCGAAATCCCAACAGAAGTAATTGATTTTATTGCCGAAAACGTTGTTGAAAATCGCGATTTGGAGGGCGTTATCATTTCGTTGCAAGCAAACGCCATTATTGAGGGAAAAAGCATTGATATGGAACTGGCGAAAAAAGTAATCAGCAAGGTTGTAAACCTCACTCCCAAAGTGCTCACAGTGGAAAAAATACGCGCAACGGTGTGCGAACACTTGAACGTGAGCGAAGAATCGTTGATGGGCAAAACCCGCAAACAAGAACTTGTTTTTGCAAGGCAAGTGTCTATGTATCTGTGCAAAACATACACAAATAATTCGTTTAAACTGATTGGCTCGAAAATCGGAAGCCGCGACCACGCCACTGTGCTGTATTCGTGCAACTACATTAAAGACCAAATGAGCAGGGATAAAAAAGTCAAAAATATCATCGACGATATTGAGAAAAAATTAAAATAATGGATGTAAAAATAGAACAAAGTTGGAAAAATTGTCTGCAAAATGAGTTTGAAAAACCGTATTTTGCAGATTTGGTCAATTTTGTGAAACAGGAATATGCCACAACAAGCATTTATCCGCCCGCAAAACTAATTTTCAACGCTTTTGACCAATGTCCTTTTGACAATGTGAAAGTGGTGATTTTAGGGCAAGACCCCTATCACGGCGTAGGACAGGCGCACGGACTTTGCTTCTCTGTGAACGATGGCATTGATTTTCCACCCTCGCTGGTCAATATTTTCAAAGAAATTTCTGACGATTTGGGCGTTCCCGCGCCACGCACAGGCAATTTGGAACGTTGGGCAAAACAAGGTGTCTTGTTGCTGAACGCTACGCTTACCGTCCGCGCACACCTCGCCGGCTCACACCAAAACAGAGGATGGGAACAGTTTACAGACGCCGTGATAAAAATACTTTCCGAAGAAAAAGAGAACATCGTGTTTATGCTCTGGGGCTCGTATGCACAGCGCAAAGGACAAGTGATTGACCCTTTCAAACATAAAATTTTGACTGCCGTTCATCCTTCACCTCTTTCGGTTTACCGGGGATTTTTTGGTTGCAAGCATTTTAGTTTGGCTAATCAGTATTTAGTAGAAAAAGGAATTGCGCCTGTTGAATGGTAAGATTTACTTTTTCCGTTGCCTTTCCACTTTGATATTAGGCTCAATTTTCAGGAAAATATCTTCATATCCCTTGGGACGAATAGCATCGTGCCACACAAAATTAGGGAAGAAAATATCCTCGTGCACAAGATTTTCGTCGGGCAACATTTTCCCGTTTGCACCCGGAAAAAGAACTACTTTATCGACTTTATTATTTTTCAAATAAACAGTCATAAACGAACTTTCGGTTTTATTGACACCCACAAGTGCACCGTCGCTTTCGCGGGGAAAATATATTGATTGCGTATTTCCGCTCACGTCAATTTTATAAAGTTCCTTTCCCCGAATAAAACCTTTTATCTCTCTGCCAATCAGTTGGTTGAATTGTGTGCTGTCGGTGTCTCGCATCACCGACATTGCATTCTCTTTGATAAGAATAAAATCAATCACGCTGTCGCGAATAAACGCCTGAATAAGATTGCCCGTCAATTGGCTGCTGTCCGACCAAAGTACGGGATCGGAATACATTGTGAGCAATGAATCGCGCTTGTTATATACGAGCGAGTCGCATTTCCCCTGCACATCGGAGCGGAAAAACCGCACGTGCCGGTAAACCTGCAAGAGGCTGTAAATCGAATCTTTTTTATGAAAAAGCGTGTCGGCGTGCAGGAAAAGTGAATCTGCACCCGCTCCCGAATATTCCACTGCAACGGCACGGCGGGTCATCATTGCTTCTTCCGAAAATTCATTGTAATAGCCCTTATCGCCGCGCAAAATCATTTTTTGAACACTGTCTTTTATTTCCGCATTGCCAAAAACCTGACCAAGTCCGCGTTGTTTGTCGTAATAAATAGTGTCGGCGGTCAATGATTTTCCGTCATTATTTTTTACCAAAGAATGTTTGTATAATGCGGAATATTGCGTATCGGTGTTATACGAACCCTGTTCCGAAAAAATCTGTCCGTCAGGATTTTCAATTTCCGATTTGCCGAGCAGGTAGGCAACTTTTGTTTGTGTGTTATATTTTAATGTATCCGAGCGAATTTCGAGGCTATCGGCATTGGTAAGTTTCACATTTCTACGGAAAATCGCTTCTCTTCTCCCGGGATAATAATATCCGCGTTGAGAAACCAGCAAATTTTTGGGGTCTTTTATTTGCCCGCCGCCGAAATAGTAACCGACGCTCGTATTGCGGTTGTAGTTGAGGCTGTCGGTGGTGAGCGTTACATCGCGATTGACCATTCGCACGTTCCGGCGAAGGTATGCCGTGCGCATATTTCCATCGTAATACAGCGCATCGGCATACACAAAAAGCGTGTCGCCCTGCACCATTTTGATGTGTCCAAAAGCATCGATGGAGTTTTTGTCGTTGTAAAAATATGCGCTGTCGCAATACATCACCGCGCCTTCGTGGCGAAAACGTACATTGTCTTTCAGTACTTGCCGTTCGGCGTTTTGCACTTTGTCAAATACGAGCGACTCGGCATTTTCCAAAATCACATTTGTGGTTTTTTGCGCAAAAGCAACAGTCGCCAAAAGGATAAAAACAGATAAAATGCTTCGCGGTAAATGCTTCGCGATAAGTGTTTCGCGATAAAAAGATGATTGTTTCTCTTTTTTATCCATATTTATCATTTTATCAAATTATCAATGTTTTACCCAACTTTTTTTCAGACTGCAAAAGTAAGAAAAAATATAAACATCTAAAATTTATAAGTTATGAATTTTACAAAGAAGTTAGTTATTAACCTGAATTTTTGGATACCGGAAAAACAATAAGTGAAACTTAGATTTTTTTGTTTTTTTTTGATAATTTTGCAGAATTACTCCCTCATCAATTCCAATATTTATTCCACCAGCATTTCTTTCAAAATATTTTTGATTTCATGAATGGTTTGATTTGTTAACGTGTCGATAGGATTTTGTAAGCGTGCTTTGTCTATTGTGCGTACTTGGTCGAGCGCAATGCTTGCTTTTTTCCGGTTGAGCGTAAACATTGCCCGAAAAGGATAGGTTTTGACAGTTGAAGTGATTGGCGCGATTATCACGGTATTCAGATGGTCGTTCATTTCGTTGGGACTAATGATCACTGCAGGGCGAATTTTATTGATTTCACTGCCCAGTGTTGGGTTTAAATCAACCCAATAAATATCATATTGTTTCATCAGTCCTGCCATTCTTCAAAAATTTCATCGCTAAAAATATCAGTAATCAATAACTTGTCTTCGCCATTTTCGTGCAATCTTTGGGCAGCCAAAGCCCAATCTTCACGGGGTGTTTTCTTTTTCAAAATCATTCTATCGTCGGAAACACTTAAATCCAACAATCGTCCTGCTTGCAAAGAAAAATCCCTTGCAATCAAATTAGGCAAAATAACTCCTAAGGAAGTGCCAATATTTACAACTCTTGCTTGCATAACATTTTATTTGAAATTCTTTGCTACAAAGATACGTATTATAATTTTATTATAATACACATTCTCTTGTTTTTTTTGATATTTTTCAAGAATTACTCCCTCATCAACTCCAATATCCGCACCCGAAACGCATACTCAAACTTAGCCTGTGTTTGTTCCGAAAGCACGCTCGCAAGGTTATTTTTCGCTTGAAAAACTTCGTATTGCGTGGCGCGACCGTTGTTGTATTTTTGTTCGGCGTAGCGGTAGGCTTCTTGCATTGCTTTTGCCGATTTGTCGGCGGCTTGCCAACGCTCTTTGGCTGCAAGGGCGTTTTGATGCGCCTGCTGAATATTTTTAAAAAGTTCTTTTTTCGTGGTTTCGATTTCTAATTTGCTGTTTTCTACTGATAATTTGGCGGTTTCTACGCGGTTTTTGGTTTCAAAACGATTGAAAATTGGAATGTTCAAACTAAAACCGATACCGGCTCTCGGATATTCGGAAAACAACTGCTTATCGAACGATAAATCTTTTTTATTGTAATATTCTGTATTCGCGCTCGCTCTAAAACTTAAAGTTGGGAAATAGTCTGCGCGGGCAATGGACACATTTTTTTCGCTGCTTTGCAATTTATAATTTGCGCTTTTCATTTCGGGACGGTTTTTTAATGCGCTTTCGTAAATATCTTCTAAGCCCCCTAAATCCCCCACAAGGGGACTTGCGGGCAGTACGTCAAAGTCCCCCTGTGGGGGATTTAGGGGGCTTATTTCCATTATTTGTGCCAAATCCAAAAGCGACAATTTTAGCGTATTTTCTGCTCGTACGCGGTTCAGTTCTTCTTTTGCCTCTTGCGCTTGGAGTTCAAAAATTTCGCCTTCGGCTAATTTGCCTGTTTCGATTAATTTTTGGCGTTGTTTCATCAATTCTTTTGTTAAAAACAATTGATTTTCTGATGTTTGCAATAATTCCTTATTCATCAAAACCTGCAAATATGCTGTGCTGACTGTCATTACAATATCTGCTTTTACCTTTTCGAGATTGGCTTCGGAAGCATACATTTCGGCGCGGCGGGCATCAATGTTGTATTTCATTTTCAGTCCATCGAAAAGCGTTAGATTACTCGAAATACCAAACGCTGTGCTTGCAGAATTTATGCTTTGATAGACATCATTTTCGTCTTTTGCCCGACCAAACGAAAATTCTTGACTAACTCCGGCGTTCAAACTTGGAAGGAGATTTTGCCGCGCCTGCCGGTAGGCAATGTCGCGTTCCTGTTTCGCCAACGATTGTTGTTTTACTTGACGGTTGTTTTCGAGCGCAATGTCGATACATTGTTGCAGGCTGTAGGTTTGGGCGTTTGCACCGAACGACAACAGCGCCGAAAATGCTATAATTGAAAAAAGTTTCTTTTTCATAATATTACGGATTTATTTTCTCTGTTCCCCTTACTTTTTCTTTTTCCTTCACACCGCTTTTTATTTCGATATGGATACCGTCCGACAAGCCAACTTCAACCTGCTGACGTTCAAATGTTTGCGGTGTTTCCGTTTTCAGCACTTGAACAAATGCCGTGTCGCCGCTGAACTCAATGCTGCTTTCGGGAAGTTTCAACACGCTGTCGGTTTTGGCGAGGAGAATATCGGCATTTGCACTGTAACCCGCACGGACAAAGACATCGGCAGGAATCTTCATCGCCGCTTTCATCTCAAAAAGTATCGCGCCGTTTTCCTCCACGCCTTTGGGCGAAACGTATTCGAGCACGGCATCAAAACTTTTGTCCTGCAACGCGCCAATGGTAATCGTGAGCGGCATTCCGGCGTGGATTTTGCC
>JGI24696J40584_12961532_pt1 | contig 19948 bp, 25 predicted proteins | sample TergutCo191P4_FD_40584 | JGI IMG/M metagenome (IMG submission 40584)
CAAGGAGGCGCGCTCCTTCGGCGACCTTTCGGAAAACGCGGAATACGACGAGGCCATGAACGAGCAGGCCATCATGGAGGCGAAGATCTCCCGCCTGGAGGAGGAGCTGAAAAACGCGCAGATCCTCGACGACGAGGATGTGCGCACGGACGTCATCGGCGTGGGCTCCCTGGTGAAGGTGCACGACCGCACCTACGACGAGGATATGGAATTCCAGCTCATCGGCAAGGCCCAGGCCAACCCGGACGAGAACCGCCTTTCCGACGAATCGCCCGTGGGCAAGGCCCTGCTGGGCCACGCCGTGGGCGACGTGGTGGAGGTGGAGACCCCCGGCGGGATGATATACATGGAAATTTTGAGCATCTCTAAATGACAATGCAGAATGCGGAATGCAGAAATATCTCTGTAGTATTGGCGGCTTTTTGCGGCGAAATATTCATCGCCGAACAGATCGCGTCCATCCTCCCGCAATTGAGCGATGGCGACGAGCTGCTGGTGAGCGACGACTCCCCGGAGGGCCATACGGCCACCCGCGATATCGTGCGGTCTTTTCAAGATGCGCGCATTCGCTATATGCGGGGCCCGCGGCGGGGCGTGATCAAAAACGTGGAGTTCCTGCTGGGGCAGGCGCGGGGCGGTATCCTCGTGCTCAGCGACCAGGACGACGTGTGGCTGCCGGGCAAGCTGGCGAGAACGCGGGAAGCGCTCGAAAAGCCCAAGCCGGCTGTATTTGCGCACAGCGCCGCCATCACGGACGAAGCCCTGCGCGAAATCGGCGAAATACAGATCCCGAAGCCGGGCCTGCTGCGCAACCTGGTCAAAAACAGCTACACCGGCTGCTGCATGGCGCTGACCCGCGAATTGCTGCCGCACATCCTGCCTTTCCCCGAAACCATCCCCATGCACGACCAGTGGATCGGCCTGCGGGCGCAGCGGTTCGGGCATGTGATTGCGATCGGCGAGCCGTTGATCCTCCACCGCCGCCACGGGGATACGCAGACGGGGCGGGGGAGCACTCTGCGGCAAAAAATCCAATGGCGGATCAATATGCTGAAAGCACTTTTGTAGGGGACGGCCTCCGGACGTCCCTGGGCGAATAGAAGAAATGCTTTATTGCTTGGGGCGTCGGGGACGCCGCCCCCTACAACCGTGGGGACACAACCATGAAAACAGGCTATCATGCCGTCTACGCGAAAGATTATTTCACCGGCATCGCCGACGCCCGCGCGTACGGCTTCGATTTCGCGCAGTTCGAGTTGGGCGTGCCGCGTTATTACCTGGACGAGCTTTCACCGGCAAAGCTAAAGGAAATCCGGAACTATGCCGAAAGCAACGCAATTGAACTCACCTTCCACGCGCCGGGCGACAACGTGAGCCTCTGCGCCGATTACCCCTGTGTACGCAAAGGCAATTTAGAGCAGTTCGCGCGCATCCTGGAGAAGGCCAACCTGCTGCGCGCCCGGCACATGACGGTGCACGCGGGGGATTTCTCCTCGTTCAAGCAATCCGGCAGCAAGGGCGATAACTTTTTGAGCACCCACGAGAAGTATTACGAGGACGTGCTCTGCGAGAACCTGCGCGATGTGCTGAGCTATGCCGGGGATGTGCTGGTGTGCCTGGAGAATTATCATTTCAACGAGATCATCATGCGGGCCGCGCAGCGCCTGATCGGCGAAGGCCGGGGGCTGTGTCTCACCCTGGATGTGGCCAAGCCATACGATCTTGCGTTTTATCTCAAGAACAGGCATGTCATCCGGGAGATGCACATACACGACATCAATCAATACGGCAGCCATCAGACCGTGGGCACGGGCAGCGTGGACTTTTTGCTTTTCAAGCAGTTTGCCGGCCCCGGCGTCTACCTGAACTTCGAGGTCCGGCCCGTGGAAGAGGCCGCAAAATCAAAAAAGGCTTTGGAGGAAATCTGGCGATGACCGATTACCTGGTGACCGGGAGCATCGTGACCTTCAACAGCATATCCACCATCGAGACCACCCTGCGCACCGTCCGGGAGCGGACGCAGGGGGTGCCCTTCCATCTCTACGTCATCGACAACAGCTCGCGCGACGGCACGGTGGAGTACGTCAAGGGCATCGACCCTCTGGCGGAAATCCTGCGCATCCCCTGGAACGTGGGTTTTGGCGCGGGGCATAACTTGGTGCTGCCCCGCATCGCCCAAAACGGCAGCAAGTATCATGCCGTGATCAACCCGGATATCGCCCTGCGGGAGGACGCCGTCACGAAAATGGCGCTCTACATGGACGCGCACCCGGAGGTTGTGATGCTTTCGCCGCGCATCGTGTTCCCCGGCAACCACGAGGACCAGGTCCTCGGCAAGCGGCACCCCACGCCGAAGTACCTGGTGGCCAGCCGCCTGCGCAGGGGCAGGCTGGCGAACAAAATCCTCGCGGAATACGCCATGCTGGACAGGGATCTGGACGAGCCCTTCGAGATCGAGAACGCCACGGGCTGCTTCATGTTCATCCGCACGGAGACCCTGCAAAAAATCGGCGGCTTCGACGACCGCTATTTCCTCTACTTCGAGGACTGCGACATCACGCGCATGCTGGCGAAAGAGGGCAAGGTGTTGTACTATCCCCACGCCGTGGTGGAGCACGTGTGGAACCGCGAAAGCAAGAAGGATTTTAAGCTGGCGATGGTACAGGTGCAGAGCATGATGAAATATTTCTGGAAATGGAGAAAAACATAAGAACGGAAGGGAGGGAAAATTATGTATGCGTACGAATTTCAGGCGGATGTGCACGGCGGATTTATTGACATACCCGAGCAGTATCGCCGTAAAATCCGCGGAAACGCCAAGATCATCGTCATGATGGAAAGCGAAGCGGCGAATGCCCCGGGCGCTGACAAGGAGCTTCTTTTTGACGCTCTGTGTATTCCCACGAAAGGGTTTAAGTTCAACCGGGAGGAAGCAAATGAGCGATAGGGTGTTTTTGGATACGAATATTTTGCTCTATGTCTACTCGGACGAGGAGGAGAAAAAGCAGATCAGCAAGCAAATATTCCGGGAGCAAAACTGCCTGACCTGTATGCGGGCGCTCAATGAGTTTTGCAATGTGTGCCTGAAAAAGTGGAAATTTAGCCGCAAGGGGATAGCGGAAGCAATAGAACAAATCACGAAGGCCTGCGCAGTTTCACCTGTGTCCATTAACACCATGCTGCACGCCCTCCTCATTCACGAGCGCTATGGCTATTCGTACTATGACTGCGTGATGCTGGCCTCGGCCCTGGAAAACGGCTGTACGATAATCTATACGGAGGACCTGGCCGCCGGGCAAATGATCGAAAACCGGCTGCTGATTCTCAACCCATTCAAAGGATAGCAATCCGGGAGGCCCCCATGTTCTTCAAGGAACTCTACCGTTACCGCTACCTGCTGCGGGAAATCGTGGCGAAAAATATCAAGGTACAGTACCGCAACTCGGTGCTGGGCATCTTCTGGACCCTGCTGCAGCCCCTGCTGACCACCCTGGTGCTGGTGTTCATCTTCGGCAAGCTCTTCGGCACGGGGGACGCCGATATCATCAATTTCCCTATCTACGTGCTGTGCGGGCGGCTGCTGTTCGAGTTCTATTCCCAGTCCACCAAGCGGGCCATGCGCTCCGTCACCGGCAGCGCCTCCGTCCTGAAAAAGGTGAAGGTTCCCAAGTATATCTATCCGCTCTCCAACGTGATCTCCAATTTCATCACGTTCCTGATCTCCCTGGTCGTCCTGGTGGGCTTTATCCTCTTTTATTCCCTGGCGAATAACGCGAAATACCCCGCGCCCCACATCACCCGGTACGCGCTGCTGGCACCCGTGCCGCTGCTGGTGCTCTTCCTGCTGTGCATCGGGGTGGGCCTGATCCTCTCCAACCTGGCCGTCTTTTTCAAGGACATAGAATATCTTTACGACGTGTTCACCCTGCTGCTGTTTTACGTCACGCCGATCTTCTGGACCGTCAATCGCCTGAAGGGCGACACCCTGATGACCAACATGCTCAAGGCGAACCCGCTCTATCATATCGTGGAGATGTTCCGCGACTGCGTACTGCGCGGGCGGATGTTCAGCTATTGGAGCCTGTTGCTTTCTCTCGGGTTTTCGCTGGTGCTGATCCTCATCGGCGGGCTGGCGTTCTGGAAGAAGCAGGATAAGTTTATACTGTATATTTAGGGAGGAGAGCCAGATGAAAATGGAGAGAGACTGGTTTCAATTCAAGGCCGCGGTAAACGGGGATTCTATTCCTCTTCCGGAGATTTACCGCGAGCAATGCCAAGGTGAGCTGAATATCATTGCGTTCCGCTCGCCTCAAAAAGAGGAGCTTGAGGGGAAGGGGAGAAAGAAATTCACGCCGGCGTTCCTTGCGGATACCACGGGTTTTAAATTCAACCGGGAGGAAGCAAATGAGAGGTAAAGTTTTTTTGGATACCAATATCCTGGTTTACCTCCATTCTTTAAAGGAAGAGCGGAAGCGCATAATCAGTACGGACCTTCTTGAGACGCGCGATTGCTGTACCAGTGTACAGGCGCTGAATGAATTTTGCAACGTCAGTTTGAAAAAGCTAAACCGATCGCGTGATGAGATAGAGCAGGCGCTTGATGAAATGAGGGATATGTGCACCATTTGTGCCGTTTCCCTCAATACGATTCGATACGCCCTTGCCCTGCACACGCGCTATGGTTATTCTTACTACGATTGTGTGATGCTCGCCTGCGCGCTGGAGAATGATTGTGGAATCTTCTGTTCCGAGGACCTCTCTTCCGGCCAAACCATAGATAACCGCCTGCTGATTATCAACCCATTTACATAAGGAAGGCCCCCCATGAGCGACAACCCCGCCATCCGCGTGTCCGACGTCTCCATGATGTTCCACATGCACAAGGAGAAAATCGACAACCTGAAGGAATACGTCATCCGCTTGGCTCGCCGCAAGGTGGGCTATACCGAGTTCTGGGCCCTGCGGGACATCTCCTTTACGGTGCAGCCGGGCGAGCGCCTGGGCGTGCTGGGCTTCAACGGCGCGGGCAAGAGCACCCTGCTGAAGGTCATCGCCGGGGTGATGAAGCCCACGCAGGGGACAGTCGAAATCCACGGGGTGGTGGCCCCCCTGCTGGAGCTGGGCGCGGGCTTCGACATGAACTACTCCGGGCGCGAGAACATCTTCCTCTACGGGGCCACGATGGGCTATTCGCGCAAGTATATCCAGGAGCGCTACGAGGAGATCCTGGAGTTCAGCGAACTGAAGGACTTCATCGACGCCCCGGTGAAGAACTATTCCTCGGGCATGCGCGCGCGCTTGGGGTTCTCCATCGCCACAGCCGTGGAGCCGGAGGTCCTCATCGTGGACGAGGTGCTCAGCGTGGGCGACGCGAAATTCCGCAACAAGAGCGAGGCGAAGATTCAGTCGATGTTCGATAAGGGCGTCACGGTGCTGTTCGTCTCGCACAACACGGCCCAGGTACGCAGCCTGTGCAATACGGCCATCCTGCTGGATAAGGGCCGCATCGTCGCCCAGGGCGGCGCGGACGAGGTGTGCGACGTGTATGACGCGATGGTGAGGAAGTAGCTCCCCCCTGGCCTTCGGCCATCCCCCCTCACGGAGGGGGGCGGGGCAGCGGGTGCGCCATGCCGGGTTCTGTACGCGGTGATAGTATGATTTTGTTCGCGGTAAAGCTTTCGACAAGCGCAGAAGCTTTCCCGCCCCCCTCCGTGAGGGGGGATGTCGCGCAGCGACAGGGGGGAGAAAAAAGTGTCCCTGCCCTACAATCAAGCCCTGATTGAGATTGCCCGCAATCTGCGGGCCAACATGACGCCGCAGGAGCGCAAACTGTGGTATGGGTTCCTTTCAAAGCAGCCCGTGCGGTTCCAAAGGCAGAAGGTAATCGGCAATTTCATTGTGGACTTCTTCTGCCATCAAGCAACGCTGGTCATCGAAATAGACGGCGGACAGCACCGGGATGAACAAGGCCTTGCCCATGACGAGGAGAGAGACGCCTATTTGACAGGCATTGGATTGACTGTAGTGCGCTTCTCGAATCAAGACGTTGACTTTAGCTTCAAGAAAACATGCGATGCGATAAGTAATTTTATCAATAGAGCGCGGTAAAACTTTTGACAAGCGCAACCGTTTCCCCGTCCCCCTCTGTGAGGGGGATGCCCGAAGGGCAGGGGGAGAAAGGAAAACCCCATGATCCTCGCGGCCATCCTCGGCGGCGGCACAGGCAGCCGCATGGGCGGCGCGGACATGCCCAAGCAGTACCTCCCGCTGGGCGGCCGGCCCGTCCTCGTCCACGCGGCGGAGAAATTCTACACGCACCCGCAGGTGGAGCGCGTGGTCGTGCTCGCGCCGCCCTCTTGGCTGGGCTTTACGCGGGACATCCTCAATGAACATTTACCCAAAGGCCACAACGTCACCGTCATTGCCGGGGGCGAAAAGCGCAACGATACCCTGCGCTGCGCCCTGGATTATATACGCGAACAGTTCGGCGAGGAGGAGGACCATATCCTGCTCACGCACGACGCCGTGCGGCCCTTCGTTACCCACCGGATGATCAGCGGCAACATCGCCGCCGCCCGTGAGCACGGCGCCTGCAACACCGTCGTGCCCGCCTGCGATACCATCGTGCAAAGCGGCGACGGCCAATTTATCTCGTCCATCCCCGCGCGCCAAAGCCTGTACCATGCGCAGACCCCGCAGACCTTCACTTGCAACAAACTGCGGGCGCTGCTCGAATCGCTTTCGCCCGGGGAGGAGGCCGTGCTCACCGACGCGTGCATGATCTACGCCCTGCGCGGCGAGCCCGTGGCCCTGGTGCCCGGCGAGGTGTACAACATCAAGATCACGTATCCGTTTGATTTGAAGGCGGCAGAGGCCATGTTGGAGCTGGAGGGCGTATCGGAATGATGCGTCATTGCGGAAAAACGGTTTGACGCGCAGCGATTTTTATGATATAATCATGCATAGCGATATGGATTCATGCCAAGGGAGGATAACATGAGCAAGGATATTGTGGAATGCGTGCACTGGGACCCGGAGGTGGCCCCGGCGCGGCAGGCGTCGCAGTTGAAAAACCGTTGGATCCTGCTGGCGGGGGGGCTTGTGGTGCTGGCTGTTGCGGTGGGGATCAGCCTGATGATCTTCCTGCCCAAGCGGGAGCAGCCCGGGCCTATCCCCTCGGACTATACCACGCAGGCGGGGCAGACGCTGCCCGCGGGCCAGACGGAGCCCGGCGAGCCCGAAACGCAGCCGGCGGCGGACGACCCCGCCCTGGCCCAGGGGATGGAGCTCTATAAGAAGGGGGACTACCAGTCGGCCCTGGCAAATCTGGATATGGCGCTGGCCAAGGACCCGGAATCCGGCATGGCCTACGCCTACCGGGGGATGACGAAGTTCGCGCTGCTGGACTACCAGGCCGCCGTCCAGGACTTCACACAGGCCATCCGCCGCGTGGATACGCCGAACCCGCAGCTGATCTCCACGCGCGGCATCGCGTATTACATGCTGGGGCATTACCCCGAGGCCATCGGCGACCTCAGCCGCGCCATTGAGCTGGACCCCGCCAACAAGAACGCCTATACATACCGCGCCATGGCCTACGAGTCCACCGGCCGCCTGGACCTGGCCGCGGCGGACCGGGCGAAGGCCGGGCAGTAAAACGGAAGGATTCCCATGACCTACACCTTTTCCGACAGGCTCGGCAACCTGGCCCCCTCGGCCATCCGCGAGATTCTCAAGGCCACCTCGCAGCCGGGGATCATCCCCTTCGCGGCGGGCAACCCCGCGCCCGAGGCCTTCCCCGTGCGGGCCGTGCGGGAGATCAGCGCGCGCCTGCTTGCCGAGCGCCCCGTGGATTGCCTGCAATACGGAATCACCGAGGGCTATACGCCGCTGCGCCTGCGCGTCCGCGGGGATCTGAAAAATCGCCTGCAAATCGGCGCGGGCTTCGACGACCTGATCGTCACCTCCGGCGCGCAGCAGGTGATCGACCTGGCGGCCAAGGCCCTGTGCAACGAGGGCGACGTCGTCATCGCCGAAAGCCCCTCCTTCATCGGCGCGCTGAACACATTTAGATCATACGGGGCGCGCTTACGCGGTGTGCCTCTTCAAGCCGACGGCCTGGACGTCGACGCCCTGGAGGAAATCCTCCGCACGGAGAAAAACGTGCGCTTCCTCTACACCATCCCCAACTACCAGAACCCCTCCGGCGTTACCATGAGCCCGGAGAAGCGCCGCCGGGTGTACGAGCTCGCGCGGCAGTACGGCGTGCTGATTCTCGAGGACAACCCCTACGGCGAGCTGCGCTACGAGGGCGAGGCCCTCCCCTGCATCAAGAGCTTCGACACGGACGGCATCGTGATCTACGCGGGCTCATTCTCGAAGATCCTCTCGCCCGGGCTGCGGGTGGGCTATGTCCTCGCGCCCGCGCCGCTCATCGCGAAGATGACCGTGGGTAAGCAGGCCAGCGACGTGCATACCCCCGTATTCAACCAGATGATCGTGGACGAGTGGATGCGGAACTACGATGTCGCGGCGCACGTGAAAGAGATTTGCGGCATCTATACGGCCAAGCGCGATCTGATGTGCGGCGGCCTGGCGGGCACCGCCCTGCGGTTCCGGCGCCCGGCGGGGGGCCTGTTCCTCTGGTGCGAGCTGCCGGAGGGGATCGGCATGCTCGACTACGCCCGCCGCGCGGTGGAGCGGAAGGTCGCCGTGGTGCCGGGCGTCGCCTTCGCAGTGGAGCAAAGCGATTCGATCAACGCGGTGCGGTTGAATTTTTCCACGCCGACGGACGAGCAGCTCAAACAGGGCGTGGAGATTTTGCGGGGGATGTAGCGTGAATGTGGAACTTGTAACCTGCGTGATGATACAAAACCCCGAAACGAAAGATGTCCTTGTTCAAAACCGCAAGCGGAAATACCCGGGCTATTCCTTCCCCGGCGGCCATGTGGAGCGCGGCGAGAGCGTCTATGACTGCGCCGTGCGGGAGGTTAGGGAGGAGACGGGGCTCGACGTAAAGGGCCTGGAATCCTGCGGCCTTGTCCATTGGGCCAATACGGAAACTGACGAGCGATATATCTGCTTCATGTATAAGACAACGCAATATAACGGAGCCCTCATCGCGCAAACCGATGAGGGCGAACAGTTTTGGCTGGACATCGACGCGCTTCTCGCGACGCCGGAGGAAAAATTCTCGTCCATCCACTACGCGCTTTCGCCGCTGTTCCACGAAACCGGCAAATACAGCGAGGCGTTTTTGTTGTGGAGCAGCGAGGATGAAAGATATGAGTGGAGTTATAGGTAATATCAATATGTAAAGACGCACGGCAGTGCGTCTCTGCCCCAAACGCCGTTTTTTCTCGGGAGACCTACTGCCGTGCGTCTCTATATAGTATCCAAAAAACAGCCCGTCACACATGGTGGTGGGCTTCGATTTTTAGGTTGGTAGCACCTGCACCTGCATCAGTGCAAAAACCCCAGCCGGTGCACATAGCACGGCCCCAGCCGCTCCAGCGCCTCGTAGTGCGCCCGGGTGCCGTAGCCCTTGTGCTGCGCGAAGCCGTAGCCCGGGTATTGCGCATCCAGGGCAGTCATAGCGCGGTCGCGCGCCACTTTCGCGAGAATCGAGGCCGCCGCGACGCTGGCGCAGCGGGCGTCGCCGTGCACGAGGGCCTCGCAGGGGATGGTCAGCGGCGGGCGCTGGTTGCCGTCCACCAGGGCGAAGGCGGCGGGCTGCGGCAGGGCCTCCACGGCGCGTTTCATGGCCAGCAGAGACGCCCGCAGAATATTAAGCTTCGCGATCTCCTCCACCGAGGCAATGCCGATGGCCCAGGCGATTGCCTGCGATGTAATGGCGTCATACAGGCGCTCGCGCGTTTTCTCGCTGCACTGCTTGGAGTCGTTCAACCCGGGCAGGTCATACTCCTCCGGCAGAATCACCGCGGCGGCATAGACGTCCCCGGCCAATGGGCCGCGCCCGGCTTCGTCCACGCCGCAGACGAGGCCGCGCGATATGTATTGCCGCTCAATGGGTTCGAATTTCGGCGCCGCAGTCACCATCTCGTATACTCCGCCATCCTTGCCGGGGCGCAGACCTCGGTGAAGCGCACGGGTTTGTCCCGCAGGCCGCGCAGGGGGGCGGGGCAGGGGACGCCAGTGGCGGCCTCCAGGGCCTCCAGGGCGTCGAACTCGTCCGCCGGGACGCTCTCGCCCAGGGCCCCCAGCACGCTGCCCGCGAATTTGAAGGGGCTGGCGGTGGAGACCACCACGCTGTGGGTGGCGTCGCCGGTGCGGCTGCGGTATTCCTCCAGCGCGTGCAGGGCCACGGCGGTGTGGGTGTCGCTGAGGTACCTGTGATTTTTCCACGCGCTTGCGATGGCGGCGGCGCACTGGGCCTCGTCGCAGCTGCCCGCGGCGAACTCCGCCTGCAGGGAGCGCAAAATCTCGCCCGGTACGGCGTATTTGCCGCCCTGGGCCAGCTGGCGCATCCAGCCCGCGCACTGCCCGGCGTCGCCCCGGGCGGCCAGGTACAGCAGGCGCTCCAGGTTGCTGGAGATGAGGATGTCCATGGAGGGCGAGCTGGTGGTGTGGAAGGGCCGGTTGCGGTTGTATACCCCGGTCTCGAAGAAATCCGTGAGCACGCGGTTGCGGTTGGAGGCGCAGACGAGTTTCTTCACGGGCAGGCCCATGCGCTTGGCGTAATAGGCCGCCAGGATGTCGCCGAAGTTCCCCGTGGGCACCGCGAAGTTGATGCTCTCCCCCGCGTTGATTTTACCCGCGCGCAGCAGGTCGCAGTAGGCGCTGACGTAATAGACGATCTGCGGGGCCAGCCGCCCCCAGTTGATGGAGTTGGCCGAGGAGAGAAACCGCCCCCGGGCGTTGAGCACCACGCCGATGTTCTCGTTGCCGAAGATGGCCTTCACGCCGGTCTGTGCGTCGTCGAAATTCCCGATGACGCCCACCACGCGCACGTTCCTGCCCTCCTGGCTGGCCATCTGGCGCTTTTGCACGGCGCTCACGCCGTCGATGGGGTAGAACACGAGGATCTTCGTGTTCGGTACGTCCTTAAAGCCCTCCAGGGCGGCCTTGCCGGTGTCCCCGGAGGTGGCGGTCAAAATCAGGATCTCTTTTTCGCCGCTGCCGCCCATGGCCTTGGCGGCGGAGGCCACCAGCAGCCGCGGCAGCAGCTGCAGCGCCAGGTCCTTGAAGGCGCAGGTGGGCCCGTGGAACAGCTCGAGGATGTGCGCGTCCCCGCCGAAGTCCCGCAGGGGGGCCACGGCGGGGTCGGCGAAGGTGCCGGTATAGGCGGCACGAATGGCCTCCTCCAGCTCGTCGCGGGCCCAGCCGCCCTCGGCGGTGAGGAACTTCGACATAATGTGCAGCGCCCGGCCGATATAGTCCATCTCGGCCAGGGCTTTGATCTCCCACAGCGACAGCGAGGGGACGGTCCTGGGCAGGTAAAGCCCGCCGTCGGACGAAATCCCCCGGGCAATCGCCTGGGAGGACGTGACGTCGACGCGCGCGTCGCGCGTGCTGGTGTAGCGCATAGGGACCTCCGGTTCAATGCTGAATTCTTAATGCTTAATGCTTAATTATCTTATCACTTGTATTTGCTCTTCGTTGCGGGGCTTCATTTCGGGCGATTCGTCCGGGCGCCCGATGCCCACGCCGACCATGAACTGCCAGTCCTCCGGGATATGCAGGGCCCGCTTCCACTTCGGGCCGGCGGCTTCGTCGGAGAACAGCGGGCTCACGCTGCCCACTAGCACCGTCCCGAGCCCCAGGCCCTGCGCGGCGATACAGATATTCTCGGCCATCAGCCCGGCCTCCATGCGGCTGTCGCCCCCGGCGAAGAGGAAGGCGAAGGTCGGCGCGTTGTGATAGAAGGGGTTCGTATCGCTGCGCGTGTGCACGGGGGTATCCCAGCCCACGATGTTCTTGAAATCCACCTGCATCTCTTTCAAAATGCCGGCGTTCTGACAGAACCTGGCGTGAATCGGCTGTGAATTACGCCCGCTGGGGGCCCGCAGCGCCGCAAGCATCAGGGTTTCCAGCTGGTCAGACGAAATCTGCTCCGGTGTATACTCCCGTATGGTCTGCCGGGACAAAACAGCGTCGATCACGGGATTGCGGATAACCATAAAAATCCTGCTTTCAACAATTCAGCATTAAGCATTAAGAATTAAGCATTACCCGTTCGCTGTCCTCCCACAGGCGCTCGAGGTTGTAGTACTCCCTCTGCTCCTTCAGGAAGATGTGCACCAGCACGGTGCCGTAGTCCAGCAGGATCCAGCCGGTGGCGCGGCCCTCCACGCCCCGGGGGAGCACGCCGTGCCGGTTCTTCATCTCGAACTCCAGCTCGTCCGCCAGGGCCTTCACGTGGGTGGAGGAGGTCCCCGTGCACAGGAGGAAGTAGTCCGAGAGGATGGTCTGCTCGGTGGTGTGGATGGCGGTGATCTCCTGCGCCTTTTTGCTGTCCAGGATGGCCGCCAGTGCTTTCAAAAGCTGCGCTTCTTGCATCAGATAACTCCCTTTAACGCATGATACCAGGCGATGGAATCCGGGTGGACCGGCTTGCCCTGCGCCTTTTTTTTCGCGAAAACATATTCCAGGATATAGACGCTGGCCGCGTGCAGATTCTCTGCCGCAAGCGCGCGCACGTGCTCCACGTCGGGGTAATCCCTGTCGGCGGAGACCAAATCCGCCACAAACACGCATTCCTCCGGGAGCGTCATGCCCGCGTGGCCCGTGGTGTGCCACCGCACCGCGGAGAGAATCTCCGGGTCGGCCACGCCGCACTCGAGGGCCAAAAACGCCTCCCCGGCGAAGGCGTGGCACACCTGCGGGGACGCGTATTCCGCCGGGCCGAAGGGTTTGCCATAGCGGGCGCACAGGGCCTCCTGCGCCTCGAAGGGCATGGATTTCGCGCAGTCGTGCAGCAGGCCTGCCAGGCGGGCCTTTTCGCTGTCCGCGCCGTATCGCAGGGCCAGTGCCTGCCCGGCCTCGGCGGCGCATCGGCTGTGATGGAGCCGCTCGGGCGTCAGCGGCTGATAGAGCCGCTTCTCATCGATATACGCCAATGCCTCCGGGCTGAGATAAGCGGCGCAGTCCTCCCCCAGCAGCAGCTTCAAACGCAGCCGCGTCGAGCTGATGTCCATGGGCGCGAAGCCATCGCGGCCCTCCCCGGCGCGGGGCAGTACAAACAGCTCTGCCAGCGAAAGAATCTCTTCCCAATCCTTCCACCGATGGAAATTTTCACGCTGGTCCTCGCCGATCAATAGAAAGAACCGGGCCTGCGGGTACTGCCCGCGCAGCTCCCGCAGGGTGTCGGCGGTGTAGCTCACGCCGGGGCGGCGCAGCTCCATGTCGCTCACGGGGAAGGGAAAGGTCCGCCGGCACAGCTCGAAACGGTCCTCGTCCGGGGTGCCGGGCGCCGCTTTCAGTGGGGCCTGCTTCGCGGGGACAATGAGAACTTCATCCAAGGCGAGGCTCTGTTGAAAGAACAGCGCGGCGGCCCGGTGCCCCAAATGGGGCGGGTTGAACGAGCCGCCGAAAATGCCGATACGCATCATTTCAGCGAAATCTTCTTGCTGAGCATATAGTTCGTCACGAAGAACAGCACCGCGCTTAAGCCCAGCATGACGATGGCCGTGACCATGTTGATCGTCGGGCTTTCGCCGGCCCCCAGCCTGCCCAGGTTCAGGTTGACGTTGATCTTCAGGTAGGTGCCCGTCAGCTTGATGATCTGTTGGCAGGCCACCGCGCAGCCCACCAGGAAGATGGGGATCCAAAGCCCCGGCTTGGCCTGGAAGGGCCGCACATGGCTGATGGTGAGCACGAACAGGCAAATCATCATGGCCAGGATCAGGAACACGACCACCACCACGAGCAGGTAGGCCAGGAACTGCATGAATTCGGCGAAGGTGGGCAGGCCCATGGCCTCCGCGCTGAAGCTTTCCTTCATGCCCTGCATATTCATGTTCTCCAGCAGGGAATCGGCCGCCTTGTTGATGATGCGGCGCACGTTCATGATGGCCACCACCACCAGGCCCACCGCCTCGGCGATGCTCAGCAGCATGAACAGCACGTTGGAGATGAACTTCGAGGCGAGCATTTCCAGGGTGGATACCGGCAGCGCGAAGGTGAGGTACCCGCGCTCGGTGAACAGGGAACGGTTGGTGCTCACCATGATGACCATGATGGCCGTGGCCTCCAGGGCCGCCGCGGCCAGCATGAGCAGGAAGTTCCACAGCAGCGCGATAATGAGCGTACCCGTGCCCACATCCTGTTTGAGGGTGAACAGCGCGCCGATGCCGCCGCCCGCCACCCCGATGCCCAGCACCCAAAGGTACATGCGCCCGGTCTGGATAAAATCGTTCTTCAGCAGTTTAGCCAACATAGGGGAACACCTCCTGGAACAGTTCGTTGAGCGTTTTGCCCTGGGCCTCCAGATTCGCCACGGAATCGAACAGGAGCACTTGTCTTTTGCCTATCATCAGCGCGAAATCGAACACGCGCTCCATGTCGTAGATCATGTGGGTGGAAAGCAGGATGGTGCTGTTCTCCGGGCGGTTGTGCAAAATGGTGTCCATGATGAATTGGCGCGCGGAGGGGTCCACGCCGCCGAGGGGCTCGTCAAGGACGTAGAGCTTCGCCTGGCGGCTCATGGTCAGCAGCAGCAGGAGCTTTTCCTGCATGCCCTTGCTCATGGTTTTCACGCGCTGCCCGGGCTCCAGCTGGAAAGCCTCGAGCATCTTCATGGCCTTGGGTTTGTCGAAGTCCCGGTAGAAATCCGCCATGTAGTTCACGCACTGCTTGGCGTTCATCCACTGGGGCAGGTAGCTGCGGTCCGGCAGGTAGGCCGTGACGCTCTTGCTGTAGGCCCCCACGGGCTGGCCGTCGATGCGCACGATGCCGGAGTAGTCGTTGATCATCCCGGTGAGGATCTTCATCATCGAGGTCTTGCCGCAGCCGTTGGGCCCCATGAGCCCCACGATGCTCCCCCGGGGGATGCTCAGGTCGATGTTTTCCAGCACCACCTTCGAACCGTAGGCCTTGGTCATTTGCTTCAGGGTTATGATGTCATGCAATTGAGGGTACCTCCTCCTGTATTTCTTGGGCTTTTGCCTCGCCGTGGCGCACGAACAAGATCATAATCAGGGCCGCCGCCAGGGCGATGGGGCTATAATAGAACAGCGAGATGTAGCTGCCGCTGAACATGCGGAAAAAGCCGTAGGTGATGGGCGCGGCGATCTGCGCGCTGAAGGTGGCGGTGTAGTAGTAGCCCGTGAAGGTGCCCACGCGCTCCAGGCCGCCGATGTCCAGCACCAGGGGCAGGGTGTTCACGGTGATCATCATGCTCGCGGCGCCCGCGACCACCAGCACCGGGTAGATGAACAGGTTCAGCACCCGCATGATCGCCTCGATGGCCGGCGCGGCCGGGTTCGCCGCGTTCAGGGCGACGAAGCCGCCGATGGTCAAATCATTGGCCCGCGTCACGGAAATCAGGGCGGCGAAGAACACCGCGAAGGTGGCCAGGAACAGCCCCAGGCCCGCGAGAATGGTCTTTTTGCGGCCGAATTTGCGGCCCATCCAGCCGGCGGGCAGCGCCGCCGCGGCCCCGCAGATACTGATGATCGCGATGAGGATGCCCGCCCTGGCCGTGTTGACGTGGAGCAGCTCCTCGGCGAACAGGGCGAAAAAGGTCGTAATCGCGTTGGTGCCGCAGAACAGGAAGAACAGCCCCGCCAGCATGAACAGCAGGCTCGTGCGCTCCTTGGGGCTCAGCTTCATCCCCTTGCGGGCGGCCTTCTCCTGCGCGCGCGCTTGCTTGTCGGCGGCGCGGCGCTCGGCCTCGTTGCGGGAGGCGAGAAGCTCCGTGCTCAGCAGGCGGCTGTCCTTCTCCTTGACGAAGAACAGCAGCACCAGCGCGCCGATGACCATCACCGCGGAGCCGACAAGGAAGACATAGGGGAAGGTGCGGAACTCGTCCAGCTCGTCCTTCGCAATCCCCAGGGAGGCCGCGAGGAGCGCCGTCACCAGCGCGCCGGAGCTCATGCCTACGATGCCGCCCAGGCCCCCCATGAGGTTGATCACGGCGTTGCCGTCGCTGCGCAGCGCCGGGGGGGTCAGGTCCGGCATGAGAGCCACCACGGGCGCGCGCCACAGGCTCATGACGAACACGAACAGGATCACGCAGGCCATCACGGCGGGCAGGGTGCGCATCCAGGGGATCAGCGCGAAGAGCGCCGCCGATATGGGCGCGCCGATGAGCACGAAGGGCCGCCGCTTGCCCAGGCGCGTATAGCAGCGGTCCGAGAGCTTGCCGAAGATGGGCTGGAAGACGACCCCGAAGATGTTGTCGAAGGTCATGATGATGCCGATGAACAGCGGCACCAGGGTGAACGCGCCGCCCGCGAAGGCGTTCTCGCCCTGGGAGGCTATGTAGCGCGCCAGGAAATCCACGTTGCCCACGCGCTGGCTCCACTGGGTCACCAGGGGCGATTCCGTGAGGAACTTTTTGAGGATCTTCGTGATGTAAGGGTCGTAGATGGCCCAGGCGATGCTCGTCGCCATGAAGCCGAAGCCCGTCAGGATGGTCTTCGGGTAGTTCAGGCGCGGTTTTGCGGCGGCTTCGCTTATAACGCTCCCTCCTTTTTGATAACCTTGCAATAGTATACCTTGTTCTTCCGCAAATAGCAAGAGGCCAAATCAGAATTTATGGTGTGTTCATGGGGAATTTACAAAATCGCTAAATTTGGGCTTGCAAATTCGCGCCAAAAAGTGTAAACTATACTATACGTGAAGGAGGGGTTCCCGTGCAGCTTGGCGAAAAGACCCGGGCGCGCCTGGGCCGGCTGATCGATATCGTCTATTACCTGCTGATCCTGGCGGGGTTCTACCTGTTCATCAAATACGCCTTCTGGCTGGCGTTCCCGTTCCTGTTCGCGTTCTGCGTCGCGATGGTGCTGCAGCGCCCGATGAACTTCGCCCAGCGCAAGATCAAGCTGAAGAAGAGCTTCTCCTCGGTGGCGCTGGTGCTGCTGTTCTACCTGTTGATCGTGGTGGTCATCGCGCTCATCGGCGCGCGCATCTGGTCGGCGGCCAGGGGCTTCGGGGATTTCCTCTCCGGCCAGATGAAAAATCTGCCGAAAATCATCGGGGACCTGGAGTCCCGCATCAACCACCTGGTGGCCTGGCTGCCGGAGAGCCTGGAGACCAACATCAACCGGTGGCTGGCGGACTTCAGGGCGGACCTGCTGGCGGGGGTCAACGCCCAGGGGGAGAGCGTGGGCATGTTCGGCAGCCTGCTTAGCCGCGTGAACCTGGAGTGGTTCAAGACGCCCATGGACGGCATGCTCACCGTGGCGGGCAAGATCCCGCTGATGCTGGTGGCCGTGGTCATCACCGTCATCGCCAGCTTCTTTTTGACCTCGAGCTACGACAAAGTCGTGGGCTTCCTGAAGCACCAGCTGGGCCCCGAGCGCCGGCACGCCCTTTCGGCCGCGAAAAAGATTCTGTTCTCCTCCGCGCTGCGGCTGCTGCGCTCGTATTCCATCCTGGTGGTCGTGTCCTTTGGCGAGCTGCTGCTGGGCCTGCTGCTGCTGCGCCTGATCGGGGTGTACGACGGTAGCCACCTGCTGGGCATCGCCCTGGCGACCTCCTTCGTGGATATCCTGCCGGTGCTGGGCGTGGGCACCGTGCTGCTGCCTTGGTCCCTGTACCACCTGATCATGGGGCATTTCGGCATGGGGATCGGCCTGGCGGTGCTGTGGGCGGTCATCGTGGTGGTGCGGCAGATCCTCGAGCCCAAGCTCGTGGCCTCGAACCTGGGGCTGCCCCCCATCGTCACGCTGATGGGCATGTATATCGGCCTGCAGCTGTTCGGCTTCGTGGGCATGCTGCTCATGCCCCTGCTGCTCATCCTCGTCAAGCTGCTCAACGACCAGGGCGTAGTGCACATCTGGAAGTCGGCGGGGACGCCCCCCGGCAAAGCGGCCAAAGCGGCCAAACCGGCCTCAAAAGCTGAAAAAACCTAAAAATCGCAGCGGAATGGAGAGACTGACCCATGCAAAAGCGGAAACTGTTTACATCCGAATCCGTTACCGGGGGGCACCCGGATAAGCTGTGCGACCAGATCGCCGACGCGGTGCTGGACGCCATCCTGGAAGGCGACCCACAGGGCCGCGTGGCCTGCGAGTGCTGTGCCACCACGGGCGTGGTGTGGATCATGGGCGAGATCAGTACCTCGTCCTATGTGGATATCCCCGGGCTCGCGCGGCAGGTGATCATCGAGGCGGGCTACGACAGCCCCGACATGGGCTTCGACGGCCACAGCTGCGCCGTGCTCACCGCCATCGACGAACAGTCCGCCGACATCGCCTTGGGGGTGGATAAGAGCCTGGAAGACAAAACCAGCGACGAGAAGGGCGAAGCGAGTGATTCCGCCGCGGGCGGCGGCGCCGGGGATCAGGGCCTCATGTTCGGCTATGCCTGCGACGAGACCCCGGAGTTCATGCCCCTGCCCATCGCCCTGGCGCACGCGCTCTGCCGGCAGCTGACAAAGCTGCGCGAGGAGGGCGCGCTGCCCTGGCTGCGGCCCGACGGCAAGAGCCAGGTCACGGTGGAATACGACGAAAACGACGACCCCGTGCGGGTGGACAAGGTCGTGGTCTCCACGCAGCACGCGGCGGACGTGCCCCTGGAGGTTTTGCGCGCAGAAATTATTGAAAAGGTGATTCGCCCCGTCATCCCGGCAAATCTGCTGGACGATGAGACGATCTACTACGTCAACCCCACCGGGCGCTTCGTCATCGGCGGCCCCGCGGGCGACAGCGGCCTGACCGGGCGCAAGATCATCGTGGATACCTACGGTGGCTGCGCGCGGCACGGCGGCGGCAGCTTTTCGGGCAAGGACCCCACCAAGGTGGATCGCTCGGCGGCCTACGCGGCCCGGCACGCGGCGAAGAACCTGGTGGCCGCGGGCCTTGCCAAAAAATGCGAGATTCAGCTGGCCTACGCCATCGGCGTGGCCCACCCTGTTTCTGTGCGCGTCGATACCTTCGGCACGGGCATTCTGCCGGACGCCGAACTGGGCGCGCTGGCGGCGAAGGTGTTCGACCTGCGCCCCACGGCCATCATCAAGGCCTTCGACCTGCGCCGGCCGATCTACCGCCAGCTGGCGGCGCTGGGCCACGTGGGCCGCACGGACCTCGACCTGCCGTGGGAGAAGCTGGACCGCGTGGAGGAGCTGAAACAGGCGGCGGGGCTGTAACGAAACGCCCGCCTGAACAGTCATACCTAATAGAAAGCACAGGAGGTATGACCATGAAACGCAAGCTTTTGCTCATTGTTCCCATCGCCCTGCTGGTGCTAGCGGCGGGCGCGGCAGCCATCTGGACTTTTTCCCATGCCGCAACCCAAGAACCGGAGGAAACCCGGGAGTACCGGATCGTCCCGGACGAGGCGTTCTACCCCGAAGGCTACGTCGGCTATCGCTATCCCGTGCGGCCCGGTACGGAAATCTGGGGGCAATTGGGCTATGTGGGACCGGGCCGCCTCATCATTCCTGAAGAGGTCATCGCGCGCATGACCACGCGGGAGCTCGCGCAGAGCGTGGTGTGCTACCCGTGGCACGGCTGGCAGGCGGAAGTGATGCTCAGCAGCCGGAGCGAGCAGCCGCCCGATTTTGTACGCACTTGGTTTGACCAGCGCTTCCGGGACTTCCCTGCCCTGCAGGCGCTGGCGCAGCGGCAGGACGCCCGTACGGAGCTCGCAAAGCTGGACGGGATGTATGAGGCGTTCAGCGGGCCCGAATCTTTCTATGGCATGAACCCGCGGCTGATCCTGCGGTCGCCGCAGTTCGGCGGGGCGGGGATACCGGACAACGCGCATAAAGGCGAATAACGAAAGAGGCGGGCGCCGCTCGCCTCTTGCTCTATTCAGAAGG
>JGI24696J40584_12961528_pt1 | contig 19853 bp, 24 predicted proteins | sample TergutCo191P4_FD_40584 | JGI IMG/M metagenome (IMG submission 40584)
TGGGTCGGAGGTAGAGAACATGCTTTTAACCGAGTGGAACATGAAGGATGCTCTTGCGGTCAGTTATGATGAAGGCAAGGAAGATGGCGTTGCGATTGGCGAAACCAAAGGTACTTTACGGATTGCGTTGCAAATGAAAGCTAAAGGCTTTAATACTGCTGTTATTTCAGAAGTGACCGGTTTGCCGGACGAGGAAATTAAGCGGTTGTAAAGAGTTTGTGTTACTTCTATGTAAACTCCAAGTGTGGTTGATTTTGGATTGCCCCATGTCCATACATGTACCTGTATAAAATACTATGTATCTGAAATCAGCGAAGCTTTGCAAAAGAGTTGCGAAAATTGCTATATTACAGATGTTGATGAATGCAAAACAGCAATTAGGCCAGTTTTACACGAAAAATACCGGCTATATATTACAGGGTTTGGCTGGCTTTGTCAAAGGCAAAAATGTAGTTGATCCTTTTGCCGGCGCAGGTGATTTGCTAAAATGGGCAAAGGCAAACAGAGCCGGTTCGGTTACAGGCTATGATATTGAACATGACAGTTTGCGGAATCCTCAGAAATATGAATTTGTTTTGACAAATCCGCCATATCTTTACCAGAATAATATGAAGGATAAAAGTTTGCTGAAAAACAGCAAGCACACGGATCTTTATCAGTTGTCCCTTGAAAAAATTATGGATAGCGAAGAGGGCATAGCAATTGTCCCGATAAATTTCTTGTCAGCGGAAAATTCAAAATATATCAGAGAATTATTTTTGTCAAAATTTGAAATAAAAAAAGCGAATTATTTTTCCGAGCGAGTTTTTGAAGACACAACCTACAACGTAATTGCATTTTATTATAAAAAAAAGAGCGCAAGCACAATGTGCATAGACTTCACAATTTATCCGCAAAAAAAATATGTCAAAATCAAGTTGCATAAAAAATACAATTGGCAAATAGGCGGTGAATTTTTGGCACAGATAAATGCCTGTTCAAACAAATTGCGCATTTGCCGCTTTGAAGAAGAGGATTTGCAACCCGGCAGTTGCGCAATAAAAGCGGCATACAATCATTTGAGTAATGTCAGGGAATTTAATGTAAGCGAAGAGATTGCGTCAAAGCTCAAACGGAATATAGTAGTGTTGAAAGCGATAGATTCCAGTTGCAAAATTTGTTTGGAAGACATTAGAAAATATAATTTGGATGCTTTGGTGAGCCTTAAAACTTCAAGGCATCAAATTCAGTTATTGTTCCCGGAAACAGTCAGCGTGCAGGAGCAGGAAAAAATAATAGAGTTATTCAACAAAGAACTTGAAACTCAGCGCAATCGCTACCATTCATTGTTTATGACAAATTACAGGGACAATGGCAGAAAGAGAATATCGTTTGCTTTTGCATATAATTTGGTTAATTTTTTGTATTTTAAATTTATCAAACGGTGAAGAGCTTCACTTTCTCATCACCCTGCAAACGTTCACTTTGCTTATTCCTATTAGCATTGCTATTTCCGTTCCGCTTTTGCCGTTTCCTCGCTATTTTTCCCAAGGATTTGATATCTGCAATCCGGCTATGTCGGAAAAGTCTTTGACGTTACGAGTAGCTATAGTCAAATTATTTTCAAGAGCTGTGGCTGCTATAAAAGTATCTTGTACTTGAAGCGAACGAGAATGTCTCGCCATCATTTGACCCCAAGTTTGCATAGTACTTGCTTTTATATCAAGTATGCGTTCATTAAACCCTTCGGAAATTACTTCATTGAACCAAGCAAATAACTTGCTCTTGCGAGTACTAATCGGAAGCCTTTCTATACCATAGATTATCTCGCCTATGGAAATTACGCTGATGAACATATCCATATCAGGCGTGTTGACAAACCACTTCACAACTTCTTTGTTGGGACTTTGCTTGGTCATTTCAGAAAGGACATTGGTATCTATCAGATACTTCATAGCTCAACCTCCCTAAAGCGAGTGTCTTTACGTGAAGGCAATTCCAAATCCGCCAGACTCTCCGGCGCAGAACGAAGCATATTAAACAAGCTTTTTTTAGGCTTGGTAAGCTGCTTGTATTTAGCGATTGAAATCATTACTGCAACTGGTTTGCCATGCAGAGTAATTGATTGCGGAGCAGAAGTTGTCCGCTTCACAAGTTCGCTGAATTTTGCCTTGGCTTCCTGCAGTTGCCATATTTGCATAAAAACTCCTAATAACTAATCTGTCTAGTCATAATATAGAAATTTCTTTTCGGTATAGCCATTTCAATATCAAGCCTAGCCCTATGGCTAAAACTTTGCTTTGCAAGTCTTATCCGAAAGTGGAAGTCCTTTTTCGCCAAAATATGTTATGGCTAAAACAAAGCCAAATAGCAGAATTATTTGATGTTCAAAGACCTGCGGTGACAAAACATTTGGCGAATATTTTTGAAGATTGCGAATTACAGTCCTCTATCATTAATCCATTTTAAAAAATCAATTTGAGTTTGAACATTAAAATCCAACATATGAGAAGTTTCTGTAATAACTGCTATTGTCGTTATAAGTTTAAAATCATTTGCCAACATAAATCTTTTAATTGATTTATGGTAAAAATCATCTTTGTCAAAAAGAGCTATTAAAGGGCCTGCATCAACGAGAACTGTGTTTTGCATTTAATTTCCGCTTTAATATTTTCTTATAATCTTGTGAAAGGCGACCATTTCCGCTACCGTACTTCCCAAAATATTTTTCTCCAATTTCATAAGAAGACATATCAGATTCGCTTTCTATGAATGGAATTATAATAGCCACAGGTTTTTTGCCTCGACCATTTAACACGCCAACCCGTCTGCCGGTTTTTACGGTTTTCAGAACTTTAGAAAATCCAGTTTTCAGTTCTGTTATAGAGATAGTTTCCATATTGGAAATATAGTAATTTTTAAGAAGAGTTTGCAGTGGTAGGTTATTTCCTCATCACCCTGCAAACGTTCACTTTGCTTATTCCTATTAGCGTTGCTATTTCCGTTCTGCTTTTGCCGTTTTTCAGCAATTCGTCTATCTGTTTTCTGAAGCTCAAATATTTGCTCCCTTTGGGCCTTCCCAATTTTTTCCCTTCTGATTTTGCTCTTGCTAATGCTTCTTTTGTTCTTTGCGAAATCAGAGTTCTTTCAACCTCAGATACCAAGCCTAGCCCAATGGCTAAAACTTTGCTTTGCAAGTCTTTTTTGAGGCGATAACCGTCTTTTATGGTCCAAACTTGGCAGTTTTTGTTTAAGCATGTATGCAGTATGCCCATAAGTTCCATAATATTTCTGCCGAAGCGAGAAATTTCCGTGGATATTATTATATCATTTTTTTTGTTCTTTTGAGCAATGCGCCCAATTTGCGCTTTTTTAGCTCTTTTTGGGAGCTTATGGCTTCCGTAACCCATTTGTCAATAGAAAAACCGCTTTTTTGAGCGAAATTAGCTATTTCAAATCTCTGATTTTCAACATTTTGCTGGGCAGTTGAGACCCTTATATAGCCGTATATCATGGGATAAATATAGGAAAAAACGGCCTGTTTCATAAAAGGATCCTTTTTTGAAACGTTGATAATTTAGAAAAAAATGGCGTTTTTGTCAAGGGTTTGGGGGTAAAAATAATTTCAAAAAAGGATGGTTTTTTGATACACGAGGAAAGCTGAAAATCGGTAAAACAGAGTAAGCAGAAAGTAAGAGGTATTTTATGAAAAACAATCGGTTTTTCTTGGCGGTAAGTTTGTTGCTTGCCTTGACTTTTATGGGTTGCACTACTCGTGTAGGGCAGCTTACGGCAGTATCAACCAAAAACATGGAATGGAACAGGGCTGGCGAATATGTCCGTTCTAACAAAACTGTAGTTGGCAAGGATATAAGTCATCTGATAATTTTTATCCCGACAAAATTTCAGGTTACAATAGATGATGCAATTAAAAACGCTCTGGACAAAATACCAGGTGCTGTTGCTCTTGTGGATGCAACGCTTAGATATCGTATGATATATGCTTTGTTTTATGGTCAAGTTGGTTACATAATAGAAGGTACGGTTTTAATAGACCCAAAGCTTGCAGGAACGGATGTATCTTCTTCGGAGCATCAATTTTATTACGATGATAGTCAGTCGCTTAAAAAAGAAACAGACAATTTCACATTTCTTCAACAATCGGAGATTTAACTATGAATAAGGCAAAACTTATTTTCGTAGCTGTAGGCGTTTTGCTTGCTATGGCGTTCACGGTTTCTTGTTCGGATGACGATAAAGGGCCTGAACTTGTCGGAGCTTGTCGGTATCCTGCTCCTAATATTCCCGGGATAGTCTATGATGCTAGCGAATATTGCGCTGAATACTATAATTATTCAGATAATCAATGGGCAAATGCAAAACAGGGATGTTTTGAACTCGATGGAACGGTTCTTGATAAATGTCCAAGCAAATTTGACTGTTCAGATGTTAGAACTGGAGCTTCATCTTTTGGCGGTGCGGTGGATGGTAGATGCAAAACTATTCAATAGTGGAAAAACCTCGCTAAATTTCATACTTCCTTGGATTTTACGAGTAGAATAGCCAATGTAGAAGGAGAGTTGAAAAATGGAAGATAGCATTTCTGTTTCCGTAGCCATTATAGATACGGTTCATAGAGTTATTACTGATAGCGTCACGCTTGAAGCTTTGAAAAATTCACAAGAATTTTATAGTACGGCATTTGATAAGATTGTAGCTATTTTTGGTGTATTCGTTATGATTGTGTTAGCTCCGGGTGTTTGGAATTTTTGGATGAGTGAAAAAAAATTAACAAATACAAAAAAAAGAATTTTAGATTTGGAAAATGAGCTTCGAGAAAAAGTAAATAAAGTTAATGAAGACTTAGAGAAATTGAAAAAAGATATAAAAAACATGAAGAATGAACTTCGAGATGTTAAAAATACTGATTACTGAAATACTAGAGCTTAACCCGTTTTTTAGGCGATAGCCATCTTTTATGGTCCAAACTTGGCAGTTTTTATTTTCTGTTAAGGCTATGAAATCTATCTTTTCATCCGTTCAAATACTCCTCAACAATAAATTCTGCATTTTCAAACCACATAAGCGTGTTTGTATTTTGCAAAGCTATATATGTTTGAGAATTTAAAAAGTCCGAATATGCTTCTTCAAAGGTTTTATTCTTTTTTCCTGCAATTAAAGAAACAACCTGTTCTATCTTTCTAACTACGAGAAATGAAATGTCTTTGCCTTTGTAAATGTATTTATCTTTTACACATTCCATCTAGTCACCCTCATAAATTTCAATTTTGCAAGAGATTTTTCCGTGTGAAAAGAAATTTGATCATTTGATTTCATATGAATCAGTATTTTTATAGTGTACTCGGCATCGTAAGCTCCAGACATATATTGAGCTATTGCTTCTCTGGTTCTATCATTTGCAACAGGACCTCTAACTATGTCGTAGGAATGTTGAATGCCTCCACTCATTCTATTTTCCTTCACAAAATTTAACCATTCCAAATTATATTCAGAGAACGATTTAACATTCAAACTTTCAAAATTTTGCAACTCAAATTCATACAACATCGGAAAGCCTTTTTGAGTACGTAAAAATAAGATTTCTGCCCATTCTCTAGCTTGTTCCTCTAGAGTAGTTGTATAAAATCCTCTACCGAAATCTCTGTTATTTTTAGATTTTTGCAAAGATATAACATCAAATTCACAATTTGATCCGTGATATAAAATCATTTATTTGTTCCTTGCAAAGCACTTTCCTTTGCTCTTTCTATCAAATCTTCTGCGAAAAACACATCTTCATCAAAATCTTGAGTATGCAAAACCCCGTAGTATTTACGAAAATAATTATTTATATTATATTTTTTAAAAAGGTTAAAAGCCTCACTTTCAGAAATACCGTGCCTCTTGGCATAGCCTTCCGTGGCATAAACCATCATTAAATTTAAATCACGCTGAACATCATCCATATTAAAAATATAGAAATTTTTGACTATGAGTGGAAGCTCAATAAACTTTCTATATTTGACTAATGCAAATCTTCTTAACAGGCGGTACAGGTTTTATTGGGCATTTCGTGGCAAAGGAATTCCTTAAGCTTGGGCACTCGCTCAAAATTTTGGCTAGAAACCCTAACAAAATTCCTAGCTTGGCTGCGCATAAAAACGTTGAAATGATCCATGCAGAACTGCTTGACTTTGCGGCTATGGAAAAAGGCTTGCAGGGCTGCGAAGCTTGCGTTCACATTGCGCTTGGCTGGGGCGACACTCCCAGCACAATGCTCGCAAACGACACCGCCGCAACCGTTCAGCTTCTGGAGCTTGCCGCAAATGCCGGATGCGAAAAATTTATTTACACATCAAGCACGGCGGCTTTTGGCAAAATTCGCAGCTACTCAAAAGAAGACATGGTTTGCATGCCGCAAGATTTATACGGAGCAACAAAAGCGGCAAGCGAGGCTTATGTTCTTGGCTTTTCAAAAACAAAGATGAAAAGAAACATCATTCGCCCTGGCTATACTTTTGGAAATATGGAAATAGATCAACCAGATCGCAGATTTTTCAACATTGCTAAAGCAGTCAAGGAAAACAGGACTGTGCATTTGACAAAACACGACGGAACACAGTTCATACACGCTTCTCAACTCGCAAAACTTTATGTTGCGCTTTTGAATAGCGACCTAAACGAAGAAGTGTTCTTTGGACTTGGAGCACAGTGGATAAGCTGGAAGCACATCGCAGAACGGGCTATTGCGCTTTGCCCCGGAACAAAAGCGGTGATTGAAGAAGAGGACAAGGGGTGGGGAAGCGATCCCTGTTTATTCTCCGTGGAAAAAATGGAAAAGTTTTTCGGATTGAAATTTGACGGCAACGATTTTATCGATGAGCATTTATGCGCTTCTCTATTCTCCATTTAATTTTTGCCGGCATACTGACCGCCGTGTTTGTGGTTTTTATATTCGTAAAATGGCAGGACAAAAATGCGCAAATCAAAATATTGAATGATAAAATTTTAGCCATGCAGTCAGAAATCAACCATGCGGAAGAAGTGGGAACAAAAGCCTTGGCGTATGTGCGCATCAGCAGGGGACTGGATGTTATCGCAAATAAAACGCTGTCTCACAGGCAAAAAAACATTTTAACAAAAAAATTACTCACCATTTCGAATGATTACAAAATAGACCCGGTTTTGATTTTAGCAGTTATCAGATGCGAAAGCCGTGGAAACCCAAATGCGAGGGGTGCTTTTCTTTCCGGCGAAGAATCCGGAGCTTTGGGGCTGATGCAAATAAAATATGAATCTGCTTTAGAGGTCGCTCGCTCCGTTGGGATTAAAATAAATTCACCGGAAGATCTGTTTGTCCCGGAAAAAAATCTGATGATTGGCACTGCGTATTTGCTGCGATTGATAGCCAAATACAAAAATTTGCAACACGCTTTGATAGCATACAATGTTGGGGGTGGAACCATGGATGAAAAATTAAAAAGTGGCAGCGCGCTTCCGCAAAGGTATTACAACAAAGTTATGCAGGATTACAGATTTTTGACGGAGAGAATTTTTAATGATAAGCGTTGAAGCCTGGAAAGAGCGGCAAAATTTGCACAACAGAGTTCGAAATTTTTTCTTGAAAAGGGGACTTTTGGAAGTGGATGTTCCTATTCTTTCCACAGCGTGCGGCACAGACCCGCAACTCGATTATTTTGAAACCCTGTCCCCAACTCGCTATTTAGCCACAAGCCCAGAATTCTACATGAAACGTCTTTTGGCAAACGGATACGGAGATATATTTTGCTTAACACACGCTTTTAGAAAAGGAGAATCCGGAGAGCGGCACAACTGCGAATTCAGCATAGCGGAATGGTACAGAATAGGATTTTCCGCAGAGGATTTGCAGCAGGAAATTCTGGATTTGGCAAATGAAATCACAGGTTTGAGCTTGCCTTTGAAAAGAACAACTTGGAAACAGCTTTTTGAAAAAATCGATATTGAAAAATTGAAAGCAGAACATCCGGACTGGACTTTGGAAGAAATAGAGGACTGTGCGATAAGCGAACCTGATTTGGGAAAAAATTGCGCAGAGTTCATAGTTGATTATCCGCCTGAGCGTGCGGCTCTTTCAAAAATTCGCAACAACGTCGCATGCAGATTTGAGCTTTACATAAACGGCATAGAGCTTTGCAACGGCTACGAAGAATTGACAGACGCAAAAGAGCAGAGAAAACGTTTTGCAGACGATGTGGAAAAAAGAAAAAAACTGGGAAAGCTAGTTCCAAAAATAGACGAAGATTTTCTTTCTGCCTTGGAAAAAGGAATTCCCGAATGCTCAGGCGTAGCTCTTGGACTAGACCGGCTTTATATGCTGGCAATGGGAAAAAATGATATTAACGAGGTGATGAACGCAATTTAAAGCTAGCGATGAACTGGTGATTTTACTATATTACCCCACATGAGCAAATTGCTTAATTTTACATTGCTGCTACTCTTCATGAGCATATCAGGCTGCAAAGAAGATAAATCCCTATCTTGGAGCATAGGCTCCCCTCTTGATAAAAACTTAATCAAAATCGGCATTATTTATGTTGACAAAGCCGAAAGCGGGTATTCGCAAGCACATGACTTGGGCATAAAAGAAGCGCAGTTAAAGCTGAACCTGCGCGATGACCAAATTATACGGATATTCGATGTAAGCGATGCTGATTCCACTTTGATTGAGCATAACATGAACGAAGCCATAAAAGAAGGCGCAAACATTATAGTCGCAACCAGTTGGGGGCAAATGGATGCTTGCGAAAAACTCTCCAAGAAGTATACAAACGTCATTTTTACCCACGCATCCGGCTATAAAATCAACGACAGAAATTTTACGAACTATTTTGGGCGCATCTACCAGGCACGTTATCTAAGCGGCATTGTTGCCGGCCTTAAAACAAAAACCGGCAAAATAGGCTTTGTGGCGGCGCAAGGCAAATCCAACAGCGAAGTGACCGGAGGCTTGGATGCCTTTGCTATGGGAGTTGAGAGCGTAAACCCAGGTGCAAAGATATATGTAAACGTAACTTATAGTTGGTTTGACCCTCCCAGTGAAAAGCTGGCTACCCAGCGGCTTATAAAAGAGGGAAGCGATGTGATTGCGCAACACAGCAATACCGCAATTCCGCAAATTGAGGCAGAGAAAGCCGGAGTGTGGAGCGTAGGCTACAACACGGACATGAGAAGGTATGCGCCTAATGCTGTGCTCACCTCTGTCATTTGGAATTGGGGCATATACTACACCTCTTTGATAAGCAACGTGATAGACGGGAGCTTCACCACCAAGCCTTATTTTGGAGGTCTTGAGGATGGCTTGGTTGATATTTCCCCTCTCAACAAGGCACTTGCCACTCCAGATATGGAATCTGCAGTCGCTGATGCGAAAAAACGCATATTAACTGAAAATTTCAAGGTTTTTGGCTCTCTCTCCGACTTTGATATTGCGCAAAAAATTAACTGGTATCACAGCAATATTATAGAACTCAAGTAATTCAGCGTTTACTATATTACTATTTATGAAAAAAATCTTCTTTCAAGATACCAGTTTTCGCGATGGGTTTCAATCTGTTTTTGGCGCCCGCGTTTTGACAAAAGACTTTATCCCTGCTCTTGAGGCGGCGGTTCATGCCGGAATTGAGCATTTTGAAGCAGGCGGCGGCGCAAGGTACCAAGCTCCGTATCTTTACTGCAACGAAGATGCGTTTAACATGATGGATACCTTCCGCAAAACGGTTGGTCCAAAAATACGCCTGCAAACACTTGCCAGAGGCATAAGCGTGGTTGCCATGGGGCCTCAACCAAAAGATATGATAGACCTTCATGCCAAAATGTTCAAAAAACACGGCATGACCCGCATCCGCAACTTTGACGCGCTGAACGACGTGAATAACCTGGTTTATTCCGGCAAGTGCATCACCGATGCAGGCTTGGAGCACGAGGTTGTGGTAACAATGATGGAATTGCCGAGAGGCTGCGAAAGCAAAGGCGCGCACGAACCGGAATTTTACATTGAAACTCTAAAGCAAATTTTGGATTCCGGGGTTCCGTTCACAAGCGTGTGCTTTAAAGACGCAAGCGGCACGTCAAACCCCCGCAAAGTCTATAACACCATAAAACAGGCTCGCAAACTCCTCGGCGATAAAGTTGAGCTTCGCATACATTCGCACGATACCTGCGGCACAGGCATTTCCCAATATGTTGCGGCCATAGAAGCCGGCGCAGACGGTGTTTGCTGCGGCCGCGCTCCGCTTAGCGGCGGCACTGCGCAACCTGACTTGCTCTCTTTGTGGCATGCCTTGAAAGGCACCGATTTTGATTTGGATATTGATGTTGAAAAAATAATGGAAGCTAACCAGGTTGCAAAAGAATGCTTCAAGGAATACGAGTTCCCGCCGGAAGCGCTGGCTATTGAACCCGAAGTGATTTTCAGCCCAATGCCGGGCGGAGCTTTGACTGCCAACACCCTGATGATGAGGGACAACAAAACCTTCCATCTTTATCCGCAGGTAATTAAAAATATGGCTGAGTGCGTTGCGCTAGGCGGCTTTGGCTCAAGCGTAACACCGGTTTCGCAATATTATTTCCAGCAGGCGTACGCAAACACAATTCAAGGCCCGTGGAAAAAAATGACGGACGGCTATGGCGATATGATTCTTGGCTACTTGGGCAAAACGCCAAGAGAACCGGACCCGAAAATTGTAAAAATCGCAAGCGAGCAAATGAAAAAACCTGTGTTTAAGGGCAATCCTGTGGATGTTCTGGAACCGGGCATTCCAAAAGCGAAAAAGATTTTGGAAGAAAACAAATTGCCTGTTACAGATGAAAATCTGTTCATAATCGGCGCATTTGCCACTAAGGGCGGCAACAAGGGTCTTGACTTTTTGCAAGGCAAAGCCAAAGTTTCCGTTCCTAAAAAGAAGCCGGCAGTAGTGGCTGAGAATTCTCAGCCACTACCACCGGCCCAGCCTAGCGGCCCGACAACCGTCAGCTACAATATTGCCGTTGCCGGAAAAACTTTCAGCGTGCAAGTGAGCGGGTAATTCAAATTACAATGCACAAAGCGCTTTTGCTTATCTTGTTGCTCTCGTCCCTTGCTTTCGCAAGGGCCTCGGCTGTAATAACGCTTGAAATGCCTGTTGGCGCGCGCCAGCTTGGCATGGGCGAATCCGGCGTTGCGCTGGCCGATGACGGCAATACGCTTTTTTACAATCCTGCGGGCCTAGCCTTTGGGCCTTTGGCAAACGAATGGGAATTGTCTAGAGCAGGGGTAAATAATAATTTGCCACTACATACGGCGTTTGCGGCGCGAAATCGCAGGGGTTTTTTAACCAAAAATGAAATGTGGGCAGGAACTGTAAACGGTATGCTGCATTTTGACGGGCATGTTTGGCGGGAAGACTTAACTGTTCCGCTGGAAGGAAACGCAAAGCTCAGAGATGTTGTGCGAACCTTTATAGGCTCGGAAAGTTCGCTTGATTCCATTTCCGGCGTGGTGCGCAACTATAACGGAGTGAAAACGCTTAGCGAAGAAGAACTTTTGGTTGAAGTGAAAATTCCTTTTTCCGTGATGATTAAAGACACCGTCACTGCCATGCTTTACGAAATGCGCACGGAAAAGCTCTGGATTGGAACTACAAAGGGATTGTTCCGCTTTGACGGCAAGGGATTCAAAGATTTCAAATCCGAGTTCGGAGTACGCAGAATTACCGCTATTGCCAATCAAGGCGCAACTCTTTGGATTGGAACGGACAACGGGCTTTTTGCCTACAGAAACGGCGTGTTTGAGCAGAGAGGCGCGGTTTTGCCATCTCAAAAAATCACTTCAGTGGCTTGGCACGAAATGCGCAAAGAGCTTTATGTTGGCGTTGAAAGCGCAGGCATAGCCCGTTTGACTCCAAAGCAAAATGACAATGAGAAAGACAAATGGGGCATATTCACGCTTCAAGACGGAATTATGGATTTAGCTCCGAAGGCCATAGCCATAGACAGTTCCGGGCACGTGTGGTCTGTGCACAAAGAAGGTCTTTCGCATTTTAATTTGAGAAGATGGGAGCAGGTTCGCTTTGAAAACAACGAGGTTCACGGCATCACTGTTTCCGGGAAAGGCGCGATTTGGATTGGCACAAATAAGGGCGTGTGGAGCTACTTGCCGGAATATGCGACTCCAAGCGGGCGCAAAAGCGAAACCGAGCAGAATAGGGGAGAAACCGAAGATACCCAAGGAGAATGGAATCATTATCATATGGGCAACGGGCTTTCCAGCAATATGGTGTGGTGCTTGCTCTCGCTTGGCGATGATTTGTGGCTGAGTACGGGCGCAGGCGTGGAGCGCTATCATGCGGCGCAAAGCCAGGTTGCGTTTTTTTATGAACAACTTTTGCCGATTTTGAACATCCCTGATCTTTACCATTTATATACCGGCATAACATGGCCGCTTGGCGATTGGGGAACTTGGGGTTTATTTGTGAACTACATAAGCTTTGGCGAAACAACCGTGGCTAACGAAATAAACCCGGATCAAACCTCTTCGTTCAACAGCTCAGAAGTTGTTGTTGGCTTAAGCTATGGAACAAAGCTTAGCAAAAATTGGGGCTTGGGCTTGAACTTTAAATTCTTTTATTCTGCGCTCAGTTCCGGCGCAGCGCTCAATGAACCTGATGCCACAACGGCAAGCTACGCCATAGACATCGGCGTTTTGGGGCGCAATTTGTTTGGCGTAAAAGATCTCAGATTCGGCGCGGTGCTTGCGAACATAGGCCCAAATGTTTATTACGTTGATAAGTCCAATGACGATCCTATTCCATTGACATGGCGTTTTGGCTTTTCCTATGATTTGATTAAAATTCCTGACCATCGCCTGACATTAAACGTAGACTACAGCAAAATGGTTATTTACGAAAATTCAAGAGGCGAAGCGCAGCCTTTTTACATCTCTGCGTGGAAGGCTTGGTTTTATCCGGAAACGGAAGATGAAGATGATAAGGCCATTGACACTTTTGTGAAATCCTTTCAAGAAGGCATTGTGAACATAGGCACGGAATATGTTTACGCCGGCACCGTGGCTTTGCGGGCGGGTTATCTCCACGATAAAGTAGGCAAGCGGCAGGAATTGGATATTGGCCTTGGTGTGATGCTCTCCGATATGCTCCAGTTGGATATAGCCAGCATTCAGAATGTGGGAAATTTGGAAGGCGTGAGAGACGGCCAGCTTAGATTTGCGGGATTGTTTAGGTTTTAAACTATTTGCCGCCAGTCCGGCACAGCGTATTTGCCGTCAACAAGCAGCACAGCTTTCCAGCCGTTTGAGCCGTTTGCCGTGTCCCAAGGCGGTTTGGGAACAACAGCGCTGTCGCTTCCAAAGTAATAGGGCGGCAAAATCTCTGCGCTACGCTTTATTTGGTCTCTTGTTATAAAATGGTCTGGGGGCAAAAATTTGCATATGCCTTTGTCTTTTGGCCCAAGGACAATTCTGTATGTTGTAATTCCGTTCATATCGCCTTCGTTTATCGTTTTTATGTTTTGGTTTATTGACTTTTGCCAGTCTGCCAAATATTTGCTTTTTTCCTCTTCCGAAATGTTTTGGGAATTCAGCCAGCCTTCTATTTCAGCCATGCTTGGTTTTTTCTCTTCAAGAGATTCAGCCACAGGGCGAAGAGCCACGGAATATTTGCCGGAGAGCACAATTTTTGAAAGTTCCTCGGTATCTTTTTCCCTGTTGCTTTTATGTACCAGAATATAAACTCCAATAACAGCTAAAATAGCTACCAAGAGCAAGATTGCCCCTATAACGATTATTACAAATTGCTCACTACTCATGCACAAGAGTTCCTATTCCACTTTCTCTTATGGAATTTATAAAATTTCCTTTGTCAAGTTTGAAAACAAAGACCGGCAGCTTGTGTTCCCTAGCCAGAGCCACAGCCGCAGTGTCCATAACGGCTAAATTTCTTTTTAAAATCTCTTCGTAGGTAATGTCGTCAAATTTCACGGCTGTTTTGTCTTTAACCGGGTCTGCGGAATAAATGCCGTCAACTTTGGTGGCTTTCATCACAACGTCGCACTCGCTCTCCACAGCTCTTAAAACAGCGGCGGTGTCCGTTGTGAAAAACGGGTTGCCTGTACCTGCGGCAAAGAGAACCACAGCGCCTTTCTCCATAAGCCTTATAGCTTTTCTGCGGTCAAAGGAGCCGCAAAGCGGTTCCATTTTCACTGCGCTCATAACCTCGGCTCTCTGCCCTTGCTTTTCAAGAGCGTCTTGCATGGCAATGGCGTTCATAACGGTGGCGAGCATTCCCATTGAGTCGCCTGCCGCGCGGTTCATTCCGCCTGCGCTGGCTGAGACTCCCCTAACAAAGTTTCCACCTCCAATCACAAGCCCTATTTGTGTGCCGGACTTTACCGAATTTGCTATTTCAGCGGCAACCCACTCAATAGTTGGGCCGTCTATGCCATGTCCGGATCCTCCGGCCAAAGCTTCCCCGCTAAGTTTCAAAAGACATCTGCGAAATTTAAGCATAAAGCCTCCCAGCGGATTTGAACCGCCGACCTGCTGATTACGAATCAGCTGCTCTACCAGCTGAGCTAGAGAGGCGTTGTGGGGGTAATGTAGAAAACTTTTCTACTTTTATGCCATGCTCACAATAAAATCCAAACGTGGCCGCAAGGCAGAAACTTATGCCTGCGCATACCTTATGCGCAAAGGTTGCCGCCTGTTCGCTAGAAATTACAGATATGCCGGCGGAGAGTTAGACATAGTGGCTAAGGATAAAACGGGAAAATGGCTCTTTGTGGAGGTAAAATCCATCTGGGAAAACTCATATGGCGCGCCAGACACAAGAGTAAACAAGGAAAAACAGAGAAAGATATGGCAAACAGCATTGCATTTTTTGCACCACAACGGAGGCTTGGACCAAGACTCTCGCTTTGACGTTGCCGCAATGGACTTCAGAGAAGGCAGAAAAGCCGTGCGATATTACGAAGACGCATTTGTGGCATCTCAGGTTGTACCGGATTTGAGGATAAAACGTGCTCACTAAAAGACTGATTATTTGCTTGGACGTTCGCAACCGTAAGGTTACAAAAGGCGTTAAATTCAAAGGCAACATAGACATTGGCGACCCCGTTGAAATGGGTGCGAAATACAGCGCTGAAGGCGTTGACGAACTTGTTTTTTACGACATTACCGCAAGCGCGGAGAACAGGCAATGCGATGTTGAAATGGTAAAAGACATCGCAAAAAACGTATTCATACCGTTTTCTGTTGGCGGCGGGGTTCGCAACCTGGAAGATATGCGCCAGGTATTGCTGGCCGGAGCGGAAAAGGTAAGCATAAACAGCCTCGCTGTGCTAAATCCCAAAATAATAGAGGAAGGAGCCAAGGCTTTTGGCAGCCAGTGCATTGTGCTTGGAATGGATGCGAAGTTCACAGGGATTTCTGAAAAAATTCCGAGTGGCTATGAAGTTGTTATTCGCGGCGGGCGCGAGCCTATGGGCCTTGATGCCGTGGAGTGGGCAAAAAAAGCGGTGTCTTTGGGCATTGGCGAAATTTGTTTGAACAGCATTGACACAGACGGCGTGAAAAACGGCTACGAGCTGGAAATCACGGAGAAAATAGCGCAGGCGGCCGCAGTTCCTGTGATAGCGAGCGGCGGAGCCGGCGAGCCAAAGCACATAGCGGAATTGTTTGAAAAAACCCACGCAGAAGCTGCTCTGGTCGCATCTATGGTTCACTTTGGAACATACAGCGTAGCTCAGATAAAAGCGGAGATGAGAAAAGCGGGAATTGCGGTTAGATAGCAAATATAATTTCTATATTCCTGTTACATTTCTGTTAAAAGGAAGTTAACATGGAAAAACCATCTAGTTACCTAGAAATCGCATTTGCCCTGATAGGCGGCATAGGGCTCTTTCTCCTTGGGATGAAATTTCTTTCCGAGGGGTTGCAAAAGATCGCAGGCAATAAAATCAGATCCCTTATAGGATTTGCTACCAACAACAGGGTCTTTGGCGTTGGCGTTGGCTTTTTGGTCACTGCCATAATACAGTCAAGCTCCGTTACAACGGTTCTGGTGGTCAGCTTTGTGGATAGCGGCTTAATGACACTGGCTCAGGCAGTAGGCGTTATTATGGGCGCAAACATAGGAACCACGCTGACGGCATGGATTTTAACCATAAAAATTGAGCAGTACGGGCTTGTACTGGCAGGTCTAGGCGCTATTTTTTATGTGTTTTCCTCCAAAGAAATGATTAAATACATTGGCATAAGCGTCTTGGGGGTAGGCTGCATATTCCTCGGTCTTATGATAATGAAGTTCGCCGCTTCGCCAGTCAAGGATTTCCCTGAGTTCGTGGAAGCCTTTAAAACCTTTAGAATAGAAAAGGATGCCGGCTTCTTTACCAGCTACTTAGGCATTTTAAAATGCGCCTTTGCAGGTTGCATTCTAACCGTTGTAATACAATCCAGCACTGTTACCATAGGCATAACTATGGTGCTTGCAAGCCAGGGTCTAATTAATTTTGAATCGGCAGCGGGCCTTGTTCTTGGAGAAAACCTTGGAACAACGCTAACAGCCGTAGTTGCATCCTTGACCGGAAACAACAATGCCAGGAGGGCAGGGTCTTTCCACGCTCTGTTCAATGTTATAGGCGTATTTTATATGACTCTGATATTCCATTATGCTTTGGATTTTATAAGATTTGAATTGGATTTTTTATTCGGCATTAAAGATGTAGAGTTCTACGATGGAAAAAGCTTTATCCATGTGGGGCTTGGCATAGCGGCTTTGCATACCACTTTCAATGTATTCAACACTCTTGTGTTTTTGGGACCTTGCAGGCAAGTGGCTCGCTTTTTGGAGAGCGCGTTTTTAAGAAAAATTTGCGTTAAAATAAGGTTCTTCCGAAAAGAAAAGCCGCAGATTCCCGAGGTGGAAATGCTGCTCACAATGGTTAACAGCAAAAAAGACTCTTCTTACGTAAAGTTTGTGGAAACGGAAGCTCGTATTCAAAGAGTTTTGGACTACATGAGCAATCAGTTGAAAACCGGGCTTGACAATTTGAAAATCTGCATTGAAAGCAAGGATAAGGAATCGCAGGCAATAGACCAGATTTTTGAAATGGAAAAACTGTGCGATAAAACAACGGAAAGAATACAGGGAATTTTGGTGTGCTTTGTAGGAAGCGAAGAAGTCACAACACCGGCTGTTCAGCAGAGAATTTTCAAATACGAGAGAATTTTCGACAGCTTGGAAAGCGTTTCCGATTACATGGCTCAGGTGGTAAAGCTGCGTTTAAGGCTTTTGGATAACAAAACAGATTTGTTTGATTTTCAGAAGCAGGACTTGCTTAAGCTAAACGACCTTATATCCAAAGCTATGAACTGCATAAATCCGTTGGAACACGAAAAGCAATTCGCCGAAGCAAAAGAATTTATTCGCACTATGAGAACAACATTCTGGAATACATCCGGCGAAAAAGTGACCAACCCGATGGTTGATGACTCTTACTCAAATATGCTAACATCTTACCGAAAAATTCGCGACCATTTGCGTAGCTATGGAAACGCGATTTTCGGAATAGACAAGGATTAGTCTTGCGTAAGCGCTTTATATTTGAATAGAGCGCCGGCAAGAACTCCGCCCAAAATCGGGAACACGATAAAAATCCAAAGCTGCGCAAGGGCATCGCCGCAAGCAAAAAGCGCAGGCCCAAAGCTGCGAGCCGGATTAACCGAAACTTTGGTTATTGGAATGCCTACTATGTGGATAAGCACAAGGGTAAAGCCTATTGCGAGACCTGCGAACTTGGAATCTGCGTTTTTATGAGTTGCGCCGAGAATCACGAAGACAAAAATAAAGGTTGCGATGGTCTCAAACAGAATGCCGGACAAGAGAGTGTAGTTAGAGTTCACCACATTCTGCCCAAAATTCCCGGCAAGTGCCGGATTTCCGTTTGCTATGGCAACAAGAGCGGCTGAGCCTATAACTGCGCCTGCAAGCTGGCTGACTATATAGCCTATTGCATCCGGGACATTTATTCTGCCTGCGGTTAGCGCGCCTATTGTAACAGCAGGGTTAATGTGGCAGCCTGATATGGGGCCTATGGCGTATGCCATTCCTACTATAACCAAGCCAAAGGCAAATGAAATGCCCAAGAGCCCAACTTGCGAGCCAGCGAAAACTGCGCTGCCGCAACCAAAAAACACGAGTGAAAATGTGCCAATCAACTCGGCAATGTACTTTTTCATGAAACCTCCAAGATTTTATTGAATTTATGAGGAATATAGTAAATGTCCCAGAGAAGTTAAGTGGCGTTTACTACATTATATATAGCTAGTGGGGGTTTTTATGAGGCTGTTGACTGCTGTATGCTTGTGCATAGCTCTTTTTGTGCCTGTTTTCGCAGGAACTATGCAGGTGGAAAATCTGAACCGTGGGCTTATAGCCGTTCGCTCAGGATCGGGGTACTATCTCTCATGGAGGCTTTTGGGCAATGAAGCGCATAATACGGGCTTTAACGTTTATCGAGGGGGCACAAAGCTCAACTCAACGCCTATTGCCGGAGCCACAATCTACACTGACGCAAGCGGTGCGCTGAACAGCGTTTATACCGTAAAGGCTGTGGTCAACAACGTTGAACAGGCTGCCAGCGAAGAAGCAATGTTGATAAACAATACCGAGGGTTCCAACTCAGGATATTTCAATGTTAGCCTGCAACGTCCGGCTACAGGCGCGCAGGGCGGCACTTACTCCCCGGGCGATGGAAGCGCAGGCGACCTTGACGGAGACGGGATTTATGAGATTGTGCTCAAATGGGATCCAAGTAACGCAAAAGACAATTCCCAGTCCGGCATAACAGACAATGTGTTTATAGATGCTTATAAACTTGATGGCACACAGTTGTGGCGCATAGATTTAGGCCAAAATATAAGAGCCGGCGCGCATTACACACAATTTTTGGTTTATGATTTTGACGGAGACGGCAAAGCCGAAGTGATGATGAAAACTGCGCCCGGCACAAAAGACGGCACCGGCGCGCTTCTCAAAATGGGGCCGGCTGCCACCGCCAGCCACAGCACCGCTTATCGCAACACCGATGGCTATGTTCTTTCCGGCCCGGAATATTTGACGGTTTTTGATGGTGCTACCGGCAAGGAACTCGCCACTGTGGACTATTGGCCGGCGAGAGGAACGGTAAGCAGTTGGGGAGACAACTATGGCAACCGAGTTGACCGTTTTAACGCAGTCGTGGCTTATGTTGACGGCGAAAGGCCATCTGCTGTTTTTCAGCGAGGTTACTACACACGCATGACTATGGCCGCATATGATTGGCGAAACGGGCAATTAACGCAGCGCTGGACTTTTGATTCCGGAACCTCAGGCAATAGCAGCTACGCAGGCCAGGGTAACCATCAATTGAGCGTTGCAGATGTTGATAACAGCGGCAAGCATTCCATAATCACCGGTTCAGCCGTTATAAAATACGATGGCAAAGGAATGCACGTATCCGGCGGTGGGCACGGCGATGCGCTTCATGTCACCTACATGATAAAAAATCATCCAACGCCGCAGATTTTTATGCCGCACGAGAGCGGCAATATAGGGCTATCGCTTAGGCAGGCGAGCAACGGAGCCTCTATTTTTAGCAAGGAGAACAGCGATGACGTTGGTCGCGGATGTGCTGCCGAGCTAGACCCTGCCGTGCCGGGATTCAAATTTTGGGGCGCAGGCGGCATGGGGCTTTACGATATTACGGGAAATGTTGTTGGGTCGCTTCCCAATAACGGAAATAATTCAAGCGGCGCGGTATGCAATCATGTTATTTGGTGGGACGGCGACCTTGCCAGAGAA
>JGI24696J40584_12961527_pt1 | contig 19824 bp, 20 predicted proteins | sample TergutCo191P4_FD_40584 | JGI IMG/M metagenome (IMG submission 40584)
TCATTTGGCGTCCGGACGCAGTTGCAAGTCTGTTTGAAGACAGTTCCTCGCTTCGCGTCTCAATCCCCCGAAGGGGTCATTTGGCGTCCGGACCTATGTCGTCGGAAATGCAACCATGGCAATTTTCAGTCTGGTCTCAATCCCCCGAAGGGGTCATTTGGCGTCCGGACAGCACAAATTAAGGAAGTTCGAAGGGCGACCCACAACCGTCTCAATCCCCCGAAGGGGTCATTTGGCGTCCGGACTACGAAAATCCGGAGAATCCTCAACACGCTCATCGTCCTGTCTCAATCCCCCGAAGGGGTCATTTGGCGTCCGGACAAGATTCTTTGATCTGGCTGACCTGGTTTTTGAACATGTCTCAATCCCCCGAAGGGGTCATTTGGCGTCCGGACGTACGATACCTAAACGTCCATTCTCTTGGCAGTATCCGCCGTCTCAATCCCCCGAAGGGGTCATTTGGCGTCCGGACAGGCACCAGCTTAGGCTGGTTCGAAACTATTGCATGCGTGTCTCAATCCCCCGAAGGGGTCATTTGGCGTCCGGACGGAGCCTATGTCCTTTCTTATCCCGGTGACCAAATCGAGTCTCAATCCCCCGAAGGGGTCATTTGGCGTCCGGACTCAATGAAAAAAATCAACTTCCGCCAACTCACCCTGAGGTCTCAATCCCCCGAAGGGGTCATTTGGCGTCCGGACGGTATTACGAAGGAGGAGGATCCTATGAAACGGATCTGTCTCAATCCCCCGAAGGGGTCATTTGGCGTCCGGACTCTTACCCTGGCATCGCTCCCGCAGCTTCTTCCCTTTTGTCTCAATCCCCCGAAGGGGTCATTTGGCGTCCGGACCCGCAAGAAAGGCGGCAGTGGACACTGCAAAATATGCGGGTCTCAATCCCCCGAAGGGGTCATTTGGCGTCCGGACACTCTCATTGCAGGCGCAGAAGGACTAAAACTGCAAGCTGTCTCAATCCCCCGAAGGGGTCATTTGGCGTCCGGACAAACATAAAAGGAGAGACCACTATGCAAGAACTGTAGTCTCAATCCCCCGAAGGGGTCATTTGGCGTCCGGACTATGTACATAGGTGTAACTATGGACATATTGCAAAACAGTCTCAATCCCCCGAAGGGGTCATTTGGCGTCCGGACCGAAAAAACAAACAGAAAATAAGAAATCCAACTCCGAGTGTCTCAATCCCCCGAAGGGGTCATTTGGCGTCCGGACGAAATGGAAGGCAACTTGAAGAACTGGCGGAAATGGCTGTCTCAATCCCCCGAAGGGGTCATTTGGCGTCCGGACAAAACAACCTCAGGTTTAGCCACAAGAATAGAGGTCTGTCTCAATCCCCCGAAGGGGTCATTTGGCGTCCGGACTATATCAGGGCATCGTCAGATGAAAAGGCAGCAAAGGTGTCTCAATCCCCCGAAGGGGTCATTTGGCGTCCGGACTGCTTTGAAAATACTAGGGACTACTGGTGCAGTGATTGGTCTCAATCCCCCGAAGGGGTCATTTGGCGTCCGGACGACAGCTTAGTTACTAAAATTAGAAAGGCAACTACCTGTCTCAATCCCCCGAAGGGGTCATTTGGCGTCCGGACTAATTAGGAGCGTGTCATCATGCAAACCACGGAAAAAAGGTCTCAATCCCCCGAAGGGGTCATTTGGCGTCCGGACTACTCGAAATCGTTTGGACGGGATGTGTATGCCCCTCGTCTCAATCCCCCGAAGGGGTCATTTGGCGTCCGGACAAGGGCATTCAATCTTGTGGTTAATAGTTCCGTTAATGTCTCAATCCCCCGAAGGGGTCATTTGGCGTCCGGACCGTCTTTGTTTTGTGTTTTCAATCAAATTTATAAAATGTCTCAATCCCCCGAAGGGGTCATTTGGCGTCCGGACCTATGGCACTTTTGGCCCCTTTCGTCTGCGTTGCCATCTGTCTCAATCCCCCGAAGGGGTCATTTGGCGTCCGGACCGGCCCCGTGGTTTTATGAGCCGAAAAGCTCAAAGCGTCTCAATCCCCCGAAGGGGTCATTTGGCGTCCGGACCCGATCCTGGACAAATTTCCGATTGTGCTGTAATAGAGTCTCAATCCCCCGAAGGGGTCATTTGGCGTCCGGACCAACCCCGGGGATGACCTCGACGTCGGCGGGAACTAGTTGTCTCAATCCCCCGAAGGGGTCATTTGGCGTCCGGACCACCCAGCCCCCAAGACCCCCGTAGAATTCAGTAAGCTGTCTCAATCCCCCGAAGGGGTCATTTGGCGTCCGGACTGCAGGGTTAACTTCTTGCGGCGCTTCGACCTTGGGCATGTCTCAATCCCCCGAAGGGGTCATTTGGCGTCCGGACAAGCGGCGGAAATCAAGAGGTTGCTGGACCTCGGTCTGTCTCAATCCCCCGAAGGGGTCATTTGGCGTCCGGACCACCGACAAGGTCGGTGAGCTCTGCGGGCTCATAGACGGTCTCAATCCCCCGAAGGGGTCATTTGGCGTCCGGACCGACAGAAAAAGAAGGAGACGACTATGAAGAAAATTCTGTCTCAATCCCCCGAAGGGGTCATTTGGCGTCCGGACGCATGTTCAAGATGGTTGTTGTCCTCAAAAGGGAAAAGTCTCAATCCCCCGAAGGGGTCATTTGGCGTCCGGACAAAATAAGGGGAGAGATGCATAAGATGTAAAAAAACCTGTCTCAATCCCCCGAAGGGGTCATTTGGCGTCCGGACTTTTCAAGGATTGAATACCCATGGCGAAAAAAGTATTGTCTCAATCCCCCGAAGGGGTCATTTGGCGTCCGGACAAAAACTGCTTTCCGTACTCCTGGCACTCATCACAATGTCTCAATCCCCCGAAGGGGTCATTTGGCGTCCGGACGAATCCAAAGGCAAATCCCATTCACCGCGCATTCGAAAACGGTCTCAATCCCCCGAAGGGGTCATTTGGCGTCCGGACATTCGTATAGTGAGATGTTTCTAGACGAGATAATGAGTCTCAATCCCCCGAAGGGGTCATTTGGCGTCCGGACAAGGCAGTGAACGGCCGCGCTGCCAACCAAACAAAAATCTGTCTCAATCCCCCGAAGGGGTCATTTGGCGTCCGGACTTGCACAACAGCGCATCTTGCACAAGAACGATCGTCCTGTCTCAATCCCCCGAAGGGGTCATTTGGCGTCCGGACGAAAAAGCATCTCTGTCGGAAAGTCCTGGCAACTCTGCTGTCTCAATCCCCCGAAGGGGTCATTTGGCGTCCGGACAATTGGATTCTCTACCGGGGAATTCATTTTAATCAATCTGTCTCAATCCCCCGAAGGGGTCATTTGGCGTCCGGACGTACAGGTAACTGACGGCAACATTCTTCAGGTATACTTGTCTCAATCCCCCGAAGGGGTCATTTGGCGTCCGGACGGACTGAGCTTGCTGACAGGCCGCTTTCGGAAGAAAAGGTCTCAATCCCCCGAAGGGGTCATTTGGCGTCCGGACTGCGGTTATATTGGCAGGAACTCGACAAAATGTTGAGGTCTCAATCCCCCGAAGGGGTCATTTGGCGTCCGGACCATGAACAATCGGATCCTCGCAATCATCATCCTCGCGTTGTCTCAATCCCCCGAAGGGGTCATTTGGCGTCCGGACTGCTCAATGGACTGGGAACTATTGCCACCGCTATTGTGTCTCAATCCCCCGAAGGGGTCATTTGGCGTCCGGACTACTATTGACAGGGCCTGGATCTCCCCCAGCTTCACCGTGTCTCAATCCCCCGAAGGGGTCATTTGGCGTCCGGACACTCTACTGGGTGTTCTAAAAAATCTCCCATTGCAGTTGTCTCAATCCCCCGAAGGGGTCATTTGGCGTCCGGACCTTCTAAATCCCAGCGTGGTGCTGGTTTTGTTCCAAAAGTGTCTCAATCCCCCGAAGGGGTCATTTGGCGTCCGGACGACTGTGAACTGGCGCTGTGTGACGGCGCCGAACTGTGTCTCAATCCCCCGAAGGGGTCATTTGGCGTCCGGACCCCGGCAGGAAATTCGAGTAGTACAGAGTCAGGAGTGTCTCAATCCCCCGAAGGGGTCATTTGGCGTCCGGACAAAGGTGAATTCCACGGTCAGTACGGCAGATGGACACTTGTCTCAATCCCCCGAAGGGGTCATTTGGCGTCCGGACGAAGAAGAAGCGGAGATCCAAAGCAAGATTCCCAAGGTGTCTCAATCCCCCGAAGGGGTCATTTGGCGTCCGGACGGAGATTGACATGAGCATAACAGCTAAGGTATTTCTTGTCTCAATCCCCCGAAGGGGTCATTTGGCGTCCGGACGTCCAAGAAAACGAAAGTCCTGGCAAAGCTCATCGTGATGTCTCAATCCCCCGAAGGGGTCATTTGGCGTCCGGACGGGTTATAAGAATGGATTTTCTGCTCAAGCTATGCAAGTGTCTCAATCCCCCGAAGGGGTCATTTGGCGTCCGGACGGCGAAGTTTTATCCGTCCTTGGAGCGGTACTTACCACCTGTCTCAATCCCCCGAAGGGGTCATTTGGCGTCCGGACGCCGTCCATCTTTAGGCCGTATAGATCAGGGGTTTGCGTGGGGTGTTTCGGAAAGGCCCGTGCGGAAAATCAACAATCGCAAGATTTTTTGCAGTTCAATTTTAACAGGTTTTACCGGCGTTGTCAAGCAAAAGATTTTTCTTGATATACAAGGCTTTGCGGCTTCTTGATTTGACTATCCCTGACTTATCGCCTTCGGAAAGGTCCCGGGTTTTTGGGCACAAAACAGCTTTCTGAAGTCGAACATATGAATTTTATGCAAATTACATAAAAGCAGAGATTCCCGATCCGTCAGGGCCCCCCTTGAGGGGCCGGTGCGCCAGCGCCTCCCGCAGGAGACGCACGCACCGAGGGGGTTGTGCGGAGCACCATCGCGGAGCGACGTTCTTGCCCCCGGCTTCCTCATGAGGGATCGGCGTAGCCGACACGACTGTAAGGAGCTCCGCCGCAGTGGTGAGGGAGCATAGCGACGTCCCTAAATCACCACCACATTCGTTTCCGTCACAATCGCCGGACGGAAGCCCAGCACAATCACCTTGGCGCTGCAGGCCGCGCACAGCGGGTAGACGCGGATGCTGTCGCCAGGCTCGGTTCCTTTTCCCATGCGCTTTTTTTCCAGCAGCGCCACCAGACCCCGTAGGCGCGCGGCATCCAGCTCGCATTCGAACACGCTTTTTTGCACCCGCTGGCCGAAGTCCTTCATCGTCTTGTCAATCCGGTTGCGGATGGTGTTATTCGAAATATCATAGCTGATAATATATCTCACGGCTGAAAATCCTCCCACGACTTCTGCTCCAAAATTGCGTGCCGCAACACATTGGCGGATGACCGGATTTCCGCGCGCCATCCGGCGTCCCCCGTCATGTACTTTTCGTATTGCTCCAGAAATGTGCGGAACCCCTCTGCGGTGAGCCGGAACCCGATTTGCCTGTCCACCTGAAACGACTGCGCGCCCAGCATGCCCCAGTTCACCAGGCGCACTGCTAGGCGGTCGGTGACATCCGCGCGGTAAAGTTCCATAAAATCCAGCGCGAGCGACTGGCGTCCGTAGACCACTCCGTGCAGAAACCCCAGCGATGGATCCAGCCCGCAAATCTCCAGGGCTGCGGCGCACTCGTTGCATAGGAACGCATAGCCCAGGTTCAGCAGCGCATTCACCTCGTCCAGCGCCGGCCGCCGCGAGCGCCCGCCAAAGGGCAGCTTGGTCAGCATGGCCCCAAAGCATTCAAAATAGATTCGCCCTGCGTTGCCTTCAATCCCCCGGATGCCATCCATCGCGGTCTGCTCCTCCAAATGCGCCCGTAGCGAGGCCATAGCTTCTACGCGGCTGCGCCAGTCAAACGCGTCCGCAAATTTATGTTCCTTCACAAACGCGATTTGCCGACTGATTTTTGCGTATACAATCCGCCGCGCAAAGGCCAGAGTATATTCCTTGTCAAAAAAGCACTTCGCCTGCGCCAGGCGCAAAAATACGTTATCTGATTTTGGCGAACGCAGCGCAAAGCTGATTTTCCCCGTGCGCGTCATATACCAAACGTCTATCCCCTTCGCGGACAATTGATGCAGCGCCTGTGTCGTCACCTGCGCCAGCCCCATAATCACCAGCCGCTCCAGGCCAACCAGCGGCACGCGGTAGAGCAGTTCGCCCTGTTTGCGCACCTCCAGCCCTTCCTGCCGCTTTTGCACAACCGCGCCCTGTTCCTGTACATATAAAATCATATCAGTTTTCCCTCAGCCACCCCTCAAACTCCTCGATCCCCATCTCCCCCGCCATCACCTTATCCCTATACCCCCGTGCCCGTTCTCCCCAAACTACAAATTGCTCCTTGGTCATGCGCTTCGCCTTAATCCGAGCGAATCTTGTCTTATACGCCCGCTGGTACATCTGCATGGCGGGATACTCCTCCAGCCTTGCGCGGAACATGCTCACGGCGCCGATCTCTTTACAGGTCTTGCCGTCCTGGAACACGCGCTCACAGTATTCCACGTTGCCATGCACATAGGAAGGAAAGAACCGTCCGCAGCAGCGGCAGGTCTTGAACGTAACCTCGCGGCGGATGATCTCGCTGAGGAAGAAGCTCACCAGGTCCTGCACCCAGCCGGGGCGCAGCACGTCAATAAAGACGTTGTCGCTGACGCGCTCCAGCCTGACCGGCACAGGCTCGAACTCAAACCGGTCGATGTCGCGCAAATCCTTGCGGTCATACAGGCGCGCCAGCTTTGGCTGGATGGATCCTTGCGGCGCGCCCACGACGAGAATCCGCTCGAACAAATACCGGATATGCTTTTGCCAGCCCACAGCGGCGGCGTACATGTGCGACACGTCTTTGTAGTTGAGCTCGTCGCGCACATTCTTGCACTCACCCGCAGCGTAGCGCTGTAATCGTTCCCGCCAGTCGATATACAGAAACTCGAAATAGATATGCAGTTGGGCAATCTGCTCGAACAGCTTCAATAGCGGCGCGATGTTGGCAGGCTCCTCCCGGTGCTGGTATAGCGCACGGATATCTTTCCACAGCGGATCGAACAGCGCCCCGGCCTCCTCTAAGTCTACATCCAAAAAATCCAGAAGGCTTTGCGTGAAGGCAAAGTCCTTCTCTTTTTTGTCCCAAACGAAATACTCGCGGTCGCCGATGATGTACGTTTTGAAGTCAGAGATCATGATCGTTTCTCCATTCGAACGAAAATATTTTACAAATACATTATAAACCACTTAACAAGCGTTGTCAAGTGTGTTAGAATAAAAAAGAACCGGACGATAGATTCCAAACAACTATGGAATCTAATGGCACAGAACCTTGACAACTGAATAACCTCTCAGCAGATACGTTGCCTTTGCCGCCTGGACACACGTGAAACAGGGCGAGCTACCGAAGCGGCCGCGCGATGACCCCCTCACGGGAGAGCGATCAAGGCCAGAGCTTCGACCCCGGGCCGGCAATTCGGGGAAGGCCATGACAGGCAAAGGTGATAATGATACTTCCGCAATGACTGCGGGCCGCGTGAAGGGGCCGGTGAAACTCCGATGAAGGCTGCCAAGCCGTCTGCTAAAGAAAACTCAAAACCGAAAAGGAGAAAAAATGAACCCCAGCAAACTTGAGACCCTTACCGGTGCGGCACTCCTTACCATGCCCCTAGCTTCAACTCGAATGATCATCGAAGGCCTTGTGCCACAGGGCCTGCACATCCTCGGCGGCGCGCCGAAAATCGGTAAGTCGTGGTTGACGCTCTGGCTGTGCTTACGAATCGCCCAAGGCGAACCTGTCTGGAATCTATCGACAGAGAAGGGCGACACGCTTTACCTGTGCTTGGAGGACAGCTTCGCCCGTATCCAAAACCGGCTGCTCGACTTCACAGCACTGCAAAATTCATCGCAACAGGCCGCGACATTGAACAGCGCGAGCTCACCCTGGAGTTCGACAGCGACTCGCATCTGTGGGATCTCGTCTCGGATGACACGGAGCACACTGCTTCCCCTGCCAGTGCAGTCCTGACTGCTGTGCGGGATTATCTTCAGAGAGAAGAAATCTTCATCGGCAGCGCAACGGAGCTGGTCGAGCAGCTCGGAACGAAGATAATTCCCTCCGTCCTTGCCAAGACGCTTACGCAGAACCAGCACGCACTTGCCGCCCAGGGATCCAATACAGCAATTCCCGCACGGGCCAGCGGCGGGAAATCACCTTGCTCTATGACGGCAAAAACGATACCGCCCCGGCCCCAAATTTGCTGTCACTGCCGTCACTGCCGTCACAAAGACCACCGTAGCCCCCTGTTTGGCCCGTGTTCGCCCCGTGTGCCACTTTTACGTCCCGGTACGAGGATGTTAAAAAACGCGCTGTCGGCCCCCCGTGTGGCCACGTGTGCAGAGCCTTCAAATCTGCCTTCACCGCAGGTGGAAAGCCGAACGGGGAAACGAGGGTCGGCAGGATAAAGGGGTGATGCTGGTTGCCCTGCATCCCCCCGGAAAACACCGACCGGCAACGCCGTTCGGGGATCGCGAAACGGTACCGCTTCTGAGCGGCGAGTGGAAAAGTGATACCAAAGAGCCCTCAAACCCAATAACATCAAGCAAAACAATGACATAACCCATGAAAGGATCAAATATGCCAACAGAAAAGAAACGCGCTGCGTTCTACGGGGAAACCGACCTGCTGAAGATCGCCGACAGCTATCTCAAGCAAGCTGATTGCCGTAGCCGCAACGAATTTATCAACCAGTCCATGTGCCACTATATTGCCTTCCTGCAGAAGGAAAACGACAATGAATTCCTCACGCCGGCCCTCGAAAGCGTGCTCTCCGGAATGCTCGGCGGGATGGAAAACCGCATCGCCCGGATCATCTTCAAGCTGGCCGTTGAGCTATCTATGACCATGCATATCATCGCTGCGCAGGGAGAAGTCGACGAGGAAACTCTCGTCCGTCTGCGCGGCTATTGCGTGGAAGAGGTCAAGCGATTGAACGGAAAAATTTCGTTTGACAAGGCGTGGCAGCATCAACAGGGGGATAGATGATCAGGTGCTACCGTACAACCCTGCCCGCATAAAAATGAACTGCGACAAAGATTGGAGGTGACGCGCGCGTTGAAAGTGGTGTCCTTTTTCCCGAGTGACCCAGTGGCAGTGCTGGAGCTTCAGCGGCGCGCGGCCGAGCTTCATGCAGCGTTCGCGGCGGATGCTATCGCGAAATTAAGCTGCCCGAAGGAGCAAAAGATGGAGTTGCTTAACGCAATCATCAAGCGGAAGGTCGAGCGTAATGCTTGACCTTCCGAGGTTACATCTACCTCTTCACTATACTGTGTACCCGTTCTTCACCCAAAACGCCCAGGCGTCCATGGCCTTTTGGGTCTCAGGCGTCGGGGCAACGGCCTGCAATTGTGCAAGAGGCACGGCAAATTCGCGGCCCTTCCATCGGATGGTCGCGAACATATCGCCGAGACATTCGTCAATTTCAGTGAGAGACACAACCGTCACCTGCTCACCCTCATTGAACGGCGAGCGCATCATTTTTTCAATACAGACAGCTTTGAACGGCGCGGCGAGGTTGTCCGACAGGTAACAGTGCCAGCCGCAGAATTCCTCATATTCATCGTAGCAATCCACGATGATCTCATTGCGGATCAAGCGTTTCAATGCGGCGGTACCGGGTTTTGCCTTGGGTTTTGGCGCAGTCTTGGGCGCGGGCGTGTCCACCGCCACGGGCAGCGAAGTCGTTATACCGAACTTCGCCTTGCTCTCTTTGTATGTTCCGTTAAAATCGCCGCGGATGCCCGGGCCGAAATGAATATTGTTGGAGCCGATGATGCTGTCATAGATGATCCGGCCCTTGAAAGGCAGCAGCACCATGCTTGCCAGGCAAGGCAGCGCGTCCGGCACGCATTCGGAAAGAGGGCTGATAATTCCGATGATACCATACAGCCGGGATTCTTTTTCATCGCTGAAGGGCATGAGCACCGAATAGTTTTTCAAGTGCTTCATGATGAGGAAGCGCTCGCTGATGTGATGCTCCTTCCAGCCGGTGAGTATCTCCCTGTCCTCGTCCGTCAGCGCTTCGTTGGCAGATATGTAAGCGTCGATCACCTCCGGGTTTTCCCAGAGCTTTTCTTTCACGGGGTATAGTTTTCGAACATCCACCCCGGCGGGGGATGTGGGCTCGCCGAGATCAGGGGCGACTTGATATCGCTCGTTGACATAGCCAATCAGCCCCAGCCAGAGCTTGTAAAACAGTGCAGCGTCTTCCTTGGAAAGGTTCATGCGGTCTCCTCCTTATAGTTGTTCGCACTTCTCGCTAACATATTCAAATCTCTTCACGGTCTTTCCCTCCACCTCAACCGGGTTATCCCATATGGAAAGCGGGCATACCCATGTCGCGCCCTCGCCGTATAGCGCCTTGTAGATGACCATATCCTCAAGCGTTTCGCTGTGCCTGGCGAAGCCAACCACCTCATAGTAATTGCCTTTATAGTGGCGGTACACGCCAAGCGGGATTGGGTTCATCGTCTGCCGCTCCATCCATGCTAAATCATTGCAATTCTTTTCTCCGCCTGCCTTAACTCGTCCACAAAGGCCGGCTTGCGTTTATAAAGCAACTTGAATTCCTCGACGAGCGCCATCGCGACAGGCGCATAGCCCGCATGGGTGAAGACCTCAAGATTCCCGCACACAGTCTGATAGGCGTCGCGCCCATAAGCCTTTTCGGCTTCCTTGCGAATCTGGTTGTAGAAAATGCTGCGCACGCCGCCTTCGTACTCTTCCGCGAGGAATTTGCCATAGGTATACACCTCTTCGGGGTGCGCCTGTATCTGCTCGAACAGCAGATCGCATTCGTGCTCGCGGCGCAGGACCTCCATGTATTTGGTATAAGGCAGCTGCCGGGCGCAATCCTCCAACAGAGCGGGGTAGGCGGCCTCCCACTCGCCGCGTTCCCGCAGGAGCGATTTCAATTTATCGTAGTATTCCAGGTCGCCGCGCAGCACGATGCGCCGTGCGGTTTCTATCATTTTACAGGCGTCTTCCATCAACTCATGCACAGAAAAAAGCCTGTGCAGCCATGCCAGATCGCCGCCCGCGGCATCCCGGCAGAGACGTTCCGCCCGCGCTAAATCCTGCCGCCGCAAGGCAAGATTATAGGCGATTTTGCGGATTCGCTCATGCTTCAAATGCGCCGCGATGAAGGCGTCCGCCGCCTGTTCGCCCTCCAAACGCCTGGTCATGGTCAGGCGAACCAGCACAAAACCCTCCGCGTTCCACTCCCCTTCATAGCGTGCGATTGCGTCTTCCAGTTCGTTTCGATTTTCCTGCGTCACGAATTTAGCGGCGACCTCAAGCAGCTCCTCCTCATATTCCGCGCCGTAGTCCTTGCCGTCTTCTACGTCTGCCAAGGCAATGCAGCATTCGAAAATATATGCTTGATCCGCAGAATCAACAGCCTGATCCGCGACTTCGGCCATCAGCTTCAGAACGTTTTCTATCTCCATAGAGACCTCGCACTCGTCCTGGTTCTCGAACACCTCCAGCAGCTTGCGATAGAACAGTTCCAACATTTTAAAAGTCAGTAGAATATTCCCCTGTTTCACCCGCTGCTCGACGTCAAACGTTATGCAACTGGTATCGAGATGGACTCCGCCATACCAGTGCGCGCCGTGCCTGTTATAGGAGACCTCCTCCAGCGCGGCGTCAATCTTACGTTCAAGCCCGGCGAGCTCCGCCCGCTCATCCGGCACCTCAAAGCGAACCCGCAGCGCGCCTTCAAATCCGCTGTTATGTTTCGCGTAGTCCTCAAGAAAATCCAGCAGTTTACCCGGTTTGATCTGTTCCAGCAGGCCGCGAAAATTCATTTTCATGGGCGCAATCTCCTCCCTTGACTTGCCATTTATTATATCACTCTTTTTTGAAAAGGGCAAGAATTATCTGGACAGGCCCCCTATTATAATGTATAATAAGATAGGGATAATCGCGCGAAAGGGGTTCCCGGCTTTATGAAAAATGAATTAGTTCGTTCCAGCGCAGCAGAGTATCTCACCTTCATTGCCGCCACCGGCGACAGCGAGCAGAGCATCGAAATGCGCTATGAAGACGAGAACATCTGGCTGACGCAGAAGATGATGGCCACGCTGTATGACATAAGCGTTGCTGCTGTCAATCAGCATCTGCGCCGGATTTTCGAGGATCATGAGCTGGAGCAGGGGGCAGTTATTAAGAAATACTTAATAACTGCTGCGGACGGTAAGCACTACAACACGAACCACTACAGCCTCCAGGCCATCATCGCCGTTGGCTTCAAAGTCAACCACGAACGCGCCGTGCAGTTCCGTAAGTGGGCAAATGGCATCGTGAAAGACTATACAATTCAAGGCTGGGTGATGGATGAGGAGCGTCTGAAGAACGGCGGCACAGTGCTCACGCAGGAATATTTCGACCGGCAGCTGGAGAAAATCCGGGAGATACGCCTGAGCGAGCGGCGCTTCTATCAGAAGATCACAGACATCTATTCCACCGCGCTGGACTACGACAAGGACGCAAAAACCACCCGGGACTTCTTCGCCCGGGTGCAGAACAAGATGCACTTTGCTGTGCATGGGCGCACCGCCGCCGAGGTGATCACCGACCGCGCTGACGCCGAGAAAGAGCACATGGGCCTGACCACGTGGCGCGAAGCTCCCTGGGGGAAAATCGCTTTGAGTGACGCGGTTGTCGCGAAGAATTATCTCAGCGAAGACGAAATGCGCTCGCTGCAGCTGATCGTCTCGGCCTATCTTGATCTGGCAGAAAACCGCGCCCGGCGCGGCATCCCCATGACCATGCAGGATTGGACGGGGCACCTGGACCGCATCCTGCGGGCAGACGGAAATGAGTTACTGACCAACGCGGGCAGCATCTCCGCCGAAATCGCCCGCAGCCACGCCGAGTGTGAGTTTGAGAAATATCGCGTGGTGCAGGACCGGCTGTTTGAGAGCGATTTCGACCGGTTTGCGGCGCGGGAGTTGGGGCGGTTGGAGGAAGCGACAATAAAATGAATGTACCCGAAATGCCCGCCTCCGCCGTCCTGTCCCTCCTCGCCCTGCTGGAACAGCACGCCATCGAAGTCCACGTCGACGGCGGCTGGGGCGTTGATGCCCTGCTCGGCGAGCAAACGCGCAGGCACGAGGACCTCGACATCGCCCTGCCTCACAAATATGTACCCCAACTGCGTGAGCTTCTCGCGGCGCGCGGCTATGAGGAAGTGCCTCGCCCGGATTCCTGGGAATGCAACTTCGTGCTGGGCGACGCTCACGGCCATCTGGTCGATGTCCACTCCTGCACCTTCGACGAGCACGGCAACAACATCTTCGGCGTAGCCTACGAGCCCCGCCACCTGACCGGCAGCGGCACAATCGGCGGCCACCCGGTGAGAACCATCCCGCCGGACATCATGGTCCAGTTTCACACCGGCTACGATGTTGACGAGGATGATTACCGCGATGTGAAGGCGCTGTGCGAACGCTTTGAGATTGCGCTGCCGGAGGTGTATGAGAAGTTTGAAATAACATAAAAAGTGGAGGTTTCCCCATGGAATATTATCGAAAACTCGTCGGTGAGCGGCTATATCTCTCGCCGTTTGACGCCAGCGATGAAGAGACATGCACCCAATGGGCGCGGTGGATGAACGAGCCTGCTGTCGCCGAGGGCTATGGCGACCCGGGCCAGCTTGTGACCCCGACCAGCGCGAAGAAGACCCTGGAAGGCCTCACGGGGCACCGCTTCAACATCGTGCTGATGGACGGCGACGTCTGCATCGGCCACATCAGCCTTCATGACATTGACCACTTCCACCGCCATGCGTTCATCGGCATTTTCATCGGCAGCAAGGAACACCGGGGCAAGGGCTACGGGGCCGAGGCCGTCCGACTGGTTCTCGACTACGGGTTCAAAACGATGAATCTGCACAGCATCCTGCTCTCCGTCCAAGCGGACAATGCCGCCGCCATCGCCTGCTACAAAAGGGTAGGATTTCGCGAGTCCGGGCGGCGGCGCGAGTATAAGTTCAAGGACGGAAAGTATATAGACATCATTTATATGGACATATTGGAGCAAGAGTTCGCGGGGTAGAAATGCGGCGTCACGCGCTTTTCCTACTCGAACAGCTATACCATCCCCACCGGCCACACCCAACACCCTTCCGTCAACGGCAGAGCTTCCTTCGCCAGGCACACCACCGCGCCCGGCCCCAACCGCTTGCCCGGAATCTCCGCCACGCAACGAAACGCCTTCACCATGGCCTTCATCGGATCGCTGGTGGTTTTGATCTCCACAGGGTAGAGCATCTCCCCATCCTCGATGAGTAAGTCAATCTCGTTTTTGTCTTTGTCGCGATAATAATACAGCGGCGGCTTGACGATGCCGTCATTATAATAGCTTTTGAGCACCTCCGCAAAGACGAAGCTCTCGAACATGTGCCCCCACATGGCCCCGTTGACCAGCTGCTCCGGCGTATTCCAGCCCAGCAGCCAGCAGGCCAGCCCCGTGTCGAGAAAATACAGCTTCGGTGTTTTCACCAGGCGTTTGCTGAAATTATTGTAATACGGCTCCAGCAGATACACCAGTCCGCTGGACTCCAGCACGGACAGCCAGGCCTTCACGGTCTTCGCGTCCTTGCCGCAGATGCCGCTGATGGTGTTGAGGTTCAGCATTTCGCCCGTCAGCGAGGCCACGGCCTTCACGAACTTGATAAACGCCGATTCGTCCTGAATTTGCAGCACATCCTTGATGTCTTTCTCGATATAGGTCTGGAAATAGGAGCTGTAGTAATCCGCCCAATCGCGCAAATCGCTTAGATTTTCGTAAAGCTCTGGAAAAAAACCCTTGTGGATGCGTTCTGTTGTTGTGCGGTAATCAAAACCCGCACCGGCCGCCTGCATGGCCTGCCTGTGCGCCTGCGTGGACACAAACGGCGCGCGGCAGGCGACGCCGTCCAGCTCCCGCATGGATAGCCCCAGTAGCTTGATGATCCCCGCGCGCCCGGCCAGGCTCTCACTCACGCCCTTCATTAGCTTCATGCTCTGCGAGCCCGTGAGATAAAATTGCCCCTTCGCCCTGTCCTCGTCCACGATGTCTTTGATATAATCGAACAGCGCCGCCGCTTTCTGGATTTCGTCCACAATCACAGGCGGCCGGTGCTCCTCGAAGAACAACGACGGGTTATCAATCGCGCTCTGCCGCACCAGCGGTCGGTTGAGCGCGACATAGTTCAGGTGATGGTACACCTCTTTGAGCATGGTGGATTTGCCCACCTGCCGCGCGCCGGTGAGCACCAAAACAGGCTTGCGCCGGGCGATACGCTCCACCACGGGTTGAATGTGTCTTTGGATGTACATGCGAGCGCCTTCTTTCGACTAATCGGGAATTCAATTCCATTATAGTCGTATTTTGGCCGTTTGTCAAGTAATTTATGCGTAAACAGGAGGGCTATCCATGTACTACTCCACAACCTACCCGTCCCCCGTCGGCCTCATCACCCTTGCCTGCGACGGCACTGGCAAAAACCTCGTCGGCCTTTGGCTGAAGGGGCAGAAATATCATGGCGATACCATCCCCGAAGCGATGACGGAGAAAGACGACCTGCCCATCTTCGGCACCGCAAAGCAATGGCTGGATCGCTACTTTGCGGGCGGCAAGCCTGTCATCACGGAGTTGCCCCTGGCTCCCATTGGCGGCGCGTTCCGTCAGGGTGTGTGGGGCGTCCTATGCGAAATACCCTACGGCACGGTGATGACCTACGGTGCAATCGCGAAAAGGCTGGGGTGCCGGTCGAGCCAGGCGGTAGGCGGCGCGGTGGGGCACAACCCGATCTCCATTATCATCCCCTGCCATCGGGTTGTTGGCTCGAATGGCAGTTTGACGGGCTACGCGGGCGGCGTTCAAACGAAAATAAAGCTGCTGGAGCTGGAAGGCATGGAAACGTCAAAGCTGTTTATCCCGAAAAGAGGAACGGCCCTATAATGCGTTTTTTGCAAACATTCGGAATAATGCTAGTTGACTATCGTTCCGATTCGTGGTATACTACTATCATGAAGGAGTGATCACCATAGCCGAACAATATATCACTGCACAACAAGCCGCCGAACGCTGGGGCATTTCCGACCGGCGGGTACGCGTGCTATGCCGCGAAGGAAAAATCCCAGGCGCTTTGAAAGCAGGCAAGAGCTATAAAATCCCCGCAAGCGCAGTGAAGCCTGCCGATGGGCGAGAGAAAAAAACGCAGGCGAATCCCCCGGTGCGCTGGCTGAAGTGGGATAACGACATCATCGGCACGGTTGACGCGGCGAACGCTGTCTGCTTCACCGCGCCGGAATATAACAAGGTCGTAACGCTTTATACCCATGGCGTGGGTCATTGGTCGCCGGAGCAGTTCGCGGCGTTTTTATCCGAACGCGTGGTGAGCCGGGACCGGCGCGATATCGAGAAAATCCTGTTCCGCTGCGGGCTGTCGCATTACGATGTGCTGCGCATCGCTGAAATTACGCGGGGCATTCACCCGAAGGATCTGCTTTGGGTTGCCCACAGCGAAGACGAACGCCTGGAAAACATCATTACCGACGTGTTTGATTCCGTGTTTCACCAGCGTATGGATTTGGTGGGCGACAGCATCGACACGCCGGAGGGCTATAACATCAAACGCTACGGCGTCTATCATGGACAGTATGGCATCTACAAGCAACGTATCAGCCCATTGACAACGGATGTTGAATCTGAAGTGGCTGTTTATCTGCTGGCGCAAAAGCTGGGCGTTCCCTGCTGCCCCGCCCATCGCGTGGATAAAGACACGGTATTCTCCGCGTTTTTGTATGACTTTTCGCGGGAATACATCGTGCATTTTCGCCGCCTGTTTGATACGCAGCGTTCGGGCAATGAGTATCAGAACCTGATTGCCGTGCGTCCGCAGTACAGAGACGACATCGCCCGGATGATATTGCTTGATTTCATTACCCGTCAGGATGACCGGCATCTTTCCAATATCGCCATTCAGATTGGACAGGACGGCGAGTCATTTTACCCGCTTTATGACAATGGCCGCAGCCTGTTTTACGAGGATACCGAGGAAATGGTGCGGCAAGCCATCGCCACGCCGGAGCAATATGCCACCACCTTTGGCTATACAGGAACCTATTGGGACTATGTGCAGGAAATTGCGCTGGAGCGCGACGATTTGGGCGGCCTGCTGAATTTGGATATTTCTGAAGCTGAAATTGCGGCTATCTTGAAAGAGGCTGGATTTACGGGGTATCGGCTTGACGGCGCATTGCGGTGGGTTGCGAAGGCGATAGGGATGATTAAGGGCTTAGGGGAAACATAAGAAAGAGGTGTGAGGATGGCGAAGATTATTTTTTCTTATCGGGTTGCATGGGATGATGGCAAAGCACCCTGCGTGGATGATGGCTTGCTTTCGTTAGCAATATGTAAATCCAGGCTGCGAGGTATTATCGCGAAAGAGCAACTAAAACACGTAAGCCACGAGTATTATCTTCTGGGACTATGCGGAAAAAGGGATTTGCCGAGCATTCTATTTTACGCCAGGCTTAATTCCCCGACACCAATCATTGATTTCTATCAATGGTATACCACACGAAAAGACAGCCTGTATTCCATTGATGAACAGGGCACGCTTAAACGTAATCAACGCTACGCTTGTGTTCATGCAGGAGGCTCTTCAAGTGATCTCAGCCAGCCGTATGTACTTACTTCGGATGATTTTTATTATTTCGGCAAAAGCGCTATCAAAATTCCGCAGTTGATAGCAGATCAATATCATGCGTTTTTACCTGGCGGACAGGAGCATAAGCCAGCAGCTCCATATGGCGAGAGCGATCTGTATAAAGGTTTGCATAGTGAAATCATGACACTGATTCAAGACCACCCGCTCAGCGAAGCGCAGCCTCATTTGCCTTATCCGCCGACAAAGGGATGCATTGCAGAAGATTATGCAGAAGGCTTTATCCGTGCACAAGGCTACTATAAAAGAGAGAACACGGTAATACAACACGCTGCCGATATGGCAAATGAAAAGCGTGGCTATTGTCAAGATTGCGTAAACGCGGCTGCTTGTGTGTAGTTTGATTAAATCATGTTATAATGCAAAAAGCAAGTATGATTCAACAAATATGAACCATGAGTTTCTCCCACATCCCCTTCGTCATCCGCGCCTTCCCGCTCTCCCATCGCCGAACAGCGCTCTCCGAAACACCAAGCGTTACCGCAAACCGCTCTTGCGATAGCCCGTGCTCTCGGCGAATCGCTCGCACCTCCTCTCCCTGCCTTACCAAAAAGCGATTATACTCATCCAGCAAATCCTCTGCGGGCACCCCGAACAGCTCCGCGATCTTCGCGAGCTTGTCCGAGGGATAGGAATCCCTTTCCCCCTCCTCGTAGCCCATGTAAGTTGAGCGCTCCAGCCCGGCGTAGTCAGCGACCTCCACCTGAAACAGATTGCGTTGGCAGCGAAGCCAGCGCAATTTTTCTGCTGTGGTGGGGATGTCCTTCAAGCTGCGGTACTGCAAATTGCACAGCGCGGCATCGCATTGGCGCTTGGCGCGGCGAAGGTAAACGCGATAGATGTACTTCGGGGCAAAACGACCCTGGGAGTAGAAAATTGAGAGGTTTTCGCTGGTTTCGGCATAGAACTGCCACTCGAAAGAGCCGCTATGCGAGTGTTGCAAACGAAATCCTCATGTACTTCCGCAACCAAAAGAAAACCGCCCAGGACGTCTCCATGAGCGACCCCATCGACGTGGACAATGAGGGCAACCCCCTCACCCTTATGGATGTCATCAGCATGGACGACACCGTCTCGGACGAGATCGACCTGAAGATCCGCGTGGAACAGCTTTATGACCTTCTGGGCCGCATGAGCGAATCCCGCGAGAAGGAGATCCTCGTGCTGCGCTACGGGCTCTACGGCAACGACTACCACACGCAGCGGCAGGTGGCCAAGCGCCTGGGTATCAGCCGCAGCTACGTCTCCCGCATTGAGAAAAAAGCCCTGCTGGCGCTGCAAAAGGCCCTGCAGGGGTAGTGCGCGGCACTTGCTTTTTTCCCCCGGGCATGGTACAATGAGGTATCACTTGACAGAGGTGACCTCACATGCCGAATCTCAAAAACCTCACACTCCTCCATTCCAACGACCTCCACGGGGATTTCCTGTCCGGGCAGGCGGACGAGAAGCTGCTGGGGGGCATTTCGATGCTCTCGGGCTACGTCTCGAAGGTCAAGGCGCAGCACCCCAATACGCTGTACTGCATCGCGGGGGACATGCTGCAGGGCTCGCTGATCGACAGCGAATTCAAGGGCATCTCAACCATTGAGATCATGAACATGCTCAGCCCGGACGTCGTATCCCTGGGCAACCACGAGATCGACTACGGCCTGTCCCACCTGCTGTTTCTGGAGCGCTGCGCGAAATTCCCCATCGTCAACGCGAACCTGTTCATCAAGAACCCCTATACCCGCCTGTTCAAATCCCACAAAATCCTTAAGATGGACGGCATGCGCATCCTGTTCATCGGCATCGTGACCCAGGAGGTCATGCACAACATCCGCCTGGATCATCTCCTGGGCGGCCTGGTGGATGTGGAGGACGCCGCCCGGGAAGTTGGGCGCATCTGCAACGCCTACCGCAGCGTGGACATCGATTTCACCGTGCTGCTCACCCACATCGGCTTCGAGGAGGATAAACGCCTGGCCGCGCTGCTGCACCCCGCCTGGGGCGTGGACGTGATCATCGGCGGGCACAGCCATACCATTCTGGAAGCGCCCGGGGAGGTCAACGGCAT
>JGI24696J40584_12961526_pt1 | contig 19820 bp, 14 predicted proteins | sample TergutCo191P4_FD_40584 | JGI IMG/M metagenome (IMG submission 40584)
TCCAAGCGATACACGCAGTTTGGCAGCTAAGAGCCGTAAAAAACGTGCTTTTGTCCTCGGTGCCGGAGCTTTGGTCAATGCGATACTGCCTTTCATATTATTTTCCGTAGCTTACATGCTGCCTCATGACGTGATTAGCCATAAACTAGTTATAGAGGATGTAACACTTGGCTCTCCTGCTGACACCGCCGGATTTATGCCAGGTGACCTTATATTGGAGATCAATGGCAAAACAATTGAAAACTACGGCGACATGCAGCGTTGTATTGAGCTGAATTTGGGGAAAGAAACTACCTTTATTGTCCAGACAGCGCTTGACACACAAGAAAGCAGAATCGTAGTGCCGCGCTGGAAGCCGCCGGAAGGGCAAGGCCGGCTCGGTATTAAACTGGATGGCGCTATAGCTGAAGCCAGCGAAGAAACCATGCGCCGCTCTGAGCCGTTTTTCAAAAGCATTTCCATGGGAGTAACTGAAACATTCCAAACGATGGTATTGTATAAAAACGCACTGCTTGGGATGTTTATCGGTAACAGTTCTGCACAACTCACAGGGCCTGTAGGAATCGCGCAGATGACCGGAGAGGTAGCAAAGTACGGCGTTAGTCCGTTGCTGGAATTAGCCGGTTTTCTAAGCATTAGCTTAGCCATAATGAACCTGCTGCCACTGCCTGCACTTGACGGGGGAAGACTGGTTTTCATTTTCCTGGAATGGCTACGCGGCGGTAAGCGCGTTTCACCGCAAACTGAAGGAAAAGTGCATTTTACTGGCTTTATTATGCTGCTGTTACTGATGCTGGTTTTAACATTCCAAGATATCTTGCGCATAATTAACGGAAGCTAAGCTTATGTATCCTAGAAGAGCATCCAAAGCTATTCATATCGGCTTGGTGCAGATAGGCGGCAATGCACCCATTAGCGTACAGTCAATGACCAAGACTGACACCCGCGATGCAGGCGCCACCATCCGCCAAATAAAAGAACTGGAAGAATGCGGCTGCGAAATCATACGCGTAGCGGTTCCGGATAGCGAAGCCGCCTCCTCTCTGTCCACCATAAAACGTGGCATCCGCATCCCTCTCATCGCAGATATTCACTTTGACCACCGGCTGGCATTGGAGGCATTGGCAGCCGGAGTAGACGGACTGCGCCTCAACCCTGGTAATATTTCCGATGCAGGCAAAGTAGCAGAAGTGGTTAAAGCCGCCAAAGAACGGCAAGTGCCTATCCGCATCGGAGTTAATGCCGGAAGTTTGCCTCATACCCCCGCTTCAGAACAAACTATCCCTCAGCAAATGGTAACTGCTGCCATGCATCATATTAAACTGCTGGAAGATCTTGATTTCGATTTAATTAAGGTATCTCTTAAGGCCTTTGATGTGCCGACTACTATTGAAGCCTATAAAGTTATCTCAAGCTTAATTCCATATCCTCTGCATTTAGGTATAACAGAAGCTGGTACGCCGCGTGCTGGTGTCATACGCAGTGCTGCCGGTATTGGCACTCTACTGTTTTTGGGTTTGGGTGATACCATACGTGTTTCTCTTACTACCGCTCCGCACGAAGAAGTATCTGCAGGGTATGACATATTAAAGAGTTTGGGAATGCGACAGCACGGTCCTGTATTAGTTAGTTGCCCTACCTGTGGGCGCTGCGAAGTGGATGTCATCGCAATAGCCGCCCAAGTAGAGCAAATGCTGCAGAAAATATCAAAACCTCTGCGAGTAGCTGTCATGGGCTGCGTGGTCAACGGCCCCGGCGAGGCCAAAGATGCTGATATAGGCATAGCATGCGGCAAAGGCAAAGCGGTTCTGTTCAAAAAAGGTGAGCAAGTGGCAGTTATAGCAGAACATGAAATTTTGGCGCGGCTTATGTGCGAAATTGAGGATATGCAGACATAACACACTCACGCTTTTGACTACTTCATATACTGCTAAATAAGATGAGGGCTTGCCGTGTGGAATAAGTATTTTTTTACGCTGACAGGCATTACGAAAAAATTCCTGCCAGCAATTATGGCTTTTACCGGAGCTTTATTTATTACGGCCTTTGTTGTTTGGGCTTTCAGCCTGCACGGTACCAGCGGACTGTTTCATGTCAACGGCATATTTCACACCATATTTATATTGCTGTTTATAAGCATAGGAATACTACTGGCTTTGGGGATCTCTTACATATGTTTTTCATCCCGTCTTAAGCCACTGACCTATAGGTTATTTACTATCGTCACTATAACCTTCGCACTACCAAACCTAATTGCACCTCCGCTAACTTACGCCTACACAAGCGGTTACTTCTCAGGCAGCATAGGCGACACCCCTCCTCAGCTTATAATGACAGCAGCTAGCGGAGTTTACGGATTGCCAAATTTAGCACTCACTTTTAACAGTGCACAGCCCACATGCAATACAATCGTTTGGGGCACAACAGAAAATTCAATCAGCATCACGGAGGAAAAATCCTCACGTCAACACGTTTTTATACTGCATGACCTGCAGCCTTCAACCAGCTACACTTACCGCATAAACAACGGCAGCAGCTCTAGCTTTACCACTCCGTCAGCCGATGGAGTCTTGCACTTTGCTGTTTGCTCTGATGCTCATTTCGGAGCAGGAAACAACCATTCCGATCTGACTGCTGCCATGCTGCAGTCCATCGCAAACCCTGCCAACCATTATAATTTGCTTTTTTCTCTAGGCGACTTAGTAGATTATGGCTTCAGTGCCAGCCAATGGCATGAAGCCTTTAGCGCTTTTTCAGCTACTACTTCCAGTATTCCAGCGCTGTTCGCTTTGGGAAATCATGATTCAGTATTTACTGGAATTAACCTGTATAAAGAATATGCCCACCCAGCAGACATCGGCGTGGCTAATCACTCACAACTGTGGCACCGCATAGACATCGGAAAAATACATTTTCTTGTTCTTGATATAGAGTGGAGTGCTGAAAGTTATACGCCAGTTCAGGCAGCATGGCTGGAAGCCCAGCTAAAAGACATACCTGTAGATGACTGGAAAATCGTAATGGGACACGGATTTTATTATTCATCCGGTTCTACGAAAACAGGCTGGGACTGGTTTGATAACCCGGAAACCATCAATTCGTTAACTCCCCTGTTTGAAAAATACGGCGTTGATATAGTGTTTTCAGGGCACAACCACCAGATGGAACTGCTGCAGCATAATGGCGTAACTTATGTCATCTGCGGGGCTTTCGGCGGTCGGCCCAACCAAATACGCGACTACACCTCACCCGCCAGCCTGTGGTATCAGCATGAACAATACGGCTTTGTGGACGTAAGCTTGTCAGGGAACCAATGCAGCATCACTTTCCGTGATAACGAGTATCAAGCATTGAAAACGCTGACTATTGAAAAGAAGTAAGGGAGCTTCACTATATTGGTTCAGCTTAATATTAAATCGTGTCAATAATTTACGCGTAAATACTGGCACTCCCACTATGCTACGCATAAAGATTGCATTACAACTAGCATAAATAACATCAATATGTTTTAATCTGTAGCAATGACGTCGTAAACAAGTATCAGTCTGTATTTTCTTGAAGGATTCTAAATATGCGTATCTCACAACTATTCGGTAAAAGACTGCGCGAAATACCAACGGATGCCGATACTGAAAGCCACCGCCTGTTACTGCGCGCAGGTATGATTTGCCAGTTATCAGCAGGAGTATATTCCTATATGCCGCTGGCACTCAGGTCGTTACGCAAAATCGAAAACATCGTGCGTGAAGAGATGAACCTTACCGGAGCCCAAGAAGTACAGATGCCCTCACTGCAACCTGTGGAACTGTGGCAAAAATCAGGGCGTGAAACTGCCATGGGTCAAGCGCTATTTCATTTGCAGGACCGCAAGGAACGCGATCTAGTGCTGGGTCCAACCCATGAAGAAGTGGTGACTGACATGGCCGGACGTAACGTGCAAAGCTACAGAGACCTGCCTTTCACTCTATACCAAATTCAAACCAAGATGCGTGATGAACCGCGCCCGCGCGGCGGGCTTATACGCGTGAGAGAATTTACCATGAAAGATGCCTACAGCTTTCATGCCAGCGAAGAAGACTTGGACTTTACATACAAGCAAATGGTTCAGGCATATAAGAACATCTACCGGCGCTGCGGGCTGCCAGCAATCATGATTGAAGCCGACAGCGGAGCTATTGGCGGCAAGGATTCACAGGAGTTTATGGCTGTCACAGACATAGGCGAAGACGAAATCATCATCTGCGACGGCTGCGGTATGGGAGCCAACGTGGAAAAGGCTGTCAGCATTAAACCCAAAGCCTCATGTAATCCTATGCTAGATATAGAAGAAGTTGCTACTTTCGAGCATAAAAGTATTGAACAACTGACAACTTTTCTTAAAATCCCTGCCATGCAAACACTGAAAGCTGTTTTCTACTACGCTGACGGAGTTGTAGTTTTCATAGTCATAAGAGGTGATCTGGACGTAAACGAAGTCAAATTAAAGAAGGTATTGCACGCTGCCGACTTGCGGCTGGCAAGTGACGAAGAAGTAAAATGCGCGGGGATTATAGCTGGAGCAGCATCTCCAGTGGGGCTGAGAGGCATTAAAATCGTTGCTGACGAGTCGGTATTGTCAGGTGCTAACTTTGTGGCAGGTGCCAATAAAGCAGGTTATCATCTGAAGAATGTGAACTATCTGCGCGACTTTACCGCCGACATCATAGCCGACATTGCCAAAGCCAAAGCAGGAGACGCATGCACCATATGCGGTGGCACACTGCGCACTATGAGGGGCATGGAAGTAGGACATGTCTTTAAGTTAGGAATTTCCATTTCAGGGAAACTAGGGGCCAACTTCGTGGATGAAAGTGATGCACCTCGCCCCATAATAATGGGGTGCTATGGCATTGGCATAGGGCGGCTCATGGCGGCTATCATTGAGCTCAATCACGATGATAAAGGTATCATCTGGCCTATGAGCGTAGCACCCTTCCAAATAGCTCTATGCCCATTATATGTAGATAACGCCGCAGTAGTTAAGCAAGCTGATAGCTTATATAAGGGGCTTACCAATCTGGGGTATGAAGTGCTTTACGATGATCGTATTGAATCGCCCGGAGTAAAATTCAACGATGCCGACCTGCTTGGCATGCCACTACGCATAACCGTTAGCCCTCGCTCGCTGGAGAAAGGCAGCGTAGAAATCAAGTTGCGCAACAATCCGCAAGCTGAGGTAGTAGCACTTGATAATGCCATCGCCAAAGTTAAGGCGTTACTGGCAGGTTAACCAGCCTACTTTTTACATAGATGCGGAATAAATTCCGCCCATGCTCAACTCGGTATAAAGTTATTGTAGGAGATTTAAAGTAAAACTAATACTTGGCAAGATGGCAGGATAAAGCCGTTTTCGGCGCCCAGATTGGTATAGTAGCTTGCTTTATGTCTTTAAGCATGAGGAATGAGTAGACTTCCAATATACTTTTCATTGTTGCCACGCAAGCCACGTCTTGCTCCGGCGGTATGCACCGCTAGCTAAATAAGCTTTCAAAAGCTCATTTTTGGGGGGTGGGGGTATACAAGAAGTCTAGGGGAGTGTAAAGATGTTATTAAATCATTGAGAGCGGGATAATATAGTTTCTCTCATTCAGTTGCAAAAAATTGTTAGCAAAACATATAACGCCACCTTCGCCAATGTTGATATTCTTGATTCTATCAAGCATCTTGAAGCTTTGGATATCCTTTTCGTTTGGTTCTGCTTTTGTTTTAATCTCAATTGGGTACAGTGTATTGTTTTCATGGATTAACAAATCAATTTCTTTTTTGTTCCCGTCTCGGATGAAATATAAATCTACTTCTTTCCCTGCGTTTGTATAGCTTTTAAGTATCTCTGAAACAACAAAACTCTCAAAAAAACTGCCACTATTTGCTCCAATGGATAAATTTTCAGCCGTAAGCCAACGAGTTAGGTAAGAAGCTAAGCCAATATCTAAAAAGTGCAGCTTTGGTGTTTTTACAGCTCTTTGAATGACATTATTGCTATACGGCTTTAACAAATATACTATTCCGCTTGTTTTTAGTATTGAAAGCCATCTTTTTGCAGTCGGAACACTTATTCCCACATCATTCGCAAGCGAAGCTAAATTTAACAACTGCCCTGACATAGCAGCACAGACAACCATAAATTTATAGAAACTGTCTTCATCAGCGACTTGTGTGAGTTTGCGCACATCGCGCTCAATGTAAGTTTTAAGATAATCAGAATAAAAATCCGCCCAATCAAAATCCGCATTCAATGCAATTTCTGGAAGGCAACCACGATGAATAATTTTCCAAGTCTTAGATATGCCTAAAATCGCTTTATTAGCGTTACGTTTTTTAAAGTAATCAAATGTTGGCATAAAAGGTCTATTCCAAACCTCGCCAGTTATTTCTCTTAGTGATAACCCCAGTAACTCCAGAATTCCAACGCGTCCGGCTAAACTCTCCGTGACATTTTTCGTAAGGTCAAAACTCTGTGACCATGTGAGGAAAAAATCACCTTTGTTGTGGCTATTGTCCAATAAAATTTTAATGTAGTGAAAAAGCTCAGGAGCATATTGCACTTCATCAACAAAAATAGGGGGAGGGCTTATATTGAAAAAAGTTGAAGGTGAATTGCTCGCGCGATGTCTGACAGGCAAATCATCAAGGGTGATTTTGGGAATCCCAGGCATTAAATTCTCAATCAAAGTAGTTTTTCCTACTTGCCTTGCACCAGTCACCACAACTGCACCCTTCATTTCTGCTCGGCGCAAAACCGCTTCTTCAATATGACGCTTGATATACATTGAAACCTCGTTCTCTATGTTAATTTAATAACAAATATTAAATTAACATAGAGGATTAAGAGAGTCAAGTATAAAACAATCAGTGTTGTATTTTGCCAGTCCATGATTTTTACATAGACTGGCGAATTTTCACGGGAATATTGCCGCACTCAGATTAAGCAACTAGCGCAAAACAGCACCCAACACACTTTGCAACTTGTGTAAAATGGCATCCATCACCTTATCTACTTCGGCATCTGTCAGTGTATGGTCCACTGACTGGAAAGTTAAACTATAAGCCAGCGATTTCTTACCTTCTGCAACCTGTTTGCCAGCATACACATCAAACAGCGCAACCGATTTCACCAGCGAGAAGCTTTCAATAATATCCAGCACCTGTTGGTGGCTAATGCCAGTATCAAGCACCAATGCCAAATCGCGTATTACCACAGGGAAACGCGGCAATTGTTCATAGTGCGCACTGCCATTTGTATATGGCAAAATCTTAGTAAGGTCAATTTCAAACAGATAAGTATTTACCGGCAGCTCAAATACCTGTGCCACTTTGGGGTGAATTGCACCAAGCACACCGATTTCCTGATTATTCAATATGATGGATGCCTGGCTTCCCATATGTAACCCTGCGTCCGTACTAACTTGGAATACTGCCTTTATATCAAGTGCCTCCAGCAAGCCATCTACAGCACCTTTGGCATCAAAGAAATCTATAGGCTCTTTACGCCCAAGCCACACTTTTTCTATCCCAGTGGAAGTAAGCACTCCGCATAGGATTTCCGGCTCATACGGCAAATCTCCAATTTTCTGCAGATAGACATGTCCTACTTCAAAAAAGCAGATAGCCCCTTCTTCTCTGTGGATATTGGCACTTAAGGCAGACAGCACATTGCCGCGCAAGTTTGTACGCAAGCATTCCTCTTCGCTGCTCATGGGATGAGCCACACGTAGCGGCTCACAAGTTAACTCCGCATTTAAACCTTTTCCCAATGTTTGGCGGTTAGTTAAGGCATACGTAATCAGTTCTTGAAAGCCAAAACCCGCCAGTGTCTGCCGTACTTTCAGGCGCAAACCTAATCTTGCATCAGGGTTCTGCTGCGGCATCTCACCGGAAAGCAAGCGATCAGGTATATGCTCATAACCCATAATACGCGCGATATCTTCTATGAAATCAGCATCTATACGCAAGTCGCTACGCCAATATGGGGGCATAACCTCGAAAGTATCACCCGCGATACACTTTATTTGGCAGCCAGCAGACGCAAGCGTCTTTTCAATCTGCGATGCAGGAACATCTAACCCTAGTATGCGCTTGACCTCAGCACCAGTCAGTTTGATCGGTGCGGCTTCCTTGCGGCCGGGGTAATGGTCAATAATTCCATCTGCAGCCACAGCGCCGCACAACTCCACCATCAGTTGCATTGCCCTGCACAATGCCGGCAATGTTAATTCAGCACGAATACCGCGCTCAAAGCGCGCCGATGCCTCACTGGGCAACTTAAGTTGCACCTGCGTATTATGCACGCTGGCGGCTTTGAAACTAGCCGACTCAATCAACACAGAAGTGGTAGCATCCGTCACTTCGGAAGTGGCACCACCCATCACACCAGCCACCGCAATAGCACGATTAGGATCAGCAATAACCAACATGTCCGGGCTCAGCCTGCGCTCCACTCCATCCAAAGTAGTCAGTATTTCACCTTCAGCAGCACGCCGCACTACAATCTTGCCAGAGCCAATATCGTTATAGTCAAAAGCATGCAGCGGCTGTCCGTATTCCATCATTACAAAGTTGGTAATATCCACAACATTATTGATAGAGCGCACTCCGGCAGCAGCTAATGCTTCTTTCAGCCACTGCGGAGATGAACCGACCTTAACACCAGTCACCAGCCCCGCACAGTAGCGCGGACATAGCTCAAAATCCTTAATTTCGGCAGAAACACTCTCATTAATAGAGCGCCTTGCACATACATAATCCAAATTCGGTTCGCGCACAGCAGCCCCAGTAAGAGCCGCCACTTCATGGGCAATACCCAGCATTGAGAGCATATCAGGGCGATTGGGCGTTACTTCCAAGTCAAAAATCACATCGCCCATATAGTCCGCCAGTTTGTCACCCAGCGGAGCATCAGATGGCAACACCAAAATACCATCATGGTTTTTGGAAAGCCCCAATTCCATCTCGGAGCAGACCATCCCTTCAGAAAGCACTCCTCTTATTTTGTTGGTTTTAAGCACTATCTTCTCACCGCTGTGCCCATCAATCAAATGCGCCCCGGCACGAGCAAACGCTATTTTGTCGCCGATGGCGAGGTTCGGAGCGCCGCAAACCACTGTTATTTGCTCTTCGCCCAAGCTAACAGTTGCTAAACGCAAGCGATCAGCGTTTGGATGCGGATTTACAGCAACTATCTTCCCTATGAAAACATTGCCCCATCCACCGATAACATCCACATGAGCCACTTCTGTCCCGGCCAGCGTTATACGCTTAGCCAGCACCTCAGGTGAGCTATTTATATCAACGTAGCGACGCAACCATTTAAGCGAACACTTCATAGACAACTCCCTATAAGAAAACAAAGGGCGAGTTCGCTTTGTGTCAAGCGAACGGAATTTTTAGAATACCAAACCTAATGTTCAATATCTTCATTTTATCATTTCCCCGATTATCTTGTCGCCAGTAGCAACACAGCTAGCCGAGCCAGCCATGGTACAATGCCGCTTGGTTTATATCATCTAGACTATATGCTGTCCAACAACGAGGGATACATCAATCAACGGCGGATTGATGTGGCAAGATAGCTAAAGGCTGATTGATTTGGCTTGTAATAATATTGATTGATAGTCATTCATTTTTGCGTTATAGTAGAGAGTGTAATTGGGAGATTACCACGTGAGAAACCACCCAAAATGGCGGCATGGGTTCGACTGACACAAACACTTATCGTTTCGCTGGTGAGTACTTCAATATCGTATAACTACTATATTCACGCCCAGATATATCCGCCATTATTCGCACCTCATTGTGAATACGGACGAAATAATGCCCAGGTCTTACTTATGATCCATATACGGCGTACGACACAGTAGCAGAGGTGTTAATTCAGCGTATTTGATATATTAATAGCTCGTTTCGCTTATTTCCCTTGGTATCAAATACCGACTACTTTTCGTTACCGAGAACTTCTCCTTGGCAAGTGAGCCCTAATGGATTGAGGATACGAAACATTAATTTTTCAATTACGGATAAGTTTATAAGGTAGGGTTGTTTTTATGCATCTGTTTATTCAAGGGCAATCTCGTATTGGTAAATCGACTTTGCTACGAAATACTCTGATACCTGTTGCCGCAAGCGTAGCTGGTTTTGTAACGCAACGTCTTATGGAAAATGAAAAAGTGATAGGTTACAGAGCTTTGAGTATAGCTGGTGACTTACCGCTTTTAGAAACGGGCTATGAGACCAACCAATCAGGAATATTTTTAATTAACTTCCAATTAGATATTTCTGTTTTAGAAAGCGTCATCCTGCTAGTAGAACAAGCTACGAAAAGCCCTAGCTGTAAGCTCATATTGCTGGATGAAATCGGTGGTGTTGAATTAAAGTCGGGAGTATTTTTTGATGCGCTACTGCGGATTATGAATGGAGAAAAACCTTGTATTGGAGTTTGGAAGTCTACTTCTAATTTATCCCATACCATATCAAGGCTGAAACTGAATAATGAATATCTGAACCCTCATGACAGCTTAGAGCAAATTGTCCGATCAAAAGGTGAGCTTCTGACAGTTACAGATGCAAACAAGGAATCATTGCATGGATATATTAAAAAGTATATCCAGCAGATGATTAAGTGATAAGCCTTAGCTATTTTCTATTGAGAAGCAATAACAAAGCCGTATTTTTCAAATATTGCCTTTGCTTCCTTGCTTAAGAGGAAATCCAGATACTTTTGAGTGACATCTTGATTTTTGCTTTCTATGATTTTTGCTGCCGGATAAACAATCTTGGCATTGACCGCATCCGGACCAGTGGCTACTACCTTTACTTTATCATTGGCAAGAGCATCCGTTGAATATACAACACCAACGTCTGCATTACCAGTTGCTACAGTTGTCGCTACCTGCTGTACATCAGTGAACTGTACAATAGCTTCTTTGGCATAAGCACCGGCTGGCACCGATTCAGGAGCTCCGATTGCCAAAGTTTTACCAGGAGCATTGGCAATGTCGTTAAAACCACTGATGTTCCATGTGCTATCTTTGGGGACAATGAGCACAATATTGTTGTTCAAGCAAGTTCTTGCGGGAGCCGCCCAACAGCAGGTTTTTATTTTGCAGATTGTCCATCTGAGCTGCCGCCGCTGAGATGAAAATATCAGCCTGCCCAGGCGCCGCATTTTCAATCTTCCACTGTAACGTACCTGACCCGTCAAAGTTGGGTCCAATTTTAATATTGGAGTTCTGTTGTATGTATAAGTCGTTGATTTCAGTAAGAGCTTTTTGCAGACTTTGGGCGGCGAAGACTTTCAGAGTGATTTCTTTGGCGTTGCACCCAACTGTGGAAACCAGCAAAAATATTGCCGCCAAAAGAGCTGGCATCCACTTGATTAGTTTGCGCATTAATGTTCTCCATTATTGTTTTTGCAGTGCTGATAAACACTGCTTATCGAGAATATCACTCGCAATGTGTTCCATTGTCAGCCGATTATAAATGACGATAATTCAACAGGAGTTAATACCTATCCGGTTAGTCTGCGGCAATTGCTTTTGATATTTGAGCGCATAGTTTGCGGTATTGGGCAACTGCTTTACGTCCTTCATCAGTTAGCATAGCATGCCCACCACCAGCTCCACCTGTACTTTTTTCAACCAATGGTGACGGCGCCATGCGATTCATAGCATCAACCCAAAGCCATGCATTACGGTATGTCAATTTCATTGCTCGTGCAGCAGCAGCAAGGGATCCATATTTTTCAATATTTTCCAGTAATAAAGCTCGTCCGCCACCAACATACAGCTCGCCATCTTTCTCAATCCAAACACTCGCTTGAACACTGTAGCCCTCTTTCGGATGCCGCCCGAAACGTGAAAGCTTAAGCCTACTGGGTTTCTGTGACTTAACACTGTCCATTAAACTTTTGCTCCTATCAATAATCCGCTTAAATACTATTGTAAATCTAACCATCCATCAAAGACAAGACGTTGGCATTCTCTTACAAAGAGAGTTTCGCGTCCTTTTACGCTCAGGGTATACCAGATGTTTAATTCTCAGCTGTAGTACGCAACGTTCTGCACACTGATCTCTAGTCAAGCAGCTTTGGTTTAGTTTTCAATGATGTTTTTATATCTTTGGTATAGATTGTTAATACCTTGAGAATCTGTGCTTTCACTGCCGCCAAGCTGGTTAAGCTCATCTTGAAGAATACTCAGAAGCCTAATACGATTCTCTTGTTCTCTCAACAAGGCCTCATCCCGATTGTCCACCAAGTTCCCACCGCTATTAATGAGCTCAATAATTCTCTCACTGCGGTTAATCTGATATGCGATATCAGCTGCCAAGCGTTCAGGAGTAATGTCTGAAATCACAACTACTATTTTTTCGTGGGCAATTCCTCTTATCCAATAACCACCGGGGTTAATGCCTTCATGAATCTCTGCGATCAAGTTCTCGGAGTATGTTGGCTTAATCACAGTAACACTTGGGATTGGAGCAGTGCCGTCTACCCATTTTGCTCCAACGCAAATACTAAACTCCATTTCAGAAATTTTGTTCTTAGCAACTACTGGCATAACACAATCAATAATTACTGTACCTGCGCCTCCGTTGGTATCACCAGGGTTATAACTCCCAATAACAACTTCTCCGAGACTCGACATTTCAAAACTGCGTTCAAAGCCAATGTTATCTACATACGTACATAAAATGTCTTCAACATAGCAACCTTCGGGAAAGTAAAAACTCACACCGGCCCAGTCATTTGGCGCAATAACGATAGATGCCACAATTTTGATATCCAAAACATCTGGTTTAGATTGAGATACGAGGATGGTGCCCTGTGTTGACGAGCCAATTTCTTCAGCAACAACATTGAAGTCACTGCGTCCGAGTAAACTTGAATAACTTGTAGCATGTTCCCATTTAGGGCTTCTGAAGCTACAACCAGTCATAACTGCAAGTGCAATGAGGCACATGAAAATAATCAACGATATCTTATATTTCCATATAGCGCTGTTCATAAATACTCCATCCACATTTCTCACCGCAGTCCATAGCATAGTGACACGTTAGTTGACAATATCTATATATCACCATAGATATATAGATATTGTCAACTGAAGATATCGTCACTTGATAAAACCGCTCTCATTGAGAGATATTGATTATGGCTCAAACAACGACTTTCAGTGTCCGAATGGATTCAGCGATAAAGAACAAGCTACGATTTCTCTCTTGTGTACATCAATACCACATGCCCGCTCGTAAACAATCTCCATGCTTTACTATTGAGTCGTTAGATTGGAATAGCAGTACTGCTGATAATGGCAGAGCAATCGTGCACAGATTAGCTATCCGCCGCACAAGTATGGCTAAAGATACTTATGAACCCATAGATAAAGACTGAAACTGACCAAGTATGAAGGCTTTCACACTTTCATTAATAATCTTTCTTCGGTATTTTGTCGGAATGACTACGTGATAGTCACATTGGAATACGCTGTGGTCTTTTTTACGGTATATGCTTGGGGCATTCCCAACTATTTTACATTTGCTCGCTCTTTTTGAGCTACAGCCGACTCTGTTACGACTCCATCCCCGACCATGAGGTCGGGGATTTATTGTCGGTATTAAATGCTTATTGTATAATACAGTATATCTTTGGTAACATATTACAAACGGCATGGTCATGCCAAATTATATCGGGCAGAGATAAGTGCGGCGTGCAGGCTGGCAAGACAACCTGTGCTTTGGGTTACTTTCCTTTGTCAGCTGGATTAAAAAAAATGAATGTATCATACTGGACGCCCATTTGGATATCCATTAAAACGGTGCTCACTTCCACGGTAATTACCTTTTTCCTTGGGATTGCGGCAGCGCACTGGATGTCGCGTTATAACGGAAAACTGAAGACTATAATTGACGGCATATTTCTTATTCCAATGGTGCTGCCGCCTACAGTCGTTGGTTATTGGTTGCTTATGTTTTTCGGCATAAACGGTGTGGGCGGGAAGTTTTTTGACCTTTTTAATTACAAAATAGCATTTACATGGCAGGCAACTGTTATTGCCGCAGTGATAATGGCATTTCCTCTGATGTATATGACGGCACGAGGTGCGTTTGAGCAGGTAGAGCCGAATCTTCAAAAAGCTGCGCGTACATTGGGAGCTAGTGAATGGCGCATTTTCTGGACAGTAACAATGCCGCTGGCTTGGCCCGGTGTGGCTGCCGCCACAGTGCTGGCATTGGCACGTACGCTTGGCGAGTTCGGGGCCACAATGATGCTGGCAGGCAATATCCCAACTAAAACATCCACCATTCCAATAGCTATATATTACGCCATAAATGGCAACGACGATCATAGGGCACAAGTATTATCGCTGGTTGTAATGGCATTTTCCTTTGTTTCATTAGCTTTGGTTAGTGTTTGGAACCGCCGTAGCAAGCGCACAAAAGGAATGATGATATCTGAATAGAGAGAAAATATGCTTAATGCTCAAATTAAAAAATCTTTTCCCGGATTTAACCTTGACGTTGAACTGTCGCTAGGACTCGAGTTAATGGTCATTTTAGGACCTTCCGGTTCTGGCAAAACAATGACGCTGCAATGCATCGCCGGATTAGCTAAACCAAAAGAAGGTTATATTGAACTTGGCAGGCAGGTCCTCTTTGATTCATCCACAAAAATCAACCTGCCGCCGCAGAAACGCCGGGTAGGATTTGTTTTTCAGAACTATGCTCTTTTCCCGCATATGACTGTCGGTGAAAATGTGGCTTACAGCATCCGGAATCTTCCCAAAGACGAATCCCTTGCAAGAGTTTCGCAGTTGCTCGATATGATGAATATCAGCGCCTTTGACAAGCGCTATCCGCGCCAGTTGTCTGCAGGACAGCAGCAACGGGTAGCTATTGCCCGCGCCCTAGCCCCCAACCCTGAAATACTTCTGCTGGATGAGCCATTTTCAGCACTGGATTCACAGCTTAGAGAGCGGATGGAATTAGAACTGCTTGATTTACAGCGCGAATGTAAATGCAGTATGCTGCTGGTAACTCATGACTTGGCGGAAGGATATAAGCTAGGAGCCAAGGTAGCGGTCTATCACGAGGGACATATAGCTCAATGCGGGACAAGACAACAGGTATTCTTATCTCCTGTCAATCGTACAGTGGCTCGCCTTACAGGTGTGCGCAATTTCATGGACGGGGAGATATGCCGAATTGAACCGCCATATGTATGGGTGCAGATAGCGGCATGGGGGACTCAATTGAAAGCAGTATTGCCTTCAGACAAAGAATTAGCTGCTGGTCGCAAAGTAGTTGTCGGTATACGACCTGAGTTCATCCAAATTGCCCAAAAGGAAAGCTCTGAGAATGTTCTCGCCAGCCGGGTATTGCAAGTAGTAGAAGGTATTTCAAATATGACATATCGCTTTGCGGTAGAGAGCGACCAGCATGAACAGCATCTCTTGAATGTCCTGATATCAAAATCCGATGACACGTTGCTGCATGAAGACCATATGTGCCAGTTATATCTGCCTCCGGCACATTTAATTGTTATTCCAGAGTAACCCTGATAATTTATAGCGCAATGCAATGATATGTCCAGCAAGCAAGTCACTGCCCGCCTGTTACAAGGCAAGAAGTTTCACTTTACCTTGTCAAAATATTGTATCTTCTCAACAAGTTGGACGTAGCAGAGTTAGCCTTTAGACATACCATTGTGCTTGAGCATTATAGATGCGCCAATATTCCCCGCATTGTGCCATCAAATCCATGTGGTTGCCAAATTCCACAAGCCGGCCCTCTTTCATAACAGCAATCTTGTCAACCATCTTGCAAAGACCCACCCGATGGGAGATGATTATTGCCGTTTTGCGGTGAGCAACTTCAATAAACTTGGAAAGGATCTCTGTTTCAGTAATAGGATCCAGAGCACTCGTTGGCTCATCCAGCACAATAAACTTACTCTCTTTAAACATAGCCCTTGCAATAGCAAGCTTTTGTGATTGCCCTCCTGAGAGTCCTATTCCGCCAAAGTCACGACCAAGTTCGCCGTCAAGCCCATTACAACTCTTTAACACATCCTCAAGCCCTATTGCATGTATTGTCTTTAGCAAACGTTCATCGTCATAAAGAAGACTTATTTGAGATAGTCCGATATTTTGCCGCAGGCTTAAATCGTATGTCATATAGTCTTGCATCACAATGGAGACCTGAGAATAAAAAGAGTCCTTTGAAAAAGACGATACCAGGATGTCGTTATAATGAACCTCACCTCTCAGACAAGGATATACTCCGAGCAGCAGTTTTGCCAACGTCGTTTTCCCGCTGCCGTTTTCCCCAAGGATTGCAATTTTTTGACCTGGCTCAATAGTAAGCGTTACTTCGTTGACAGCGAGTGAATTGGAACCGGGATAAGAAAAACTGACATTCTCCATCCCGATCCGCATGTCCATACATTGAAACTCAAGCGACCCTTCTTTTTCCTCTGGCAGTTCAAGAAATCCGAAGTAACCAGTAATATATCCAACAAATTCGGACTGCTCACCCAACACGATAAGGGCATTTTTCAATTGGCTCTGAAGAAGTATAAACGCCGATATGCAGGCAGAAAAGACTCCGATGCCAAGGCTTTCTGATGTTACAAGCCAAAAGGCCATAAACACACTGCCGGCAAATCCTATGGCTTTGAGAGCATCGCACCAGATGAGCGACCGTGATCCTTTTATGCGTTCTGCCCATTGTTCATCATAAATCCTATCGCGGCAATTTTCCCAAAGCCGAGACGCATAGTCACCATAGCCCATAATACGCATTTCTTTCACATTGGTCTTGTCAGTAAACAGTGTCCACAAATATGCCAATCTGCGGCTTTTCTTAGTCTGAGTAAGCACTACCCGATGGAATTGACGTCCTCTCGCAATGCGCATGATTAGAGTCGGTATCATACTGATCATACAAATAATTACAAAAAGCACATTGTACGCGGCAAGCACGCTTATTGTTGAAACAATGGCAACAATACTTGATCCAAACCTTATTGTGTTTGTGAAACCTTGAAAAACCGCATCTCTTTCAAGACAATCCATCGCCCTTTGCCGTAAATCAAGTACTTTATCATTTTCATAGTCGATCAGCCGAAGCTTAGCTGATTTTTCTGCAACGTTCATTCTGCCTTGAAACACACTGCGCTCATACAAGGCTGTATCTGTAGCAACCGCCCCGATAAGTCTGACAATCTCCAAAAGAGCATAGCTGGCGATGAAAAGCACAGCCATTAAGATGATAGACTGCTTGGTATTCTCGCCGGACAAATAGCGCCCTACATCTGCGAACAGAAGCACGAGCAGCCATGTCTGCAATCCTGGAAACAAGCCTGTTATAATACTGGCCGCCAGCGATATAGTGCTGGCTGACGGAGCTATGCTGAACATCCAGCGGAAAGACTTAATTATTGGAGCAATAACTCCCATTCTATTGCTCATCGACATCACCCGCAGCTGATTTTCCGGACGTCACATACCAAAGGCTCTGCTTGTCAAACATCTCTCGGTATAGCCCATCATGTGACATCAATTCATCATGGCTGCCCTCTTCGACGATTCTGCCATCATCAAGTACGAGTATCCTTTCACAGAGTTTAGCACTGGCAAGCCGATGCGATATAACAAGACAGCCATGTTCTGCCATCGCTGAGATAAACGAAGAGTACATCTCACTTTCAGCGACGGGATCCAATGACGCAGTTGGCTCATCAAGTACAAAGAATTGATTATCGGCTAGAAAAGCACGTGATAATGCAAGCCGCTGCCACTGACCACCAGACAGGTCAACACCATCTTTTTCGATCCTGCCCAAAGGGGAATCCAATGTAAGACTGGTATTATCAAATCTCGCTTTTTGGAGAGCACCCACTATCGCAATATCATCGCATAGTTTTTCAATAGCACCAAAAGCAACATTTTCTCGCAAAGTAAGCTGGTACTTAGCGAAATCCTGAAACACAACCGAAAAGGTCTTAGCTAACACATCCTGGGCAATTTCATCAATCAGCCTGCCCGCGACCCTGATATTTCCAGCGCTCGGATGATACAAGCGGCTGAGAAGTTTTGTGATGGTTGATTTTCCGGCACCATTTCTGCCGACAAGAGCGATTAGCTCGCGGTCTGCTACTTTAAAGCATAGATCTTCCAGCACCGGTTTGTCTGTGCCAGGATACGTAAACGACACATGGTCAAACTCAATAAAACAAGAGGTTCGTGTGAGCATATCAGGCGGATTAATGGAAGCTTTTGGCGGCACATCTTTTGGATGCTCAAAACCAGTCTCTTGATCATCAATGCAGTTGCTGACATATTGCTTACCATGCGGCTTTTTCTCATAAATAGTTTCTTTTGGGGACGGTACTTCGGACAAGTCCATAAATGTATTGTAGTATCGCATCTCCAAGTGATTTTGAGAGATGCCCCAAAAGGCCCACCCGAGAATCACCTTCGTTCCTGAGATTGATTTAATGCTGCCCAACAATGACACGAATACTCCAAGGGTTATCGCCGCAGTAAAAAGCGATGAGACCAACAAATAGGCTATCGCTCCCATCCATGCAATAACGCAAATATTCGAGAGAATCATGTACTTTTGAGAACTAAAAGATGTTTTGATACGCTCTTTGAGCAACAAGTTTGCTTTTTCGCTCCACAGTTCCCTGATATACCCGACAGAGCGAAAGACGTGAAGATCAAAGAGAGAGCGCTTATCAGACATAAGCTTCTCAAGGTAGCGCGTCCTGCGCTCTTCTTCGGTCTGTCCGTGGAAAAGCTTGAACCACATGTTCACTGATTTGAACTGCAACACCAGTGTAAGAAGAAACACAAAGAAAAGTGCTACTGCAAAAAATATGGAAACCTGCGCAATAACCAGCGCAAGCCCTGCCGCGGTGATAATAACAGACAGGATATCGCATCCTCCCTGAAAGAGGTTGAAAAAACGCGTCTGCGGCTCAGAGCCCATACGCTCAAGCGTGTCTTGAACGGACGGGTTCTCAAAGTTTGAATATTCTATCCTGCGGAACTTTTTAAGCAGTATACCGGTGAGACGTTTGTTCAGACGGCGCTGCAAGCTGATGATTTGGACACAAGAAAAGAAGTTGATATTGTCTAAAAGCATTGTCGCCATCACAAGCAATACAACCCATATGATTATCTGTGACAAAGAGGAGCCATGTTTAGCAAAAAGGCTGACGGAGTCCACCAGCCGTTGCATGAAGTACAGCGACAACGGCTCGCAGGCAGCTGATACAAAGACAACGACAAGCCTCATCGTTGCAGCAAAAGGAGCTACTTTAAACATAAGGCGAATAGATTTCAGCGCGTTTTGTATCATGGTTTCAGTATTATCAGCATCACTGCGTAAACTTTCTAATTTCACATAGGCTGCCGGAGAAGAATCGACCTGCCCGAGTACCAGGAAGCAGAACCGGCATAGTCCACTTCATGGTAATATCCATAACCTTTAAAAAACGCCTTTGCTAAACATGGCATCATTGAAGACGCAGCAAGTAAAACAGCATCGTTTCCTTAAGGGATACTGCCTTATATTACAACTAATATAAGGCAAGCAAACATAACCTGTCAATAAGTTGATATGCCATGCTAAGAATGCAGCAATATTTAATAGTGTTAAGGCAGATTAACTCTGTGCGCGAAAAATTCAAGCAGGAAACGAGTACACATGGAATACCCGCCGGCTATGGTATCTACCGGCGGGTATTCCATGTGTACTCGTTTAAATTATCAGTATGT
>JGI24696J40584_12961525_pt1 | contig 19695 bp, 14 predicted proteins | sample TergutCo191P4_FD_40584 | JGI IMG/M metagenome (IMG submission 40584)
CGTAAGGCCGATAACGCACAAGGTCGGCGAACTCATTGTGAGAGGGGATCTCGAGGGTGCGGTAAGGTGCTATGTGTCGGACCCGTCGCTTTTCGAGGATGAGGTCTCTGCGGATGTAAGAAAAGCACTCTCGGAAAAAAGCGACTGGTCGTCTCTTTTGAAAGAGATGCCCGATTCGCTGTCCTTCGAGAAGATCATGGTTGAGCACATTGTCTCTTCTCCCGATGACTGGAAAGGCGCTATCGGGAAACTTCCGAAGAATCTCCAGATGATGTTCGTGCACGCCTACCAATCCTATCTTTTCAACAGGATGCTGAGCGGACGCATGAGCAGAGGTCTTCCTCTGAACAGACCGGTCATAGGGGACATCGTCATACCAATGGATGCCAACAGGATACCTCAGCATGAGAATCCTATTGCGACAACGGCCGGCAACATAGACCTTGTGGCACGACAGGTAAGGTCCGGCAGAGCTTTCGTTACAATACCCTTATTCGGTTCGGAAAGCGAGGTATCCGGGGGAGAGATGGGGGAAATAGAGAAATCTGTCATCGGCGATGAGAAAATTTCCAACAAGGACTTCATTGTTCCAGACCTTCCGTACTGCAGTTCCAAAGGAAGCAGGAGGGAGATCCTGTGCCCGGTGTCCGACCTTTCGCATAAGATGGCCGGGGAGGGATACGAGATGAGCTTCTCCCTTCCGAAAGGCAACTACGCGACATGCCTTCTCAGAGAGTACATGAAATCGGACATGGAAAAATATTGATCAGATATTGTCTTTGACCATCTTCGCCTGATATACTCCGATCTTGGATTTTTTCATTATTTCTTCTATGTTCGTACCTTTCTGGGTCTCATCCGCAATCTTTCTCAGTTCCGGATTAAGCGCTTTGGTTGACTTTCTGGAGGTCAGCACTTTGTAAACATATGCTACAAGAAGTTTAGCCTCATCCGCATCCTTTGCACCGCCGGCGACATATGCGCAGGGTATTGATATGAGCTTGTCCTTTTCCATCCCTGCGCAGTTCCCTTTCATCACTGCGTTCAGAGATAACTTTTCCATCCTTTCGAACTCCAGGGTCCCTGGAGTGATATCTCCATACTCAGAGATGTCGGACAGATAATTCATTATCGCCTTTGTGGTGGATTCATCAAGATCAAGCACGGTGATGATGTCCGGATCGCTTGGGGCGAGCTTTGAGATGTATGCGCGCCTGAGGATCCTTTCCGCATATCTCTTTACCGCATCTGGCACCTTTTGTTTCTGTGTTTTAGGTGCATCATGGTATCTTTGGTAGTCTGTATCTTTGCCGATCCCCAGCTCCGAATACAGCCTGTTCGCTGAATTCACATCGCCTACCGCCGCATATGCCTCGGCAAGGTCGTTGATGACAACGCTGTTGTCAGGCTGTATCGCAAGGATGCGGGTGCAGGCGTCGATCACTGCTCTGTGATTCCCTCTGGAAGAATAGAAATCCTTTTTGATCATCAGAAGCCGCATAGAGTTCGGTTTCTGCCGCAATGCGGTGTCTATGATCTTTGCGGCGTCCTCCTCTTTTCCTTCGAGCATCAGTATCCTGACGGCAGCCTCCGCCCCTTCCTCATCGGTCGGATCAATGCTGATTATTTTCATTGCAGCCTCCTCTGCGCCTTTGAGGTCGCCGGCCGCCGCTCTTATATCGCGCCTGATCCTCATCATATCAATGTTTTCGGGTTCGGTTATCATCGCAAGGTCCAGGAAGTAAGATGCTTCCTCGCACCTTCCGAGTTCCGCGAAGATCATTCCTTTCTTCACAAGCGCGTATATGTCATCCGGCCTCAGTTCTATGACCCTGTTGAGAGCCTCCACTGCACCGGCCAGATCCTTCTTCTTCTCAAGCACCGATGATCGGGATACCCAGTATTCCGGCTCATTCATGTTCAGGAGAATCGCTCTGTTATATGCCTCTTCCGCACCCTCAAGATTTCCCATCGCTTCGTCGGCCATTCCTTTAGAGTGCCAGATCATCGGATTTTTCGGATCGTCAATAGAAGCTGACGCATATGTGACCGATGCGGCCTTGTAGTTGCCCATGGCATATTCCGCATTCCCTTTCAGACGCTTTACCACAGGGCTCTTGCCGAACTCCCTTTCTTTCTCGGTGAACATCTGTATGGCCTCGCGGTATTTGCCTTCGAGGATCATTGATGAAAGGATGTTGATGAAATTCTCCGCTCTGTTGTCGGCGACCATCATGTCCTTGTATGACGCATATGTTTCCTCAGACCGCCTCACGGAGAGGCTCGCCTTGGACAGGGTGTTCATCGCCTCTATGTTGCCCGGGTCGAGTTCAAGGATCCTGTTGCTTAGCTTCAGGGCATCCTCGTTGTTGTTCTTGGACACGGCGATGTCCTTCATCAGAAGCAGGACCCCTATGTTATTGGGGTCTGCTTTCTCCGCCTTTTCCAGATCTATGACGGCCTTGTCCGTCCTGCCTGTCCTGAACAGTATCTTCGCTTTTTGAAGCTTAACGTCGGCGTTGTCAGGGTTCATTTCTATGCCGTTCATTATGATCCGGAGCGAAGAATTGATGTTCCCTTTTTCATATTCGATTTCTGATTTAAGAATAAAAGCGTTAGGATCAGCGGGATGCGAAAGGAGCACTTTGTCCACGACCGACTCGGCATCCGAATAGTATGAGTTTGAAAGCAGCACCTTCGCTCCCGATACGTACGCCCTCAGGTCCGCATTCTCGCTGTCAAGATATTCCTTCACGCATTGAGATGCCTCGGCCTTCATTCCGAGCGCCGAATATGTTTTGATCAGGCCGGTCATGACAATGGGCGAGACGGGGTCCAACGCCTCCGCGTCCCTGTAAAGGGATAATGCCTTCTCGTAATTCCTTCCGGAGTAGAATGCTTTGGCCGCTTCGCATATGATATAGATGCAGTTCGCGCTTTTTGTGAGAAGCGCCGAATACATCATCTGTGCAGAGTGCCAGTCCCTTTCATCCATCGACATCCTTGCGGATGCCAGCACATACTCTGGGTTCTTGTTCCTGTGTTCCTCGGATTCTATCATCGCTTTCGTCGCGTCGTCCCTTCTGCCGCCGTACCAATCCCGGTATATCTCATACAGCCTTCGTACGAACCCGCCGTCTGTGTTGTCACCGAATGGTATCTGCTCTCTCCCGACGGCAAGCAGTTCGATGTTCTGCCTGTACATCCAGCCTTCCGCCGGTTCTATCCTTTGGATGAGCTCATAGAACATCGGAAACGTGGGATCGCTGCATCTCGCTTTCATAAGCTCTTTCTTCGCTTTCGGGGTGTCCCCCATCCCCAGTGCGATCTTTGCCCTCACACAGCCGAGCATCGGTATGTTCTGAGCTCGTTTCACCGAATCTGCCATCTCTTCTGCCTTATCCCATAAGCCCATGCGGGCGTATCCCATGGCCGCCGTGAGCGCCGGCATACAGTCATTCGGCCTGCTTTTGGAAACGATCTGATCAATAAGAGGCCGCATCCCGCTGGTTTGCGTCTCCTGCAGCCCTTCGATCAGCAGCGAAAGTATCGCAGAGTTGGTCAGGCCTTCGCGTTTCATCACGCTGCCTGCGATGTTAAGGTAAATCTCATTTTTCTTCAATGCACTGTCCTTTTCAGACGTCAGCCTTTTCCAGACGTTGACCTCGAAACTGTCTTGGAATACCGGTTCGTGCATCACGTACAAGTATCTTTAAGAGAATAGATAAAACTAAGTCTGTTTTTGACAGAATCCAGAGTATTTTTCCGCTAACATCACAATTATATACAATTACAAAATAGGGGAGGTTCGCTGCAACTGTAATCTAGTTGGTTAGGATTCAAGCCTTCCAAGCTTGCTACCCGGGTTCAAATCCCGGCGGTTGCACTCTCATAATCATGGCCAGATGTCCGGATTTGTGCAACCTGCGCGATTTACCATGTCTCTCTCGCTTCTTTGATCATATTCGCCGCGACTTCCTGCAGCAGTAGCCTTCGGCAGTCTTTAGTTGATTCATGCCCCATGAGTACCGACACCGCCTCAATGTTAAGGCTCATATCCAGATATTTCTGGCCAACGGGGCCCTCGATGACACAAAGTGTAGCGAACTGAAGCTAACGGTAAACGAGATAAAGACCATATGCCTCCTTCTTGGAAACCCTTCCACGATGTCCGACAGGGACCTCGCCTCTTTTCACAAGGTAGTCGTTCTACTTACCCCAATCCCAATGTGCATCTCGTTATTGTATCGGCCACCATCAAGCTTTCTGAAGAGGTTCGGTGGCTGTGCCCACCATTCCTTGAACGAAATGGGTGGACTCCTTTTCTCTACCCTTCTGCAAAGACCCAAAAACGGACGACCGCACAGCGAAGCCCCGCATCGAACAACGCTCAAAATATGCACTAAATGATCAAAATGAATTATACGACACAGTAAATCAGGCCCAACTATTTTTATTCATACGCAACAAGATCGATACGAACAACGGGCCTCCCACTAATGCCATGACAACGCCTACAGGCATGTTTACTACAGATACCGTTTTGGATACAGAGTCCGCACATATCAGGAACAATGAGCCGAATGCGGCTGAACATGGGATAAGAAAACGATTATCGGATCCGATGAACTGTCGAACGATATTGGGGCAGACCAATCCAACGAATCCTATTGGCCCTGTGAAAGAGACTATCGTTGCCGTCATAAGTGATACAATTATCAGATAATACATCCTTTTGCGTTTAGGGTCAACCCCTGAACTGACTGCGTTGCGGTCTCCCATGGCTAATATATTCAAACTGTTCGAGAAGCGGAAAAGGAGTACCATACAAATGCTTGTCAAAACAGCGACAGGAATTATGTTCTCCCATGTGGCGCGGCCCAGGGTTCCGATCCCCCACATGTATGCTTCGGCCAATTGCCCCGGATTAGCCAGCAGTTTCAACAGTGTCGTTGTTGCACCGAATATGAACATGATCGATAATCCGATGAGAATCATCATTATTGGACTCAATGACCTATGTTTTGTGAATAGAACTATCACAGCAACCGGTATCATAGACAGAAGAAAAGCGTTGAGAATTATCGACAGATCTCCAGTGAAGCCAGGGATAAGAGATATTCCCAATATAATGGAGATGGTCGCACCCAATGAAGCTCCTGAAGAGATACCCATGATATATGGATCTGCCAGCGGATTACGCATCATGCTCTGCATTACTGCGCCTCCAGTGGCCAAACCCGCGCCTGCAAACACAGCCATTATTGCACGGGGCATACGAAGGTTCCATATCACATGAAGATCTTGACGGTCAACCGGGTTGCCCAGCATATGATCTATGATCACTTTGAATGAATCAATGAAGCTTATCTTGTAACTCCCGATGGAAACCGAAAGAACCATCATCAGGATTGCTATGGTCACGCAGAATACGATAAATAACACTTTTTTTGAGATCATTGTCTCGTAAGCACGATGCAACGAAGCATATTTCGGAGATATCACGACTGTACCTCCCCGTAACTTTTTTTCTGGCGTAAAATTAGATAAAGGAGCATAGGCCCCCCGAGGAAGGATAAAATGACCCCTACAGGGATGCCGCCCGAGACAATTATCCTGGCAATAATGTCTGTTCCGACTATTAATGCGGCGCCGAAGGCCATGGATGCGGGAATCAGATAGCGATTGTCTGATCCAATAATCATACGGACCATGTGCGGGGCTATCAATCCGACGAAGCCTATGATGCCCGTATAGGATATGATCGCTGCTGTCATGACAGACAAAAGTATGAGGGAGAACGTTCTGAAACGTGTTACATTCAGCCCGAGACTGGTGGCATTGTCATCGCCCAGACTCAATACATTGAGCCTACTGGATACTAACAATAATAAAACCATGCCTGCGACAGTTATCACAAGCATTAATGGTATTTGATCCCAAACCGCATTTTCAAGCGTTCCGATCTGCCATCGGTATGCGGTTGCGAGTTTATTCTCATCCGCACTTACCATTATCAATGTCGTGAGAGCGTTGAAAAAATATGATATGGCCGTTCCAGCAAGCACCATTGTCGCAGGAGAAGACCTCACTCTGCGAGATATAAGTATGATCATCAACGCGGGTACCAAACTGCCTATGAACGCATTGGCCATAATGCCTGCATCACTGGCAATGGCGGAGAATGTCATTCCCATTACAATGGCGGCAACAGCGCCGAAACATGCTCCCGAAGATATGCCCGTAATATATGGATCTGCAAGCGGATTTTTAAGTAAACTCTGCATTGTTATGCCGCCTAGAGCAAGCGATGCGCCCGCTATTATTCCTATAACGATACGTGGCAAGCGGATGCTGCACACGATATAATCGTCCCACCACGCATTGGTTCCGATCTCATAGGTAATGCCGTTGATGTTATTCCATATTATTTCGAACACATGCCAGAAAGGAATTTCTCTATCGCCGGCGGCACAGGATAACACGGACAGTATCACTACTACAACTACACACGCGGTGATGAAAGCGATTTTACGAAATATGTAACGTCGATAATCTGTTTTGATCTGCATAGCGCCCGATTCTGTATCAGGGGCACTCAATTCGATTCAGACCTCCTCAGGTTACATATTATTTCATCCAAGATATGCAATGCACCCATTGGTCCGTATATCGGACGGGGGAGTATGCCCGTTTGAGAATTGGACCCCGCACCTATATCCAAAGTAATACCGGATGATCTTTTTACTGAAAGGATTTCCGCAGTATTATGATCACAAAAAGTTACCTCTGCCTGCGCTGAAAGTTCTTTGTTCCAGCTATCTGTCAGACCGTGGTCTGATAAGAAAATACGTAATAACTCGGACTCCGAAGGATCGCTTCCAGGATCCGCCAATACTGTAATGGGAATAAACCCGATGTAATCATACAACCACTCCGTTAAAGCGCGTGCGACCGAAGCTGGAGCAGCGACTGACATCGTCATTCCACGTAAACGGCTGGACTCATTGGGAAACCCAATGAATTTATTAAAAACTCGACCCTCGTGGCTCCTGACGATTTCTAACGCAGGCTGCGGATCCGCATTGGTCATTTCTGCCACAGTGGTCAGCCATTTCTTTATCGGAGCGAATCCGATCGGTGCGCCCATTGGGCCTTTACAGAATGGAATACCATAGTTATTTTTGTAGAACTGAACCAGTTTACTGCACATTTCCGGGCAAACTACAACATTCAATTCGGCAGAAACAGAATCATGCAATTCTTGTATTGTGCACCCGGCTCCGGGACACGACGTGACTTGTAACCCCATGGCTTCCAGTAATTCTGTCAATCCCGATTTGGCTGACATCCAGTCCTTATCCATTATTGACAGCCCAATAAGATTCACCGTCTTTGGGATTTTCAGTTTTTTCGGCGGATGCAGGTATGCCATTATCGACGTAAGCATATGATCATAGCCAGCTGTAAATGGAATAGAGATCAATGATTCGTCCACGAACATCGCTTTATTTTCCAGACCACAGCTGCGGATCGCCTTTGGGTGATTGTCCCCTATCAAAGCTGCCCCGGGAGAATTGACAATGACAAAAAGTTCTGCACCTTTCGAAGATACAACAGGCAATACTTCTGTTATTTTTCCGTAGGCACCGTTGATATAATCCTGCTCATCGAGATATGAAGAGGGAATGCGCGACTGTCCAAAGAAGAAGGGTATGTTATATTCCGCAGTCCCAGAGGATCCCATACGGGGAAATGCGGATACGGAACAGTGCATGAAGAACAAACGACACCCTCCTGGTCCGTGTAATATGGCGCGGGCATCTTTGATGCCCTCTGCGGCCATTAAGGCTCCGGTAAGACCATCCGGTAATATCCTCACGATCCCCCATCCCTCCATCCTTCATTACCTGCGGCAGGTAGACGAAACAGGTTCCACACTTTTTCCGCAAAAAAATATACATCATCCATGGCGTAACCTTTACGGAACAAGCGGATGAAACGGCAACCCAGATCGGCATTTTTACCTAGGTCTCCGACCAGCAAGTCTGGATGAAATTCATTGATGTCCCTGATTATATCTTGCGCCGTATAGCCTTTAACAGAGATCTCCGGATAAGATGTCCTTAGTTCAAAATCGGTTTTTCCGGCCTGGCTGCCGTATCCTACGCGCAATATCCTCATACCCATATCTTGAAGAAGGTCTATCGCCCAATCCATATCATTGCCTGTTACAGATGTGAAGATGACAGTCTTCCCATCCAATCTATGTCCGGCGATATAGTCGTTATATTCTGTTTCAACGTTTTTTATTTCGGCCTCGGCGCGATCCTTATGGTCGGTTATCTCTCCTACATCACGTAACCAACGTTTGTATTGAATAAAACCGATAGGCAGGGTCAAGACGTTAAGATGACGTCCAAGGGTTTTCTCGAGGATGTCTATCTTCTTCTCGGCGCCCGGAAAGAAGGATGTCAGAAACACTAAATCAGCACGCCCGAATTGATTAACTTGAGATACTGTGCTTTTTATTGATAATTTGCAATTCAGCTCAAGGTCAAAAATATCCAACAAGCGTTCAATGGTCTTACTGTTTCTTGCAGAAGGGATATCATACATGTTTCCACATACAATATTTACTACATTTGGCTCGGGCTTTATATTCTCATCAATTAATTTTGCAATTGATGCTGTCGCAATGATCTGACCGATACCGTCGTCGCCGGTGATATTTCCCTGCGCATCAACAGGAATGATGATAAGTTCCGGATTAATCTGACCAAATTCTTTGATAATTGTATTGATATCATCCCCTATTATGGCCGGGACACATGTGGTAACAATGAAAATACATCTGCAGCCTCTCTCAGACGCTTCACGTATCGCCTTACGAAGCATTTCCTGCCCTCCGAATATTGATGTTATGTCTGTCATTCCCGTTACGAATACATTGTTCTGGGGATCGGAGTGAGTGGCCTCGCGGACGCAATAATGTATCCTCCCCGACTCGAATATATACCCGCAGCTTGATGGGCCGTGTATTATCACGGCAGCATCTTTCACCGTGGATACTGTAATAAATGCACTGCGTGCGGCACAGGTCCTCAACATACCTGTTTCCCGGAATGGTTTTACGCAGGCCTCTGACTGAAAGGGTTCGGACACCTTCTTTATAGTTCGGTTTGATGCCAGATCTTCAAGCTGTTCTTCAGTAAGCGGATGAGGATACGTCATTATCTCACCGGAAACGCTTGCCTCTTTCAGAACCATCGAGACCTGTCTGAGTGATTTTGCGATTTCTGATTCCGGATACAGCTCGCTGAGGGTACGACACCTTGATTCCGCTTCGGCGAACAGATTATCTCTCGGGATTGTAGATATTATATTACATCCGGTAGCTTCTGCAAACCGGCGAACGCGTTCATCCTCGTTAGGTAATCCGCGAGAATTAAGTATCATTCCGAGCAAACGGGGTTTCCCGGTATCGAAATTCAGCAATCCTTTCATAATATTGTTTGCCGCATAGAGTGACATGAATTCGCCGGAAGTCACGATTATCACTGCATCCGCGTATCCTTCTCTCAATGGTACTGCGAATCCTCCACAGACAACATCTCCAAGTACGTCGAATATCCTGATATCGATAGGCATCTCATCTACGCCGAGATTGTGTAATTCAGTGAAGGCGGAGAGTACGCCTCTGCCTGCACAGCCCAATCCAGGTTCCGGACCGCCCGCTTCGGCGCAAAGGACTCCGCCCGAACCTTTTTGTACTATATCTTCCAAACTGCGTTCTTTTTCGGGAACGGTTTGCATATACGATAGTATCGGCTGCTGAATCTTGCCGCCGAGTAATAATCTCGTTGAGTCGTGTTTAGGATCACATCCTATATGCAGGACTCTGCTTCCTTCGGAAGACAGTATGTAAGAGATATTGGATGAAATAGTTGACTTTCCAATACCGCCTTTGCCATATATTGCTACTTGGAACAAGGTCACACACGCCCAGTTGATACCATATTTGTTTTATTGCCCTCAGAGTACGCGCGTAGCATAACGTGTGGCTTACCCTCATCTGTAATGACCTTTGAACTCACCCCATAAACATCATAGATGTTCTCTTCTGTAAGAACTTCCTCTGGCGTTCCAACAACGAAGATTTGTTTATTGTTCAACAGAATCACCATATCTGAAAATTTTGCTGCTATGTTGAGATCGTGGCTGATCATTATGACAAGCATATGCCATTCGTGAGCGAGGTCGTGCAATAAGCGTACTACTTCCATTTGATATCTTATATCAAGATTGGCTGTGGGTTCATCTAACAGCAGGATCTTGGGTTCCCTTACCAATCCCCTAGCCAAGGCGACTTTTTGTTTTTGTCCTGCAGACAGTTCGTTGAAGGGGCGCAAGGCAAGGTCCGTGATGCCCAGTGCTTCCAGTGATTGATAGACTTTCTCAAAATCCTCATCCTTGGGGCGGCGGTCGTTTATTGGGAATCTTCCGATAAGAACCGCGTCTATTACTGTGAGCGGAAAGGCATCCCCTGTTGTGTATGGCACATATGCCACAGACCTGGCCAATTTTTTAAGATTATATTCTTGAACATCCAGATCATCTACTTTGACAACACCTCCCGTTGGAACTAATATCCTGTTGATACAGTGGATCAGGGTCGATTTTCCAACACCGTTAGGCCCTATTATTGATACCAATTGCGGCTCATCAAAGTTTATGGATATGTTATTCAAGACATCCAGTTTTTTATCGTAACTGAAATCCAGATCGTCGATATTAAGTAGCAATCAATCATCCTCCTGTTTTATTCCATTCTATTTATTTCCTTAAGAACGCTGTTTTTCAATGCCGAAAGTAAAAATGTTGGTGTGACCTCTAATGAAGCCGCACCAGGGTTTTCAAAAATCATTTTCATGTGTTTACCATGTCTGAAGTGATGAAAAATACTCCATCTTTTGTCACATCGAACTTTCCGCTGAGATGGGGGACGAAGTCATCTATGAACTGCTGATGACACTTCACGCCATAATCGGCATCGAAAAGATCTGGATAATATGCAGTGGCCATATAGGCCATTCTGATGCATGTGGGCATTGTTCCATTGATGTAGTATACTTTTCCTTCACCGTACGCATTCATACCGGAGAACGGTTTGCAGTTATTGTCCCATATTGTTTGCATATTTAGTTCCCCATAACCAAGGGCCTGGCGTACCGTTATGACTTGAGGATTGTAGTTATAGATCCATTCATCACCTTTAATGAAGGGTTTGACGAATGCGCCCCAATCCGCTAAGTTCTTACCCCCTGCACCAACAGCGACATTGCTATCTACATGCCCGGGGCCGGACACATTGAGGCCGCCTCCGTTGAGTGCTGCCAAGATCGTTACACGTTCGGAATCGCTCAGGCTGCCTGTTTTTTCTTCGATGGTATCTAGTATACTATCTGCAAATCTTACGAACTTCTGGGAAGGTTCCTCCAAGTTCATTAGGTAACCCAATGTCAGCAACCCGCAGGAATAGATGCGCCCGTCGGACATTCCAAGACCGAAGCCAAGTATCTGATACCCTGCTTCACTGAATTGCGGATTAACAACACTATCATGCCCGCTGGAGATAATGGCATCAACCTTTACACTTTTTGTTAATTCGGAGAACAATTCAATCTGGATCGTTGTTGCAGCCGAACTGATTTTAGGTTTGTATGCCATTTCTCCAAAGAGTACAGGATCATTGCTATATGTCGGTGCAACACCAACAACACGGTCGATCCCTCCGATACAGAGAAGAGCAATATATACGTCCACAACTCCATAAGCGACAACGTTCCCTATGGGATATTTTATGCTTTGCAAATTGCCAGACCCGTCGTTAAAGAAGACTGTCATCGACTCATGGTTGATCATCTTTCTTACCATATCGATGTCTTTTTGGTCAATAACGCCGTCCTGATTAGCGTCGGCAAAGGGATATTTCTCCTTGCCCCAAAAACCTTCATCGATTATCGACTGAAGTGTGTCGATATCCTCTTTGTCGAGATAATCATCATTATTAGCATTTCCATGAATCATCAAACGCCCTGTCGTGTCTTTGGATCTGTAATGATCGTTGCCGTCGCCAAGCAAAAAAAACACACCGACTCCAGCTACTATCACTAGTACAACAACCGAAATTACTACCAATTGTTTTGTGTTCATACTATTCAGTTGGAATATACATCCAACTCCATATAAATATTCTATCCCTGTAAAACTGTGTTCGGTAAGTGCTGCCCTCATACTTCCCAAAAAGGAAATGAGGTCAGCAATTACTGAACACAGTTGTGTCATTTCCGATAATGTAAATAATCGAGGTCGGTAGCAATAGGGGTTTTAACATTGCGCTCACATTGCGCTAAGCCGTACCAAGCTGACGTCCAACGTGGAGGTGCTGTTAAGATCGATAGCTCATAACTTCAGAAGATTATTCAAACTCAGGCCGGGGTCAATGGAGGTATGATTTCCTGAAAGCCGCCACCCGCGCAGGTTAAAATATCCAACACAATAATCGACCCGGTTTGCAACATAGAGATGTTCCAAAATGCCATGTTCAAATCTAAAGTCAATATTATCATATATTCTCGGCATTATTTTTCCTCCGCTGTGCCGTCCCAGTCACTAAATGTCAACAATATTTACATAGATTCCGCTTCTTTTTACATACCCTGATGGCATGATAGAATTTTATTGTCATTTTTGGCATCATTCGAGGTGTCAAATTTTTATTTACCGTGCAATTTACCGTGCAATTTACCGTGCAACCAAGAACGATCTTCACTTACCCGAACGGTCAGCAGGTCTTTGAACAAGTTCCCATGTTCCCTTCTTATCGCTACCCACTCTCTGAATGAGGTCGGCATCCCTGAGCTTGTAGAGAGCACTCTTGACTGTTCTTACAGATGATCTGGATGATGCTGCCATGTCTTCTGCAGTGGTGTATCTGCCTTCAGCTATCGCTTTATAGATCTCATACTCCAAAGGTGTGAGTTTTTTAGCGATGGTTGGCTCTGTAACCTCTTCGCCCGTGTCCGACCAGGGCCCTGACCTGAATATTACACTTATTCCATTTTTGCCGATTTCGTAAACAGGCTGCGGTATGCCTGCTTTTTCACATTCATTTTTGATAAGCGAGACGCCCACGCCCCATCTTTCGATCTGCCCTGTGTCGTGGAACGCCTGTGCGATCAAAGGATTCGCAGGTTCCGACTTGTGTTTTGCAAAAAGGTCTTCCGCGGTCCATCCGTCAGGAAGCTTTCCTGGATTGTGTATCTCCACTGAGTCCGGGAACACGGATATCGTGGTATGCTGGACGCTCATATACTGCCTGTGTATCACTGCGTTCAAAATTGCCTCGCGCAATGCGGCCGGAGGATACCTGTAGACATACACTCTCTCTAAATGATTCTTCAATCTGAATCTCGGCTGTGTGTATTTGTCAAGCAGACGTTTCAGTGTTTCTTCCGGTTGGAGGATCACCGGCCCGTCTATGATGTCCTCCATCAGGAGCCTTCCTCCCTCCTCCGCAAAGAGTCCGATCTTTGTGACCGCAGCTTGCGATACGCCGGTCGGACGGTCGGAGAAGAGCAGGGCGGCCGCATTTGTGATGCCCGAATCTGTCATGAGTTCGTACCGCCTGAGAACACCTTCTTTATCATCTGGGTCGACAGAGGAACTTATGCGCCCCTCTTTCTGTCCCAGCTTGACAAAAGAACTTACCGCTTCGGAAGAGATGTTCTTCAGCCCAACATTATCGGCTATGAGATTGGTCCATACCAATCCTTCTCTTTCCATTATGAATGGTTTGAGATCCCTGCCCGTGACTTTGACTGTGGTGCTTCCCGATCGTTTATAATATGCGCCTCTCAGATCGACCGCCTCTTCCTGAGGCTTGATCGTAATGACAATGTAGGTCTTTCCTCCCTCTGTGACGGCCTCAACGGTCGGATGAAAATTCATCAGATTCTTGACAGCGTTAGGTATCTCTTCAAGCAGTTTCTTAGCATTGCGTACCCCGACGGTCTCGCCCTTGTCGTTCTTGCCTATGTCGAGTCTGCCGCCGCTCTGCGAGTTGGCGAATGCACAGATCGTCTCAAGATAATTGTCGCTCCAACTTTCCTTCCACTCGACCTGTTCTGATTCCATTGACTTCCCACCCATCAGTCGCATTGAGTAGAATGATCCTTATGATAAATAATTCTGTGACTATCAGAAGAATCTCTAATAGTTGAACATAGAACTATAGAGTTTCGTGCGTTTTCGTTGGTCGAGTGGGAAGAGGTGGTCCCTCCCCTCCGAGAACCGTACAGGCACCTTTCAGCACATACGGCTCATGCTTTTTTAGATAACAATGTGATTATGACCGTTGCACTTTACTCATAAAACTCGGCCCGATGTGCCGCACATTATGCGTTTTTTCACAGCGATCGGCCCATTGACCGCATCTGCTCTGCATCCAGCATTGATCGCATTTTTCCGACAGGTCAAAATAAAAAATGCTGTGTTTATATGTACAGAGAAATATAGAAATAGTGCGTAACTGACGAATATATTTATATTACCATGTGAATCTATGTATTTAATAGCAAAATAGGGGGGCTATTAATGAGCATTAAAACAGGGGGTAGAGTATCAGGGGGACACCGTTCTGTCAGGTCCGGAGTCTTATCTTTTGCGTTAATTGCAGTAGTAATTGCGTCAGTGTGTTTCCTTTCGATGCAGTCGGACGATTCGTCTGCAACGGGGACCGGAAGCTACGAAGTATCCGGAGATATGGAGGGTACGTACAGCGATCTCAAGGCTGCTGTCGATGCCATCAACGGAAAAACCGGCGGCATGACTTTCACAATAACTGTGAACAGCGATGATCCTAACGTTTCGGCTTTCACGCTGAACGCAGACAAGAGTGTAAAGCTTGTGTCTTCAAAAGATAACATATTCTGTCTTACAAAAACAACGGCCGGACGGCACGGCACCATTAAAGGCAGCCTTACGCTGGAGAAAATAACGCTGGACGGCAACGGGGCCGCGGGCGGAATAGCTGTGAACGCTTCTGCTTTCCTTACTATGAACGACGGCAGCATGATACAGAACTGTTATGTTGCCAGCGACGGCGGCGGAGTGTACAATTACGGCACCCTGACAATGAACGGCGGCATGATCATCGGCAACACGGCGAACGGCGTCGGTCCGTTTTCCGGCGGCGGGGGCGTGTATAATGAGAGCAAAGGCGCCTTGATCATGAACAGCGGCATGATCGGCGGCAACACTGCCGCTAACGGCGGCGGGGTGTACAACAATAACAACAGCACCTTTACCATGAACGGCGGTATGATCAGCGGCAACATGGCGACCACCGGCGCAGGGGTATACAACAATAACGACGGCGGCACCTCTACAATGAACGGCGGCATGATCAACGGCAACATGGCGAAAGAGGGCGGCGGCGGTGTGTTCAGCAACATTGGCAACAAATTCAGCATGAAAGGCGGAGAGATCAACGGCAACACTGCCCATAACGGCGGCGGCATACGCAATAACGGCACGTTCACCATGACCGGCGGAACGATCAGCGGCAACACTGCCAGTAACGGCGGCGGCATACGCAACGGCGGTATCTTCACCATGAACGGCGGAGAGATCAGTTACAACGCAGCTGAGCTGGGCGGCGGCGTATACAATGATAACTCTGTGGCCACCATCAGCAGCGGAGAGATCAGTTACAACGCAGCGGGAAGCGCTAATGCAAAAGGCTCGGGTGGCGGTATCTATGCGGCGAACTTTGCCAAACTGACCGTGGCAAGCGGCGTGGTCTTCTCCGGCAACATGGCACCGGCTCTGCGGACAGCGAACATCGCAGAAGGTGCCGACATTGACGGCAATGGCACGTCCGACCTGATCGACTATAACGGTGGGATCGGCGCGGTGGTATTGGATGCACAGGTCTGCGCTGGGCAGAAACAGCCTGCGTACAACAATTATGACATCAACTATCCTGGCGATGCATATATTGTTTCAATTGGCATCCAGGCCAGCGGGGAAGGAACGGTCACTGTCATCGATACCGGATACGGCACTGTGTACGGAAAGTTGACCAAAGACGGGTATGTCTACGTTCCCATATCTGTTGGCACGGTAACCATCTCGGCGGACGCAGGAAGCGGATACGAGATCGTGCAATTCGCCATAGACGGCGTGTCTGAAAGCATAAGCACAGCGGTCGTTCCTGTCTCAGGGAACATATCTGTGGCTGCGGAGTTCAAGCTCACATCGGCATCTGAACCAGAAACGGAACCAGAAGCAGAACCGGCACCTGTACCAGGCCAGACACTTGTACATATGTATTTGATCACCGCCACAGCAGACAGCGGTTCAGAGATAAGCCCGGATAAGAAAGTGGCCGTAGAATACGGAAAGAGCAAAACCTTCACGTTCTCCGCTAAACCTAAACATCATATCGTTGCCGTATATGTAGACGGCAAAGCGGTATCCGAGGAGATATTGGCATCCGGAGAATACACTCTGTACGACATATGCTGCAACCACTCCATTGAGGTCATCAGTGCGGTCAGCAGCGGAGGCAATGTAGACAACAGCGGTGACAGCGAAGTCAGTGAGGACAGCAGCAGTGCCTGCTGGAACGGAACGCACACTGCGGCATTCGCAGTGCTTCTGGTACTCATCGGAGCGATCGCGGTCATAGCGGTAAGGCATCACTGAGGGAGGTGTGCTGACGCTAGATATAACTGTACAGGATGCGATGATCCTACATCTGAACAAATACGCAGGTAAACTTCCTGATGTATACAACATGCCGTTCGACACTACGCAGGACGGCATGGCCGCCGCTCTGGGAATATCCCGTGCTCATGCATGCTTTGAACTGAAGAAGCTTGCCAATAAGGGATTGGTGGGCTTCATCACTGCCCATACGCCGGGATCCTCAAGGAAAGTGATGGCCTATTACCTCGAACCCAGCGGAGTGTCTGCCGTTTCGGGCATATACGAGAATATGAAAAGAGATAATACGGTCAAAGAACCACTGTTCGTCGGACGTTCCGCAGGAGAGATCGTGAATAGCAACACCTGACCAGCAGAGAACGGACAATTCGCCTGTGCCAGTCACTCATACGCATCAAACAGTGAAGACTGTCTCGCCTTGGTCTCGAATCTCTGAAGATACCCGAACACCTCATCTCCCCTATACATGATGTCATGCTGTTCGCACGTCTCTCTGAGGACCTTCGCCAGCATGACATTGTTTGGGCTGTTGCATACGTAAGAATTTCCGAATTGTTCGATATATCTCTGTTTCATCCCCGGGAAAAGCCTGTCCAGTGAAGCATAGAAATACTCCCGGTCCCCCTCCCGCAGCGTTGTTCCGAAACCAAAACAGATTATGCCCTTTACTTTCGCTTTTATGCAGTAATCCAGCAGCCCTCTGAGATTCTCTTCCGTATCGTTTATGAATGGAAGGATGGGACATAGCCAGACAACAGTTGGGATCCCCGCCTCGTTCATTGCTTCCAGTACCTTGAAGCGTTCATATGTCGTTGATACGTTCGGCTCAAGTTTCCTGCAGAGGTCCTCGTCATAAGTTGTGAGCGTTATCTGCACCACGCACTTCGCCTTCCTGTTTATCGCCTTCAGTATGTCTATGTCCCGCATTATGCGGGCGGACTTCGTGAGCACCGATACTCCGAACCCATACTTCTCAATGACAGAAAGACACTGTCTCGTCATCTGAAGATCCTCTTCCAGATGGAGATACGGGTCGCACATTGCTCCTGTACTGATCATACAGGGGCCTCTTTTTCTCTTCAGCTGTTCCTCTAGTATCTGAGGCGCGTTTTGTTTCACTTCGATGTCCTCAAAATCATGGTCCATGCGATAACAGACGCTGCGGCTGTCACAATATATGCAGCCGTGGGTGCAGCCGCGGTACAGATTCATACCGTTCTTCGGTGAGAGTACCGTTTTGTATTCCGCATAGTGCATTTTTACCTGCCTGTCCGCATTCGGACCGGGCATACTTTTACGCCCGTTTGAATATGCCCATATGAGTATACGCTTTTATGATTGATGCGTGTGTATGCATACGGGCACGGGCGTTACTCTCTGCTCTCTATTGACGTTTTGATATGGTCCCGGCGGATGCTTAAAGAACCTAGAGTCAATACCGCTTTGTGCATATGCTTATTAGAGGCAGAACAGTGAAGGGGCGGAGATACTGATGATAAAAATAGCCTATCTCGGACCCGAAGGAACATTCTCTGAACAGGCGGCAAGGTGTTTCACAAGAACGATGGATGCCGAAGGGACTTCGCTTTCCCCCCTTGCCTCGATAGAGGATGTCTTTGAGGCTGTCGAGACGGGAGCGGCTGCCTACGGCGTTCTGCCGATAGAGAATTCGATAGAGGGAGGAGTGAACGCAACGATAGATGCGCTGATCTTTGATTCCGATCTCTTTATTTCAAAGCAGCTTACGCTGCCGATAGTACAGAACCTGATGATAAGCGAGAGGAACGCAGGCCGCAAGATAACGAACATCATATCTCACCCACAGGCTCTGGCACAGTGCAGAAAATTCATAAACCGAGAATATCCCGATGCGGTCATCGAGGCGGCTGCTTCGACTGCAGAAGCGGCAAGGACCGCCGCCCGCAGATCAGAGAACGGCGAGGCCGTCGCAGCTATAGGCCCGAAGAATTCCGCCGATGTTTACGGGCTTAAGATCATTCAGGAGAATGTTCAGGACAATAAGAACAACACAACCCAATTTGTTCTGCTGACAAAGGATGATACATCCGCGCCGAAGAAGGGCTGCAACACATCGGTCGTATTCTCGACAAGAGATGAGCCGGGAGAGCTTTACAGGGTCCTCGGTATCTTTGCCATATGGAATCTGAATATGACCCGGATCCTGTCGCGCCCTACCAAGAACAGACAGGGAGAATATGTGTTCTTCATCGAGATCTCGGAATGTGCAGACGCAACAGATGTCTCTGACGCGCTTACAATGATCAAAAGAAAAACGATCTTCTTCAAAAATCTCGGATCTTATCAAATAGTTAATGTATGAAGGTTTTCCGTCCAACAAAAGAGGGCCTTCTTTGGGCGCGCTCACTTAATGATTAATACAACCATTAATATCCCGTCATATGGAGTCCCCTCTGTCCGCTCTGAAGAAGTTCATTATCGGCGCACTGGTCGGAGTGGTCTCTACGGTCCCGGGTGTAAGCGGGGCGGTCCTGGCCGTATGTTTCGGCATCTATGAAAGGCTTATAGCGGACGTCGCGGACATTTACCACAAGATAAGAGAAGACTTTGCGTTCCTTTTGATGGTCGGACTTGGGATAGCTTTCGGCATATTGGTCTCTTTCAAGGGGCTTGATTGGATCTTAGAGAACTACTTGGTTGCTTCCATGATGCTGTTCACAGGCATGATCTTGGGACAGCTTCCTGAGTTGTGGAAGTTCACCGAACCTGCGGTCAGCCCTTCCAAGACCAACATCCTGGCATTTATTGTCGGCATCGCCATAATGTGTCTGTTCTTGGCCCTGTCCATGCAGAAATCGGAAGAAATAGTACTCACACACGACATGATGTCCTGCATCTACATGCTGATCGTCGGCGTGATCT
>JGI24696J40584_12961524_pt1 | contig 19637 bp, 8 predicted proteins | sample TergutCo191P4_FD_40584 | JGI IMG/M metagenome (IMG submission 40584)
TGTTGCCCCAACGTTTAAATTTGCGTTCTTTTCTAAATTCAAATGCTCTTCCCATTTTTAATTTTTTAAGTTGTAATAATATGAATTAGTGTTTGTTTATTTTTTTTCTTTTTTACCAAAAACAGTAACGTTAATATATTTTTTCGGATTTGCTTTAATATCAATCAGCAAATCATCTAAACTTTGAATAGAATTTCCAAGTTTTTTGTACAGATCATTTTCATTCAACAATTTAGCAACGTCTCCATTTCCCGAATTTATTTTTCTAACCACCTCTTCCAATTGAACAACAGTATTATTAACATTTACAATAATTTCTGCTACATTAGCGCGGGCGATTGTATCAGAAATTTGGTTGAAATTCGCAATCACCTGTTTCAAATCGGGTGATATTTCTGTGAGTGTTTCAGAAAAATTAGAGAACTCTGTAACAATTCTTCCAAAATTAGCTTTGTTTGAAGCGATAATTTGGTCTAAAGAAGCGGTAACGGACTCAATATTAACGAATGTTTGTGCCAGTTTTTCCGATCCTTTTTGGTGAGTCAGGACATCTTTGAGCGACACGGCGATGGTGTCCACAGAGGCTAAAATATTAACGATCTGATCTTTCACAGATTCTAATCCTTCTGTAAGTGGTGGGGCGAGCCTGCAAGCCAGCGTATCTGAGAGTTGCGCAAATTGCGGGGAGTTGCCGAGCGACAGTTGTACAATAATACCGCCCATCATACCTTTTGAAGTAACCTCAAAGCGAGAATCTTTGGGAATTTGAATATCCTCATGGAGCATATATTGCACTAAAATTTGCACAGGATCTGTGCTCACCAATTTTACTTTGGCAACTTTTCCAATAGGATAGCCATGCAGGTAAACGATTGCTCCGGAATATAGCCCTCCACTGTTGTCATATACAGAATAGTAATATTTTTTTTTACTGAATGTATCATGCCCTTTTAGAAAATTAGCGCCTAAATAAAGAATTAAAATTGCAAATATGCAAAAGAGCGCTACTTTAATGGGCTTGTAATTTCGTTTTGGTTGTTTTAATGGAGTATTTTTTTCTTCCATAATATTATAAATAAGTGTGCAAAAATAATAGAAAATCCTATTTTTGCAAACATTTTTAATAAATATCGTGAAAATCATTGACCGTTACATTTTTGTGAAATTTATGAGCGCTTTCTTTTATGCGATTGCGCTACTTATGGCAATAATTATTGTTTTCGATTTTTCGGAAAATGTATCACGATTTATGGATTATAACATTACATGGAAAGAGATTTTATTTAAATATTATATCAATTTTATTCCCTATTTTTTCAATCTCTTCATTCCGCTTTTCGCTTTTATGAGTACGATTTGGTTTACCTCCAAACTCTCTTCAAACAATGAAATTGTGGCGATTTTGAGTGGGGGTGCGAATTTCTACCGCATGTTAGTGCCCTATATTGCAGGTTCAATATGCATTGCCTTGCTTGCTATTTTTATGTCTAATGTGGTTGTCCCCAGAACGCAGTACAATTTTAGAAAGTTTGATACTCAAAGAATGACTAAATGGGCGAAAACTACTTCCAATTTTCATATTCGAAATTCCTCAAACAGTTATATTTATATTGATCGTTGGAGCATAAATGACAAAAGAGGATTTACATTTTGTTATGATGAATTGGGCGATGAGTTTGTGAAATATAGAATCACTGCGCAAGAGTTTCATTATAATGACAGTTTGAATGTGTGGACGTTACTTAATTATTCAAAACGTATCACTTCCCATACCGGCGAGCAGTTGTTGAGCGGCGCTACAATGGATACTGTTTTTAATATCACGCTATTAGATTTATCACAAGATGAAAAGGCATGTCAGGAGATGACTTTTCGCGCCATAAGAAAATTTATTAATGATGATAAGGAGAAGGGTGGTGGAATGGCGAAGTTTTATATCATTGAAGCACATAAAAGAATTGCCAACTCGCTGGGTACTATTATTATGACATTGCTTGGAGTGAGCGTTGCCTCCCGAAAAACACAACGCGGCGTGGGGGTGCATCTGTTCATTGGTATTGCATTAGGTTTTACATTTATTTTTTTACAACAGGTATCCACTGTTTTCTCTGTTTTTGGCGGGTTTTCTCCCGCTTTGGGCGCATGGATGCCCAATATTATTTATACTTTTGTCTGCTTCTTTATGTTAAGAACTTGTCAAAAATAACAATTTTACTCTGATTATTAATTATTTAAAAATATGATTACTTTATTAAGCGACTGGAAACTCCGAGACCCTTATGTAGGAATTTTTAGAGGACAACTATTGAATCTATTACCCCAAATTCAAATTGTTGATATAACACATCATTTAGAGTTGGGGAATCTTTCGCAAGCCGCTTTCATCGCAAAAAACAGTTACCCCTTTTTCCCAAAAAAGAGTTTACATATCATCCTTTCGGGATTATCTTTTTTGCCCGAAATGAAACCTGTGCTAATTTTTCATAATGAGCACTATTTTTTAGGAGAAGATACCGGTGTATTTTCAATGATGTTCGGCGTGGATTCTAATCTTGAAGCATACCAATATAATGGTGATATGTTGAAAAGCGCCACCGAAAAATTAGCGCTGATGGCTTCATGGGTTTTTGAAGGAACTTACCGCAAAAACACCACGACTTACAGTGGATTAAGATTTCAAATAAACAACCTTTCGGAAGCTGACTATAACGCTGAACGCAAACTCATTTCAGGAAAAATTGCCTATATTGATTCGTGTTGTAATGCCATAACCAATATTCCCGTTTCTATGTTTGAGGCAGTGGGCAAAAAACAGTTTACCGCATTGGTTTCCAATAATGTACGCCCATTAAAGATAACCCGATGTCACTCCTTTTATAATGTAGAAGAATCTGAAGTATTTCTGGTTTATAATCGCCTCGGCTTGTTGGAAGTAACACTATACGAGGGAAATATCGCTGCTTTAGCGGATATTAAAGTAGGACACAATATTGAAATTCAATTTTAGTTCAAATTCGGCTATCGCCAAAAAATATATCTTTGCCGTTCAAATTTTTAACCGAAAGATATATGTACAGCCTTTACCGTAAGGAAATTAAATCTTATCTTAGTTCTTTAATCGGCTATATTTTTATAGGAGTTTTTTTAGTCATTGCCGGACTGTTTATTTGGGTTTTTCCCACCTTTAATAATGTATTGTACTCCAACATGGCGAGTTTGCAGGGGCTTTTCGATACTTCCAAGTTCTTGTTTCTGTTTCTCGTTCCGGCAATTACCATGAGAACTTTTGCAGAAGAGAAACGCAGCGGCACATTGGAACTGCTCTTAACCAAACCAATTACCGATGCTCAAATCATTGCCGCCAAGTTTTTGGCGTCGCTCACCCTGTTGGTAATTGCTCTGTTGCCCACGTTGTTATATGTTATTTCTGTCTATAACTTAGGATCCCCTCCCGGCAACATTGATTTGGGAAGCACATGGGGTTCCTACTTGGGACTTATTTTTTTAGGCGCTACTTTTATTTCCATTGGGATATTTGCCTCCAGCGCAACCTCCAATCAAATTGTTGCTTTTGTGCTGGCTGCTCCGCTCTGTTTTATTATGTATTTTGGCTTTGAATTTATTTATAGTTTCGAAATATTAGGTTCTATGGGGTTCTATATTAAAAGTTTAGGAATAGAGTATCATTATAATTCCATCAGCAGGGGCGTGATTGACACCCGCGATCTGCTCTATTTTGTAAGCGTAATCATGGTTTTCCTAATTGCTACCCGAATTGTGTTGTTAAGTAGAAAATGGTAATTATTAATATGTATGTATGAAAAACAAAATTAAATATAAACGTTCGGCGATTATTACGTTAGTTTCAAGCATCTTAATTCTCATTGCTTTGAATGTTATTTTCTCTTTTTTTTATGCAAGAATAGATTTAACTGCTGAAAAAAGAAATACGTTAGCGTCCTCTACTATCAAATTATTAAAAGATTTACCCGACAAAATTTATATAAAAGTGTTTTTAGAAGGTAAAAACAATCCGGCAGATTATCAAATTTTTACTCAAAAAACAAAAGAAATATTAGAAGAGTTTACCAGATATTCTTCTAATATAGAGTTTGATATTATTGATCCTATTGCCGGCAAAGACCAAGAGGAGATCAATGCAATTTTTGGAGAGTTTTATGATAAAGGGCTTTCCCCAATTCCGATCTCTAGAGAAGATTATTCGACTACATGGGTTGTGCCCGGTGCATTTTTCACCTATCGCTCAAAAGAATATCCTGTAACATTGATAGTTGCAGACCCGGGAGGGGTGGATTGGCTGGACTACTCTATTCAAGAGTTAGAATATAATTTGGTTTCTGCCATCAGGAATATCACTACGCAATTTGCGCCCAAAGTTGCTTTTCTGGAAGGACACGGCGAACTAGACAGAATCTCAACTTCGTGGATGGAGTGGCAACTGAAACGCTATTATCTTGTGGACAGAGTTACGATTGATAATAGAATCAATAGTTTACGCAATATTTATGTGAAGGATTCTACGGAAGCAACAATTGGAAACTACGGCAACAAGTTTAACGTTTTGGTTGTAGCACAACCTACCCAACCTTTCTCCGAGATGGACAAGTATGTTATAGATCAATTTATAATGAATGGTGGAAAAGTGCTTTGGCTCATTGATGCTACTACTGCATCAGTAGATAGTTTACAAAATAGAAGTGAGTTCTTTGCTACTGAAAATTACTTAAAACTCAACAGTTTGTTTTTTAAGTACGGGGTTCGCTTAAATGCTAATTTGATCCAAGATTTGAATTGCCAGTCTCTTCCTATTCCCTCAGGGTATATGGGTAATAAACCTCAATTTACATTTTGGGCATTCCCCTATATGCCGGTTGTCGTAAATTTTACTTCACACCCTATTGTTAGAAAAATCAAGGCTTTAAAAATTGATTTTGCGGGGACTATTGATTTTGTGGGTACTGATCCTGACATTTCTAAAACAGTTTTGGCAACCACCTCTGAGAAAACAAAAGTAGTGCCAACCCCTTCTATTGTTACGCTCAATGTGATAAAAGTCAAGCCCAATATAGAAGAGTATTACAGAATGTATGACCCCATTGCAGTGTTAGTGGAAGGGAAATTTACTTCCGCGTATAAAGGGATTCTACCCATCGAATTTGATACCATCAAAGAGTTTGATTTCAAAACGGAAAGCAAAGAAACCCGCCAAATTTTTATTTCCGATGGAGATATAATTCGTAACTATTTTGATTCACGAAACAACCAACCCTATCCGGCAGGGTATGATTTTTATCAACGTGTTCAGTATGATAATACGGATTTTATTATGAATTGTGTTAATTATTTGAGCGCTGATGATGAACTGCTCCAAATTCGTTCTAAAAGTTTCAAAATAGGAATGTTAAACCCTATTGCTGTGAAAGAGAAAAGAAATATGTATATCATTTTAAATACAGCCGGACCGCTGTTGCTCATCAGCATCATGGCAGCCATACTCATTTTCTTCAGAAAATGGAAATATACTAAAAAATTAGTGGTTTAAATTTCAAGGTTCAAAGTTCAATTAACCATTAACCGTTAATCACTAATCACTAATCACTATTTAGGTTTTCTGCTTTTGTTTTTTTGCGGCGGGAAAGAGCACATTGTTGAGGATAAGTCTGTAGCCGGGAGAGGTGGGAAATAGATTCAGATCAGTGGGTGGGTCTCCAACAAAGTGTTGATAATCTTCAGGATCGTGTCCTCCGTAAAAAGTAAAAGTTCCGTTTCCGTAAGTGCCGTGAATATATCTTGCTTCGTCATAAATCTTGGTTTCTCCCATGATTACAATGTGCGGTTTGATTCTTTTTTTGCTAAAAGCAGTGCTCTGTCCCATAAACCCGGCAATCACATTTTGGTGATTTTGTGTGAGCATGGTGGGCACGGGATCCCATTTAGCGGAAAATTCAAAAAGCGTTAAATAATCGTTTTTCTTATTGTTTAGATGCAAATTAGGATCTATGTCAATATCTGATATCTCATACACATAAGGATTGGTTACGAGGATAAAGTTGGTGAAAGCGAAGCAGTTATCGTAATTTAATTTTTGCTGGGCGTTAGGGTCCATGGGGTCTCCATCGAAAGGAACATCGCAAATATCAATGCCTTCAGCGGCAAGCGCCACGTCGAAACTGTCTGGCGCGGAGCACATGGCAAACATATAGCCGCCTCCCATTACAAAATCTCTGATCTTTTTGGCTACCGCCAATTTCATTTGCGAAACCTTTTTAAATCCCAATTTTGCAGCCGTCGCTTCTTGAAGTTTAACATCTTCAATATACCATGATGCATTTCTGTACGAACCCCAAAACTTACCGTATTGCCCTGTAAAATCCTCGTGATGTAAGTGCAGCCAGTCGTATTTAGGCAGTACATCGCTCATCACTTCTTCATCGTAAATCACTTCGTAAGGAATCTCAGCATAAGTTAATACCAATGTAACCGCATCGTCCCATGGTAATTTATTTTTTGGCGAATAGACTGCAATCTTGGGCGCTTTGGTCAGTTTTACTTCATCCATATTGCTCTCTGTAGCAGCAATTTCATTTAAAATTCCGGCTGCCTGCACGTCGGCAATTACCTGATACGACACCCCGCGAATTACACACTCATCTTCCACGGCTGCATTATAAAAACACATGAAACTTCCCCCGCGGTAATTGAGCAACCAACTTACATCAATCTGCTTAGTAATAGTAAAATATGCAATTCCATAAGCCTTTAAATGATTTTTTTGTTCCATATCCATAGGAATAAACAGATAGGCTGCAAATGAGGAAGTTGTTGTGAGAAAAAAGAGTAAAAAAACAATTAAGGATTTCAGTTTCATTGTTTTATTTTTTTGGTATCTAAACGAGCAGGCGAGAATTTTATTTTTATAGAATAATTAATTTTTTATTGAAGAAAAATCTTGATTAATTGTTTTTATTCTAATTTTGCAACCTCTTTACCCTAAAAAGAATATTCATTTAAAAAATATTTATGAAAAAAACCTTACTCATTCTCTTCGTTATATTTGCTCCACTCTTTGCTTTTGCCGGCGAAGCAGATATTCAACTCCCTGACTTTCGAAGCATCTCTTTTTTCAATGGCGCTGTATCAGGATGGTCTCTGCTTATCTGGGGGTCTCTGATTGTTTTTTTCGGATTGGCATTCGGTTTGTATCAAGCGTTTAGTATAAGAAAACATCCCGTACATAAATCTATGTCGAATATTTCAGTGACGATTTACGAAACATGTAAAACCTATTTATTACAACAAGGGAAATTCTTACTGATTCTTTTCGCCATTATTGGTGTAGCCATCGTTTTCTATTTTGGATTTTTAAGCGGTAAGGGCGTTGCGGATGTGATAAAAATATTACTTTGGACTGTGCTCGGCATCTCCGGTTCCTATACGGTTGCCTGGTTTGGGATCAGAATCAATACGTTTGCCAATAGCAGAACCTCATTTATTTCTTTAAAAGGAAAACCGTGGAACGTGGTCACTATTCCCCTCCAGTCGGGCATGAGTGTGGGCTTATTATTAATTACCATAGAACTATTATTAATGCTGGTGATTCTTCTTTTTGTGGATGCCCAAAGTGCGGGCGCCTGCTTAATTGGCTTTGCCATAGGCGAATCGCTCGGAGCAAGCGCATTGCGTATTGCCGGCGGCATCTTTACGAAAATTGCCGATATCGGTTCCGACTTGATGAAAGTGATTTTCAAAATAGGTGAAGATGACCCCAGAAACCCGGGCGTGATTGCCGACTGTACCGGCGATAATGCAGGCGACAGCGTAGGTCCTACAGCAGATGGCTTTGAAACGTACGGAGTAACCGGCGTGGCGCTCATCTCTTTCCTCGTGCTTTGCATGCCCTTTCATCCCGAAATTCAGGCACTGCTCATCGTCTGGATTTTTGCAATGCGCATTCTTATGGTATTCACCTCTGTTTTCTCCTACGAAATTAATCAAACGATTTCTGTATTCAAATATAAAAAAGCAGACAGTTTTGATTTTGAAGCTCCGCTAACCTCGTTGGTTTGGATTACTTCCATCATATCTATAATTATTACCTATGTAATAAGCTATTTATTATTGAGAAACAACAGTCAGGTTGCCAACTACAATCCCGACCTGTGGTGGCGGCTCTCTTCCATTATCAGTTTGGGCACTTTGGCGGCAGCCATTATTCCCGAGTTTACGAAGATATTTACCAGTTCGCGCTCCAAGCACGTAGCCGAAGTGGTAACTGCTTCGCGCGAGGGCGGTCCATCGCTCAACATCCTTTCCGGTATGGTTGCCGGAAACTTCAGCGCGTTTTGGAAAGGCATGGTGATGGTTGGTTTAATGATGTGCGCATTTTTCGTCTCTGCGCATGGGTTAGATCTCTTTGGAGAGTACTCTTCCATATTTGCTTTCGGTTTGGTGGCGTTCGGATTCCTTGGAATGGGACCCGTAACCATTGCGGTGGACAGTTACGGACCGGTAACCGACAATGCCCAATCGGTATTTGAACTTTCACAAATAGAAAAGATCCCGGGCATTGCCGATGAAATTGAAAGAGATTTTGGTTTTAAACCTAATTTCGAAAAAGGGAAATATTTCTTAGAGGCTAACGATGGCGCCGGCAATACTTTTAAGGCTACGGCAAAGCCGGTGCTGATAGGCACAGCAGTGGTGGGCGCTACCACCATGATCTTTGCCATTATTTTGTTACTGAAAAATTTGGGGTTACTCCAATTAAGTTTGACTGACGCCCCGGTAATTCTTGGGTTTATTACCGGTGGCGCAGTCATCTTTTGGTTTAGCGGCGCCTCCATGCAGGCAGTAACCGCAGGAGCATACAGGGCTGTGGAGTTTATTAAACGAAACCTGAACTTAGATAAACACGAAGCAGATATTAACGATTCCAAAACCGTGGTGAAGATTTGTACCCAATATGCCCAGCAGGGTATGTGGAACATCTTTATCGTGATCTTCTCCCTCACATTGGCATTTGCTTTCTTCAACCCTAACTTCTTTGTTTCCTATTTAATCTCCATCGCCATATTCGGATTATTTCAGGCGATTTATATGGCAAACGCAGGCGGTGCGTGGGACAATGCCAAAAAAGTGGTAGAGGTGGACTTGAAAGAGAAGAATACAGACCTCCATGCTGCCTCTGTGGTGGGTGATACCGTGGGAGACCCATACAAAGACACTACCTCTGTGGCAATGAACCCCATCATTAAATTCTCAACTTTGTTTGGATTGTTAGCGGTGGAAATTGCCATCCACTTAAAACTGAAAGCACAAGGTTGGTTAGATGCTGCAGGCAATTTTACCGCCGACGAAACTAAAGTTGTAGAAAAAATAGCACAAACATTTGATTATACGCCAATTATAGGATTGGTATTGTTGATAGTAGGACTTTGTTTTGTGTATCGTTCTTTCTATTGTATGCGGATAAAGAATTGAGAAAAATTACCCTTTTTTTAAAAAAAAATGCAATATAGAATTTGTATTAAAAAAAAGATATTTTTGCAACTCGATGAATAGTATGTAAAAAACTCACTATGAAGATAAAAACAAAAGCGAAAAAACCCCCTCCAGGCAAGGTGCAATTGCCTGATAACTTGTATGTTAAATTAATCAAACGAAATTAATTATATAATAAAAAATAGTAACAATTAAATTTTTAAACGATGAAAAAATTTACGATTTTTCTTCTAACATTCCTACTTTTTGTGGGATTCATTAATGTTTATGCGCAAAAACCCGGCGAAGGAGGTACAGCCAAAACCGCCCACGGTATTACTGCAAACTACTTGTCAGCCCTATATTGCTCAGATCCTGGGACGGTAGGGGTTTACTTTCAAGTAAGTGATGGCGCAGCAGACCCCCTCTCTGATCCTATGATCTTGATGACTTTTGATAAGGATCTTCCTTTCTCTGATTGGGATACCCTTAAACACGGCGACACTTATTTTCATCACTCTTTTGATAATGTGCAGTTTAGTTATCAGGGTCCACTTACTCAGACTACCTATTTCATTGCTTCTGTGCACCAAAATTCGGCTCCTCCATACGATGTGTTAACGTCAGAACTGACTACCATCGAGGTTCGCGAAAAACCACAATTGGAACTAACTAAACTGATTGGTATTTTGTGCGAAGATGCAACCGTAAACCTCGTAGGTACTGTAATGAATTGGGATGAATTTAACGCCCCTCCAACACCTATCATTGATTATGCATGGTCGCATGACGCTACTCAGTTTGGCACATCTCTCATGGAAACTGCTACTGTGGATACTATATTTGATGAGTTAGCAGCAGGAGTGCATCACTTTGAACTTGCTCTTATTATATATGACTCTGACGGAAAAAAAGCAATTGGTTGCGACACTACTGCTTGGATTGATTTTAAAGTTTATGAACAACCTACGCTTGGAGTTGAATATAGCGGTGCGGTTTGTGAAACTGATGAAGACCTTGAGATCTATGTGTATGGTGGTTTTGAACCCGCAGATTGTAATTATCAAATTGTATGGACAGTATATAACAACGGCGTGGAAATTTCCGAAGCTTCCAAAACAGACACAGTTTGGATCGGCACTACCATTGGTCAAGATATTTTATTGGTGCCGGTATCCGCTTTGGATATCTGTGAAAATACGCTTTCTGTTAGACTTCAGATTAACAATCTTGAATATTGCGACACCGATGAAACTGAATTAGTTAACGTTGGTATCACAGGTTGTTCAGTAGATTATGAAGAAATGTCAGTTACAAAATATCAAGTTCTTACCGCTGACGCAGGTTCTGATACAGGTTTATGCGGCGATGGCGAACTTATGTTGGAAGCTACTATCCCTGAAGAACTAAATGATTGCGATGACACACAAGTATATTGGTCAGTTGTTGGTTTTCCCAACGCTACAGTTGATGTTCTTGGGGAAAACGAACTTACTCCTACGATAGCTATCACTGATATTTATGGAATTGAGGTTGTTCAGATCGAATTGTACTTGACAAATGGTACTTGCGAATCATTAGACACAGTATCTATTGTCGCTATTGAACCCCCTCCTGCATATCTATATACAGATTCAGAAGATCTTATTTTTGAAATTCCCAATTATGGAGAGATTTGCAAAACTGCAGGAGAATTTAATGTTTTCCTAACATCGTTAGTAGATGATATGCCCATGGAATATAACTGCGACGTGGCAGTTTTATATGAACTATTTTTAGATGGTGAAATATATTCTTCTTCCGAATTAGATACCATCTATGTAGGCACTCCACTACCTGATTATTTCGATACTTTTGATTTGGCAGAACTTGCTTGCGGAGAACATGAGATTTACGGTGCGATTACGATTAATAACTTAAATGATGTTTGCGGTGTTGAGGTTGATCATATAGAATATTGTACCCGCACACTTGAGCCCTTTACGGTTAATGTATATGAATTTATTCAGGCAGCAGTAGAAAATGATACGCTTGCACTTTGCGGCAACGACGAAATTAATCTGAATGGTGTTGATCCTGTGGATGAAGAAAATGAATGTACTGCTGATGCATACGGAGAATGGACTGTTAATACACTGGGTTTTGAAATTAATATTGAAGATATTAATGATCCGAATACATTAGTAACCTTTGTTGATGTTACCGGAACACAAACCTTTGAATTTATTTGGACAGTTTATAACGGACCTTGCGAATCTGCAGATACCGTTACCGTTATCCTTCATGAACTTCCTACCGTACACTTAATGGATACTTCCGCCTGCGCACTCTCTGATTTTGAGATTTTGGCACAGGTTGAATATCTTGATGCTCCCGACACCGATGGACATCCTTACACCTTTACCTGGGAACCCACCGGCATTGCCCCGCTTAACGATGAAGATTTAATTCAAATAACAGATGAAGTTTACTCCAGACTTGCTATAGATGCAAGTTTACCTGCTGATGGTAGTATTACTGTTACCGTAAAAGATGTTTACGGATGTGAAAATACCGATACCAAAGAGGTGCATATCTGGGAATTACCACAAGTTAATATAGACGAATGGTACGGCTTCTGCCTCTACCAGGAAGATGCGGAGATTATAGCAACCACTACCGGCGGTTTGCCGGATTACAGTTATGAATGGACCGGCAATATTGTCGGTGACGGTGTTGACAATATCTTCACTCCTGATGTTACTATTACACAGGAAGGCGAGTTGTATGTTACCGTAACCGATGAGCACGGCTGCTCTACTTCCGATACGGCATGGGTATCTGTTATAGATCCTACTGTTGAAATTTTGATTGATCCCATACCCACTCCGGTATGTAATCATAACTTTATTAACTTAAACGCACAGGTTTTCCCGGTTAACGGAACTACTAACCTCACTTACGAGTGGTTTTTGTGCCCCATTGATCCTATGGCACCGTGTCAATCTACCGGAATTACCGACCTTAGCGGCATTTACAAACTTGATCTGGATGATAACATAAGACAAGTTCTCTTTAGATTGGTAGTTCATCATGAAAATTACTCCACCTTCTGCGATCAAATTGATGAGTCGGAAACTATTACTGTTTTAAGAAGTATTAAAGTTGATCTGGTGGGTTCTGAAATAGACACTATTTGTCATGGCGGAAGTGTAAATCTAATGTATGCCATTTCAAATTATGATTTGAACTTAATGGAATACCCTGTTTATTACAGATGGCTTGAAAATGGTTTGTTCCACGAAGGTGCAGATCAAATTCACATGTTGCAGGCAGGTTCAACACAAATTGACTTTACTACCTATCCTGCACTTCATACGAGCGAAGAGGGTCCTGCCTCCTATTGCTATCAGTTAGAAATTTGGCAAGGCGCATATCCGGGCGAAGAGTACCCGCAAGGTATTGACCCGCTCAACCCTGCTTTCTGCCACACCATATCAGATTGCCACATGGTAACTGTTCTTAAAGACCCTGTGGTTACCATCTCCGGTCTTGACATTGTTAACAAAGGTACTGCCTCTGTTGAGTTTACTGCTAATGTAGTAGGCGGCGCCGGCGATCCTATCTTCACATGGTATTTGAATGGAATTGAACAGAAAGATGAAGACGGCAACTCATTTAACGGCAACCCATTTATACTAGAAGATCAAACTATTCTTGGAGTTATCGGCAATTATGATATTGCTGTTAAAGTAAAACAAACCTACCCGGGTTGCGAAGCCGACTTGGTAGTACATCCGTTTATTGTAACTTGCCCCACCGGTACCGTAACTATTGAAGGACCTACTGCAGGTTGTATCGGCGATGGAATTACCTTAACCGCGGTTGTTGTTACCGACGCCACCGATTACCTCATCACTTGGAAACGTGACGGTCAATTTGTGGGCACCGGTCTTACTTATGAGTTTATCGTTACAGAACCTATAGATATGTCTGAAATATATGTAGAAGTATCCCTCTGTTCATGTGAACTGATAGTAGCTCCTGTACATTACTTCCAGGCGCTTCCTGTAACCGTTGCTTTAGTTGAAGATTATATTATTTGCGAAAATGGAGCGGTTGACGTTGTAGTGAACCATGTAAATTGGGATGGTCAAATCTATCGCTACGCATGGTATGACGCTATTGACGCAGAAGAACCATTTGCCATCACTTATGTAAATCATAGATTATTCACTTTTGAAGAGATGGATGGCGAAAATGTTAAAACATTCTATGTAAAAATAGAGATGTTGAATGCCGTTTGTTCTTCTAATTTAGTTGAATTTACCATCACGGTACAAGGCGCTTTAGAGCCTGTTGCACTGTTACCGGAATCCCTTATAACCTGCATTGGTACTACGGAACTCTTTACTCTGGGAGATGATCCTAATGTTGAGTTATATGGAGCGCATATCGTTTCATGGTGGGTTGACGGTATTGAAATTCCCGGAGAAGAATTAGACTATATCAATATTCCATTCTTTACTGTAGGAACTCACTATGTATATGCACGTATATCATATCCGGGCAATACTTGTGAGGTGATTACCGGTCAAGTAGCCGTTGAGGTGCGCGAAATCCTCGCAGTTACGATTGAAGGTCCACATGAAGTTTGTGTAACAGAAAACGCTTTATTGTACGCAGTTGTGGATCCTCTTGTTTCGGAAACTATGACCTACTCCTACCAATGGTATTTAAATGGAGTGCTCTTAGAAGGTAAAGTAGAAAGTTCACTTCAAATCGAAGAAACTCCCAGCGCGATACCTTATATATATACAGTAATAGTTACTGATGAAGCATCAGGCTGTGTAAGACAATCCTTGCCGTATGCTGTTACTGTAACCGAACTTCCTCTTATCGCTATTACAGCTGATAAACTTGAAGTTTGTGTAGGTGAAACCATTTTACTAACCGCAGATGTGCCAGAAGATGAAAATATGATATATCAGTGGTACACCGTTGTTGACGGAGAACTTTTAGAAATTGACGGAGCCAACGCACCTGCTTATTATGATAATCCGCAAGAAACAACAACTTATCAATTTACATATACGCAAAATGGTACCAATTGTTTCGCTACTTCCAATGTAGTAACCGTAACTGTAGTTCCGATCCCTGTTTTTGAAATGGAGACAGTAACTGAAACCATTTGCAGAAGTCAGCAAGTCACCTTTACTGCGCCTCTTATTCCTGCAGTAACTTACACATGGCTTATCAACGGTGCACCACAGGACGTTGTAACTAACGAATTTGCTCCGATATTTGAACAAGCCGGCACGTTTGTAGTAGAAGTTTTTGTTACTACCGATATCGCAGGATGTACTTCTGAATTAGTATATGCCGGTACGGTTACCGTTAAGAACAACCCTGTAGTTACTATTGCCGGACCTGAGTTTGTATGTAATACTCAAAACCCAACGGTATTGTACGCTGTAGTTGATCCTTCAAATGCTACCGTAACTTATCAATGGTACGAAAATGACAATTCTGTGGGAACAAATCCTACTCAAAACGTAAGCAATATACCTACTTCTGTTCCATATATCTATATTGTTGAAATTACTGATACAGAATCAGGTTGTGTTGTAAAATCATTACCACATAGTGTTACCGTAGAACAATATCCTACCGTTTCTATCACAGCTGACCAATTGGTAGTTTGTCCGGAAACTCCTGTACTTTTAACTGCCGGCGTTTCAGGAAACAATAATACTGTTTATCAATGGTATGCCAACAATGAAGCTATTCCCGGTGGAAACGCACCAACATTATATGTTTATCCTACGATAACGACAGTTTATACATTCATTGCTACAGAACTCGGATCAGAATGTTTCGCTACTTCTAATGAAGTACTTGTAACTGTAATTCCGGTTCCTGTTGTGGTTGTTGCTACTCCTACTATTGAGACAATTTGTAAAGGAGAACAATCCATCTTTACTGCTAATGTAACTACTCAAAATCCTGTAACTTATACTTGGTATATTAACAATCAGATAGTAGAAGGTGTTACAGGAAATGTATTTACTCACATTTTTGACCAAGCCGGCATATTTGAAGTAACAGTTTCTGCAACAACCGATGAAGCAGGATGTACTTCAGAAATCGTTTATGCAGGCACCATTACGGTTAAGGCTGCACCAACAGTTGTTATTGAAGGCGTTCATGCTATTTGCGATGCAGCAGTACCTCCGGTATTGTATGCTATTGTAACTCCTCAAAATGCAACTGTAACTTACCAATGGTTTGAAAACGGAACCCCGGTTGGCACAGAACCTACACAGGTAGTGAACACCGCCCCCTCTGCTTATCCGTATGTTTATACCGTATTAATTACCGATTACGAATCCGGATGTCAAGTTCTTTCTGAACCACACACCGTATATGTAACTGCTTATGCTACTATTCCGGTTACTACCAATACCAATCAAATTTGTATTGGAACCGAAATTACACTTACCGCAGATGTGGTTGGTCTTACTAACATGACATTCAAATGGTTTATGGATGATGTTATTATCTTAGGTGAATATTCATCTATTTTATATTTCACTCCTCCTGCCATTGGCGTACATACTTTCCGTTTTGAGGCTACTCAAACCGGTTCAGAATGTGTTGTACATTCTAATGTAATTACCATAGAAGTTAATCCTATTCCGGAATCTCCGGTATTGACAATCTCCGATAACACTATTTGCAGCGGAAATCCTGTAACGGTTTCCGGTGATGTAGCTGGTGATTATACCTGGTATAGAAATGGAGCAATCACCGATTTTGTACTTCAAACTATCGTTGATCAACCTACTGCTAATAATGTTTTAACTACTTACACATACACCGCAATTGTTACCGTTGAAGGTTGTACTTCTGAACTTTCAGTTCCTGTATCTGTAGTAGTTCACCCGCCGATCAACCCTGTTATCAGTGGTGGACATTATGTATGCGAACAAGCTTTAGGCAATGAACATTTAATGTTACATGAAACTGGAATTCAGGAATTGCCGGGTGTTACTTATGAATATAGTTGGTATTATGTTCAAAATGGTTCTGAACAAGTTATGGTAGAAGGTTACGGTCCTGATTGCCAAGTTCCAAACAACTTGCCGGTGAACGACCCGTCTGCTCCTTATTTCTTCTATGTTACAGTAACTGCAGTTGGTTACGATTGTATTAAAACTTCTGCAGCATTCGAAGTGCATATCTTAGCAAAACCGGTGGTTTATCTTACCGTAGATCATCCGAACATCTGCCAAAACGGTACTGTTACCGTAACCGCACATGTTTCTCCGGGAGTGCCTTCAAATTACACATACAACTGGACACTCAATGGCACGCCTCTTGCTTTCATTGATCAAAATGTAATTACAATAGATCAAAACTGGATCATCGGTGTGAACGAAATCGCTGTTACTGTTCAACGTGATTATGCAAACTGGGCATGCACAGCTTCAGACGCCATCAATGTAAATGTACTTACTCCTCCCTCATTACAATTAACACAAGATATTGCCGGTCTTCAATTACCGGGTATGTGTGTGGGCGGTCAAGTAAACTTGTATGCAACTGTAGTTGATTTCGATGAAACATTGATTAATATTAATGACTTTATTTATGAGTGGAGACTTAATGGAACTCCGATTGCAGTACCATACAACTTCCTCTCTCAAGTATTGAATAACCCGGGCACTTATAATTATGAAGTAAGAGCTTATATCAATAGTTTAGGATGTGCTACCCCATGGACTGCATTTGATCCTGTGAAAGTTGTTCCGCAAGCTACTGTTTCTATCTATCCGAAAGATTTCAATTACTATGATGTATGTCAAGATGCTGTGATAGAAATTGACAATACATTGGTTATTGATCCTGTTATTCAAGTTGGTAAATTGTTCTGCTGGAATGATCTTCCGAATGATTGCGAACCTTTCACTACTCAAATTGATCCTCGTAATGTTACGTTCTATACCACAGGCGACCATTCATTCTTCTTAAATGTTGAATTTATGAACCCAACATGTAACGCTATTAAATCTAATACTTGGACTTTCAAAGTAACTACCAATCCTACATGGACAGACATCTTAGTTGATCCAGAAGAATTATGTTTGGGCGAAACAGTTTCAATGTCTGCTGCATATAAAGGCGGTGTTAATACAGATTGGAACGTAGGAATAATTCAGTGGATGTACAGTTACGAAGGCGGTACACTTGTACCTGTTGGTAATGTGGGCGCTAACAAAACGCACACACCAACGCAAGCCGGTGATTATATTTACTATGCTACTTATGCACCAAGTAATCCGCTTACAGGCTGTCACGTTGATCCTTATCCGGTTAATGTAGAAGTTTCTGCATCTCCATCTGCAAGATTTGCTAAATTTAATAGCGGCGAAACCTTAATTGCTTGTGCAGATAATTCCTCTTTCGACTTAGAAATTCAATTTGAAGGTAAAGCTCCATTTAAATTCCAAATCATGGAAACTCCGGATGGAAGTGTTAAGAGTTATATTTCTCATACCAATGTCTTTATGTTGCATGTTACCCCAGATGTAACCACACAATATAAACTTGTATATTTGGAAGATAATTCAAAATGTGCAACCAGCAACTTCGCAGAAGGTTATATTACTGTAAATGTAACCAATATTGAAGTAGTGAATCCTTCTATTGCTACATGCGAAAAACAAGTTGATGTATACTTCAATATTATCAGTTCTGTTTCTAAAACTGCTACCATTGATTTTGCCGGAGAAACTTGGACAAAAGACCTCAAAAAGGTGGGTAACCAATTTATCTTAACCATTGATATTCCGGAAACCGCTCCTAAAGGTGAAAACTTGGTGTTAGTTACTATTGATGGCTGCGAATATCCTATCTCGATTACTTTGGGTGATCCTGTAAAGGCAATATTTGTTGACGCTGACCATCCGGAACTACTTCAAATCTGTGGCAATGATCCGACAACTACACAAGTGCTGCTGAATATCAAATTGATCGGCACGCCTCCATTTAATTATCTATTAGTTGGTACCGATGGTACAAGAATAGAAATGATCTCCTATACAGATGTTATAGGTGTATATGTGACGCCAACCGTAACTACTACTTACTATATTGAAGGCTTAAGTGATGCACTGAACTGTGAACAACAATATGTAAGACCTGAAGTAACAGTAACTGTAACAGATGTTGATATTATTTCACTTGAAATTTCCGCCTGCGGTGATCCATTTGATGTTGAACTCACACTGATCTCATCAGTTGCAAAAATAGCTTCAGTTACATTAAGTTCAGGCACTTGGAGCAAGACATGGACAGAAGCAGTAGCACAAGGATATAATGCACTCTCTATAGCAATTCCTGCCGGTGTTGATTATGGTACTCTCAAAGGTATACTATCCATTGACGGATGTGAATATGCTTTCACCGTAAACTACGGCGGCGGAGCAAGTGGAAATACGCCACTTATCCACAGAAGATGGGAAAATTACTATGATGTATTGGCTGTAAGCAACAACTATAAGGATACTGAAAGTTCATACTACAACGGAGGATATGTATTTACCTCTTACCAATGGTATAAGAACGGCATTATGATCCCGGGCGCAACTCAACAGTACTACCAAGACCCGAATGGCATTAACGGTATTTACTCTGTAAAAGTAACAGGATATAAATATGATACTCAAGTTCCATTTGAATTTATGACTTGCGAGCAAGAGTTTAACCCGACATTTTCTCTCAAAGTATATCCTGTACCCGCACAAGTTAATCAACCGGTTTGGGTAGAAGTTGACCTTACCCCGACTGAATTGGAAGGCGCAGTACTTGATATCTATGACGCAAAAGGCGCGCATGTACAACATATCAATGTGGTAACCAACAGAACTCTTGTGGATGGATTTAAAGCACAAGGTACTTACTTCGGTAGAATTACTACAGGTACCAACGAAATTAAGTCTGTTAAATTCGTAATTGTTAATTAAAAAATGTTCTAAGGCGGGCAACTTCGGTTGCCTGCCTTTAACAATAAAAATAATAAGAAAAATTAAAAATTAAATACTTATGAAAAAACAACTATTATTATTCGGTCTTATTTTTGGAATGTTTGTTGC
>JGI24696J40584_12961523_pt1 | contig 19627 bp, 11 predicted proteins | sample TergutCo191P4_FD_40584 | JGI IMG/M metagenome (IMG submission 40584)
ATAAGTTTATCTACTATGCCAATATGGTAGGCTTTGTTATTCTCATTACACTCTTGCTTTATGCGAATGGAATGGATGTTTTAAGATTATTTAAGTAACCAATAATTATATTTTTATGAAAGCACTTAGAAAATTACCTTTGTTTTTATCTTTTTTCCTGCTGTTTAGCTGCGATTATTTTCAAAACTTGTCTGATGAAGAAATTGCAGCCGGCTTAAAATCTGCTTTGGAAGTGGGTTCAAAATACGCCCTCAATACGTTAGGCAAAGAGGACGGTTTCTTCTTGGACAAAGCCGTAAAAATTGGATTACCCCAAGATGTGGCGACCATTGTAAAACAAATTGCGCCGCTGCCTATTGTTGGCAATTTGATTAAAGGTATTGAAGATGAACTTGTTTTAGCGATTAACCGAGCAGCAGAAGTTGCTATTGATGGTGTCATCCCTGTGGTTGTAAATGCCATTACAGATATGACCATTATAGATGCAAAAAATATTCTTTTCTCCGACAATCAGATAGCTGCTACTGATTATCTAAGAGGAAAAACATACAATCCCTTGTGTGATGTTTGTGGTTCGGTGATTGAAGGTGCGTTGAATAAAAAAATAGTGTTAAATGCTTCTGCCCAAGATGTGTGGGGGAAATTTACTAACATCTATAACCAAGCTTCTGCTATCCCTTTTGTTAATTTAGATCCTATTGAAACCGACTTAACACTCTATACTACGCAAAAGGCTTTAAATGGTGTGTTTACAAAAGTTGGAGACGAAGAAGTGAAAATAAGAACCGACGCTTCGGCGCGTGTAAACGACTTATTAAAGAGAGTATTTGGACAGTTGGACAAATAATCGTACTTCATATTCAAAATTTAATATTTTCGCGCCCCCAATTTTTATCCGTTGGCTGAAGTCAACAGTAGTAGAGATTTGAACATTAAACTTATAAACTTAATAAACTATAAACATTTATGATTTACACCCAAAGAAGAAAACTCGTTATGGTGGCTTTTGGCGGAAACGCCATTCTTAGAAGCGGCCAAAAAGGAACTTATCAAGAACAACTCAAAAATGTGATGGATACCTGCAAATCGCTGCACCGGCTGTATGAACAGGATTGCGATTTGGTAATAGGACACGGCAATGGACCACAAGTGGGCAACGTAATGTTGCAACATGATGCCGGCGCCAAAATGTACGGCATTGAGCCTATGCCTATGGATGCCTGCGTTGCCGAAACTCAAGGTTCTATCGGATATATGATTGAACTGGCTTTCCGTAACATCTTCTTTAAAGAGAAAATTCGCAAACATGTTATCACGCTGGTAACACAAGTGGTGGTGGATGAGAACGACCCTGCTTTCAACAATCCTACCAAACCGGTAGGTCCTTATTATACAAAAGAACAGGCAGATAAGTTTGCTGCTGAAACCGGCGCTAAATATGTTGAAGACCCTAAAGGAAACGGCTGGCGCAAAGTAGTTGCCTCCCCAATTCCGAAACATATCAGCAATATTGATGTGGTGCAACGTTTGGCTACCTCAGGCTATGTGGTAGTTACCTGTGGCGGCGGCGGCATCCCCGTAGTACGCAACGAACACGGCGGAAAAGGAATGGAAGCCGTAATAGACAAAGACTTAGCTTCTGCACTCGCCGCACTTGAAATGAAAGCGGATGAGTTTTATATCCTAACTGACGTTCCTAAAGTGTTTATAAACTTTAGAAAAGAAAATGAACAGGCTTTAGACACCATTACCGTTGCCGATGCTAAAAAGTATTTGGCAGAGGGACAATTTGCCGAAGGCTCAATGGCGCCTAAAGTTCGCGCGGCTATCTTCTTTATTGAATATGGTGGCAAAGAATGTATTATCACCGAAGCTGGACAATTAGGAAATCCTAACTGCGGAACAAGAGTTATTGCGTAAATTAAATTTTAAATTTTAAATTATTTTTTATGGTACCGAAAAATCTTCAACACCCTGAAGACGAGCAAATGCTTGATCAAGAGGTGAATGCCGGAGCTTCTATCGAAGCCCAACCCAATGTAGAAACTGAATCCCCCGTTGCCACTGAGATTGAGACAGTAGTAGAGGAAACAATCGAACCTTTAGTTAAGGAAATCGTTGAACCCATAGCCGAAGAAATACTCGAAACTGTAATGGAAGAAACAATGGAAGAACCTGTGATTGAGGAAACAGTTAAACCCGTAATTGAGGAAATTCAGGAACCCTTATCCCCAGAGGCACCCTTAGTAGCAACAGTAAATGAAATCTATTCAGAGATTGAGAACACGCATAATGATGCTCTCGAAAATCACGAAGATGAGGAAGATGATGAGGATGAAACGGAGAAAGAACCAGAATCTATTGAAGAGATTGAAAAAGAGTATGCAAACCTCTCAGTAGAACAGTGGGTAGAAAAACTTCAAGAGGTGGTAACAAATGAAAATATTAACCACATTAAACTGCGCGTGAGCGTGTTGAAAGCCGCTGTTCTGAATCAAATTAAACAGCTGAAACAAAATGCGTTAGACAAATTCGTTGAAGAGGGCGGAAATAAAGAGGAATTTGAATATGCTCCTGCCGATTGGGAAGCCCCGTTTAACAATGCATTAAAAACATATAAAGACAATAAAAACAAATTCCTTGAAAATTTAGAGGTAGAAAAACAAAAAAACCTTGAAGGTAAACAACAGATTATTCAAGGATTAAAAGAGTTGGTGGAAAATGAAACCAATCTTAAAATATTAAACGACAAGTTTAAAGAGTTGCAGGAGAAGTGGCGCGAAATTGGTCCCGTGCCTCAAAATGAATCCTCCAATTTATGGCAACATTATCATTTCTATGTAGAAAAATTCTTTGATATTCTTCGCATTAACAAAGAGTTACGTACATTAGATTTGAAGAAAAATTTTGAACAAAAAATAAAATTGTGTGAACTGGCAGAAGAATTGCTTTTACAAGATTCTATTGGCAAATCATTCAAAGCCTTACAACATCTTCATGAAGAATGGCGCGAAATTGGTCCCGTTCCGGATGACAAAAAAGAGGAGATTTGGGAACGCTTTAAAAATGCTTCAGACCAGCTTAACAAAAGACGCAGAGAACATTACGATTCATTGTTAGAAGAACAACAAAATAATTATAATGCGAAAGTTGTGATTTGCGAACAAGCGGAAGAATTGGTAACTACAGAACCTAAAACGCTGAAAGAAAACAATGAAGTGAGCGATAAATTGACCGAATTGTTGAAAGTATGGAAAACCTTAGGACCGGCTCCCGCAAAGCTCAACGAAGAAATTTGGCAAAGATTTAAAAATTCTTTAGATAAGTTTTTCGTTTCAAAAAAAGAGTATCTCCAACAACTCAAAGGTGAGCAAATTCAAAACTACAATCAAAAACTTACATTAGCCATTCAAGCGGAAGCACTGGCATTAAGAACAGATTGGAAAAAAGCTACGGATGAGATCATTACGCTTCAAAATGAATGGAAGCAGATTGGTCCTACCACCCGCAAAAATTCAGAAGCCGTTTGGAAACGTTTTCGCAAAGCCTGCGATACATTCTTTGAAAACAGATCCAACTATTTTGCTAATTCACAGACTATTGAAGTTGAAAATTTACAAAAGAAAAAAGACTTGATTAAGAAAATTGAAGAGCATGTTTTCACAGATAACAAAGAAGAGAATTTGGAAATGATGAAAGCATATCAACGTGAATTTATGGAAGTTGGACACGTTCCACGTAAAGAAAAAGACAAAATATATGCAGAATTTAGAGAAACCGTGAATAAACGTTTCCAAGATTTGAAAATGACGATGGATGATGTGAAACGTAGCAACTTCAAATCAAGAGTAGATAATATTTTAAATAACCCTGATGCTGATAAAATCTTGGATAAAGAACGTAGATTTTTATCCAATAAACTGCAACAGTTGAAAGAAGATATTGCATTGTGGGAAAATAATTTAGGTTTCTTTGCCAATTCTAAAAATGCAGATTTGTTAAAAGCCGAATTTTCTAAAAAAATTGAAGCAGCAAAAATAGAAGTTAAAGAATTGGAATACAAAATTAAAATGATGGTGCACAAAAACTAAACTGTGCATGAAACCCTTACAAATACGTATTGACAAGTGGCTATGGAGCGTGCGATTGTTTAAAACACGCTCTATGGCAACTGATGCGTGTAACGCCGGAAAAGTGAAAATGAGCGGCGTGAACATCAAACCTTCAAAAGAGGTTAAAACAGAGGAAGTTTACAATATCAAATTAGGGCAATTGGACAAAACTGTGCAGGTGGTTGATGCCCCCAAAAGCAGAATCAATGCGGCATTAGTGCCAAGCTATTATCTTGATTTAACACCGGAAGAAGAATACGACCGTGTAAAATCGCTTCGCACCACTTTCGAATACAGAGAGCACGGCGAAGGACGCCCCACCAAGCGAGACCGGCGACAAATTGAATATTTGAAAGATTATTTTCGCGAATAATTTATCTTGTCCATTATTACAGCGCTATTTTATCATCCCTGCCTTTTTCAATTTGCTAACAGCTTTGATAAAATCTGCCAAGTTTTCTGTAGCAATTTGAAAATGAACATGGATGGAACATGGATTCTGACTACTAATTTCTCGTTTTTTAATATAAACTTCTGAAATAAAATCATAATACAATACATCTGAAATTTTAAATAACAAATCTATATCGATAGTTTTACTTTCGAAAATGTTGTAAACTCGGGTTCTTTGAAGTTCAAGCAATCGGGCAAACTGAGAAATTGTCAACCCGCTTTGCTGAAAAACGTGTTGAATTTTTTCCCCAATATGAATTTCGTTGTAATACATAGCCGATTTTAGAAGTTTTTCACAGTTTATTCACGCAAAATGATTTGAATCAAAAAAAGGAGAGTGTCATAATTTTACACACTTTTTATATGTATTTTATAAAAAAGAATGAAAATGTGTCATAATTTTACACACTCTTTTGATTTCTACTTCACTCATAATGTGGATATAAACTCTGTTCAAAGATAGAAGAATTTTAATACGGTATTCTTTAGAATAATTTTTTTTTCTACGTTTGTGCCATTTTTACGATAAAAGAGGTTATGAGATTTCAAATATCAGATATTCAATTACTTACAAAAGAAAAGGTGCAGAATTTGTATCAATCTGTACCCAAGTTTGCGCATAAGGGCAGCAATGGGATAGGGCTTCTTATTGCAGGTTCCCGTAACATGCCCGGTGCCGCGCTCTTGTCGGCAAAGGCAGCGTTGCGTTCAGGATTAGGCAAAATAATCGTACATGCACCTGATTCAGTGTTAGATAAAGTAGCCATTGCGCTACCTGAAGCCATACTGGATCGCGACATAAACCCCGATTGTTTTTCATTACAACCGAAAATTGTTGATGCTTGTCAGGCACTTGCTGTTGGACCGGGTTTGGGGGTAGCGCCTGCCTCCGCAATAGCTTTACTAGAATTATTAAAAGAAATCCCTTTCCCTGTCATTGTGGATGCCGATGCTTTAAATATACTTTCAGAACATAAATCTTGGTTGAATTTCCTGCCCAAAAACTCCATTTTAACACCACATATAGGAGAATTTGACCGATTGGCGGGAAAAATGCAAAACCGCTTTGAAAGATTACAAAAAGGAGTTGTTTTTGCACAAAAGTATCAAGTTATTGTTATTTTAAAAGGGCATTACACCACCATTGTTTTACCCAGTGGCACTCTGTTTATGAATACCACCGGCAACCAAGGTATGGCAACTGCAGGAAGCGGAGACGTATTAACGGGCATCCTTTTAGGATTACTCGCTAAAGGATATTCACCCGAAAATGTTGCCAAATTGGGCGTATACCTGCATGGGCTTGCAGGCGATTACGCATTGGAGAAACAATCGCACGAAAGCCTGATAGCATCGGACATTATTGAAAAATTAGGAGAAGCTTATAAAACTATTCTATAATCAATATTATAAATGTTTTTTTATTCAATTTCATGAAATTGAATCACACGCTCCCTCATTTGAATCATTGCCTTTTAAAAACACTTATTTTCGCTCGCAATTTGATTGTCAAATCTTAATTTTTTTAATACTTAATTTATTCACAATGCAAAAAACTTTATTTATTTTTATTCTTACATTATTGTGTATGAATCTTATTCAAGCACAAGTTAACATCGGAGGAGATCCTATAAGTTTTGGTTATGAAAAAACAGGAATCCTTACTCCACTGAATGATTTTGAGCAAATGCCTCCAATAAACATGTCGGTTATTGAAGCCGAAGATGCCCAATGGGAAGTTGAACGTGCTGCCGGAATGATGAAAATTGGACGTCGTTTTGGTATAACATTTGAGGTGGATTATGATTTGCACAATTCCGGAATTTGGACGTCGCTGCCCGATGGCGGAAAGGTATGGCGTTTGGGAATTGAATGCTCGGGGGCGCTCTCCATCAACTTGATTTTTGACCAATATCGCCTACCCAAAGGAGCTACTCTCTACATCTACGGCAACAAAAAAAGCGATAAATTGGGAGGCTTTACCGATTATAACAATCAAGCCGACAACTTTTTTGCAACAGATATAGTATTAGATGACAAAATCATTGTTGAATATTACCAGCCCAACCATGTTGAATTTGACGGCGTACTGCGTATCGCAAATATTATTCACGGCTATCGTGGGCTAAGTTTATCTGCAAAGGTATTTGGCGCATCTGGATCTTGTCAAAGAAACACAATATGCCCCGAAGGGGAAGGATGGGAAGAACAGGTACGTTCGGTTTTTGCGCTTTATAGTGGAAATCAAGAGTTGTGTTCAGGAACTATTCTTAACAATACAGCCCATGACTGGACACCTTACGCCTTGACAGCCAATCATTGCTGGGATGCGGCACCAAATACCGGTATTTGGGTTTTTCGTTTTAATTGGGAAAGTTCAACATGTACGCCAAGCACCAATTCTTCTGATTACAAAACCATGTCAGGCGCTGTATTAAGGATGCGTACAGCAACCAGTACTTCTGGCAGTGATTGTTGCTTGGTTGAACTCAATCAAGCGATTCCAAGGGATTATGGCGTTTATTATGCAGGATGGTCTCGTTCAACAACGCCTGCCCCTTCTGCCATGTGTATCCATCACCCATCTTTAGATATTAAAAAAATATCGCCAACAAAACCATTATATACTACAACACAATATGTTCAAGGTTGGCGTGCCGACTGGTCAACCGGCGCTTGTACGGAAGGTGGTTCATCCGGTTCCGGTTTATTCGATCATAATCACCGTATTGTAGGGCAATTATTCGGAGGAGAATCATACTGTGGCGCACCAGCATCCAAAATGTTTGATGTTTATGGCAGATTCGACATTTCCTGGAATGGCAATATGCCTTCCAATCGCCTAAAAGACTGGTTAGACCCATTGAATCTGAATCCGGAAACATTGGATGGAAAATTTGAAGAAAGAGTAGATGCAGAATTAGCTGCTATTACCATTCCTGAAAGTTCCTATACCTCTGCAGCATCTATTGAGCCAACAGTAACTATAAAGAATGTTGGAGATGTCCCCATAACTGCTGCTACAGTTTCTTATACCATTGACGGGACAAATTCTGTAACAAAAACATGGAGTGGCAACCTTGGCGTGGCAGGCACGCTTGATGTTGCCTTTGATACCATAAAGTTGACTTATGGAACGCATGCTTTTGAAGCCACAGTTACGGTCTTCGGAGATGCTAATAGTACCAATAATAAAAAGTCGAAAAGTTATAAAGTAGATATTGAAGATGCTCCGTACGTAACTTACGTTAGCCATGAAGTGGCTAATGGTGACTTATTGGCTTATAGCTCAACGAATACTCCGATTAAAGTTATGTTGAAAAACGTGGGAGGGTTCCCCACGAACGGACCCATAACGGCAACTATTTCTTGTGACGACCCACAACTTACCATTAACAATTCTACAGCTAAATATCAAACTATAAATGTTGGAGAAACAGTTCCGGTTACCTTCAATGTTACTGTGGCTCGTGATATTCCCGACAATAAAATTTTCCCTGTAACCCTAACCGTAAAGGATAATGAAACAAGTTGGGAAAGTAAAATGACGTTGAAAGCCTACGCACCGGTGTTCTCGTTGGAAAAAATATTGGTAAATGGCGTAGTAGATGGAAATTTGGAAGCAGGAACTATAGTTACACTTGCTGCTGTGGTAAAAAATCAAGGCGGCGCCCCTGCTTATAATGTAAAAGGAGATTTGGATATTATCAGCCCCTATATGACGTTTGCTTGCGTTGATCAAATAGTGCCGAAGCAACTATTGCCTGCCGGTGGAAGCGTAGAAATAGTTTTCCCCTTAATTATCGGCGCCGAATTACCATACGGACATGAAGCTAATATTAACTTGTTGCTCAATGCTCAATATGGGCTTTCTTTTAGCACTCCGTTTAAAGTTAACAATTCAGGTTTAGGGACTTACTGCTCACATGGCGATCAAAATTGCAGTTCCAACGATAAGTTCACCTCCGTTGTTTTGTATAAAACCTCCGAACCCTCCAATTTGCTAATCAATAACCTCATTGTTACCTGTTCCTCAGGTGGATACCAAGATTATACGAATCTCAAGGCTGCATTAGAACCAGGAGAACAATACACGATCAAGGTTCAAGTTGCTCGTGCCAATAATTTTGTAAGAGGATGGTTTGATTTGAACGGCAATAATATATTTGACAGTAATGAAGAGCTAATCGCTATTATTTGCGGTTCTCCAGGCTCTGAAAACATTCTTAATTTCACTGTTCCTGCCGACAATTTTATTTCTGGAGCACACCGTTTCAGGCTTGTAACAAAGTACAATTCCGAACCGGATGCTTGCAACAATACTAATTACGGACAAACTCACGATTATACTGTCGTATTTCCTGAAATTTATCCTCGTGCGCAAAATGTAGAAGCAAAATTATCCGGCAATAAAATTACAGTAACATGGAAAGCCCCCAACGGAACAACTCCCGATGGCTACAACATTTACCGCTTTGGAAACCGCATAAATGCAGCGCCACTCGCATCAACAACTTTTACAAATGAGAATATTACGGAAGGAGTTTATGCATATGATGTTACTGCCATTTATGGAGCAGAAGAATCATTCTCTGAAACCTCTAACATAGTCTGCAACTTTGAGCCTTGTGATGCCCCTGCAGCCTTAACCGGAGTTGCCGATAACAAGAATGCCGTTTTGAATTGGGAAGCCCCAAGCGCAACAAATGCTCTGTTAGGCTACAATATATATAGAGATGATCATAAAGTTAACGAAACTTTAGTAAATACAACATCATACCGTGATGAAAACCTTGCCATGGGTACATACATTTATACAGTAGCTGCTGCTTACAACCATCTTTGTGTGGAGTCTGATTTATCAGCCCCTGCTTCTGTTGCAATAACCGTGGACATTAACGATACTCAAACCGCTTCCTGCCGCCTCTTCCCCAATCCCACCAACGGCAATGTTACGATTGAGGGTACAGGACTGAACCGCGTAGAAATTTTCGACATTCAAGGACGCCAATTAGCAGCATATAACAACGTGAACGGAACATTACAAATAAATGTAAGCAATTATGAGAATGGAATTTACTTTGTTAGACTGCATTCTGGCACGAATGAAATGGTTGTGAAACGGTTGGTGGTGATTAAATAATTACGAATTACGAATTACGAATTACGAATTACGAATTAGGAATTAGGAATTAGGATTTGGGCGGGGCTGCGGCTTCGCCCATTTTTTTTACCTCTTTGTGTAAATCTTGTTTATATGTGTGCAAAAAAAATCTTTTCTTTGCTGCGCTTTACATTTTCATTAATCTCAATTTAATGTATAAACAACACAAATACGCTACTTTTCTGCTTTTTGCAGTTTTTTTATCAGGCTTTTGTTTTTTAGTGCTTGAAATTAATTTGTTTCGATCTATCTCAAACCTGTTAGGCTCAACGGTTACGGCATCAACATTAGTTCTTTCGGTGTTTATGGGCGGCTACGGAATGGGGGCGCTATGGTTAGGAAAAAAGGCGGCGCACTGTTCCAATAAATTAAGATTTTTTTCTATTCTATTGATATTAATGGGATTAGGTGGGCTGTTTTCTTATTTTACAGTTAATAATCTTTTCTCTAATATTTATGAAAATTTGTATGCTTGGGGCTGCGGAAAATTATCGGCAAATCTCGCAGCATATAGTATTGTAACTCTCAGTTTGCTGATTCCCTCGTTTTTTATGGGCGGCATTTTGCCGGTAACAACGCGATTGTTATCCAATACCCGACAAGATATTGCAGTTAAAGTGGGACATGTTTACGCCTTAGACACTTTGGGCAGCGCTATCGGTGGTTTACTTGCAGGCTTTGTCCTTAATCGCTACTTTGGGCAATGCCAAACTGTTGTTTTAGCCACAGTTACATTAGTATTTGCAGGAGCTTTCTTCCTATTTAGGAAACATGAAGATGCCCCTCCGCAACCCGCAATAAATGATGAAGAAATAAAGCAAGTACACAGAAATAGCCCTATTCAAATTGCCACATTAGTAACAACATTGCTCTTCGGTTTTGTAGTTAACGGCATGCAAGTGTTACTGATCAGAATTTTTAAAATCTATTTAATCAATGCAATATATTCATTTACATTAATTACGTCATTGATAATTTTAGGTTTATTTATTGGAAGTTGGGTCTTTAAAACAATGAGCAAGAAAAAAATATTCACTACCCAAACATTAATAAAAACTGTACTTGTTACCGGCTTTTTAATTCCTTTTATTCTATTAATAATCATCAATTTACCGCAGTGGATTATGATCCCTTTGAGCACAGTTTTCAAAGGCGAAATGTTTCGTGTAATAGGTATTCCAATTTTGGCAACAATCATCACAGTACTACCGTTAGCTTTTGTGTCGGGGTTTGCCTTTCCATTAATCAATGCTTTGTATGCTAACCAGTTGAACAAAGCCAGTGAACAAATTGGGAAAGTAATGATGTTTAATACAATTGGGTCTGTTTTGGGACCGTTGGCTACCACTTTCATTTTACTCCATTTTTTTGGCATTTCTCGTTCAGTGTTAATACTTTCCGGAACTGTATTTGTCATTCTAATGTTTTTAATTTATTGGACAAAAAACAGAAAAATGAACTATTTTTTTGGATTTGCAGGAATTGTGCTGGTTGCATTTTTTATGTTCTCCCAAAAAACACTTTATATTCTGCCTCCTTCATATTCAACAGAAAATAAGAAAGTGGTTGCCATTCATGAAGGAATTGAGGGAACCTATGTGGTTGGAGAAGAGGTTAAAAGAAACAACAGGGTTTTGACTACACATGTTAATAACAGTGTAGTAATGGGCAGCAGTTACGATGCCATTAAAGCGGTTAAAATGGTGGGGCATTTGCCCTTTCTGCTTGGTTTAGAATGCCATAACGCTTTGGTAGTAGGTTTTGGTATTGGCGTAACCACTGCCGCCATTGGCGCTCACAATGCTGTTGAACAAATTGATTGCGTTGAATTAATTCCGGGACTGACCAATGTTGCCCATTTTTATGAATTGATTAACAATAATATACATAAAGACCAACGGCTTCGTTTTATTGGAGATGATGGCAGGCATTTTTTAAAGAGCGTCCACAAAAAATATGACTTGATTTCGAGCGACCCCACCCACCCTATTTTGGGCTCCGGTAATTTATATACCAAAGAATATTTTGAACTGTGTCGAAAACACTTAAACCCCAACGGAATGGTTTCTCAATATTTGCCACTCCACAAACTCAGACTTGATGATCTATTGGGAATTATCAAAACTTTCCATGCGGTTTTTCCCAATTCCAGTTTTTGGTTGGGACATTACCACGGCATTCTGATTGGCTCGCTTGAACCGCAAAGTATCGATTTTAAAATATGGTCTGAAAATATGGCTACAACAAACAGCGACAAACTATTTTACAACAATCCCTATCACATAGCGGCTTCGCTTATTTGGGATGCAACAGAAATTGCTCAAATAACTGAACCTTACAAAATTAATACGGACAACATGGGCTATACCGATTATTTCGCGCTTAGTAGCTTAAAAGAAGAAAATCTTTTTCAAAATCTTAAATTTATTAATGATAATCGAAATAATAGGAACCTCTTTTTTACTAATATTGAAGATACAGTTTTAATGACACGGTATTTAAAAGGGAATATTTATTTAACGACAGGACTTTACTACAGTTTTAGAGGTAATCATCAGGAATTTAATCGATTTTTAGAGAAAGCATGTATGGTAAACCCTGAAAATGAAGAATATCCACTTTTAATTAAGTTAAATACATATAAATAATAAAAAAAATGTATTATTGCAGGCTTTTTAGTATAAACCAAATTTTATTCACATAACCAAGTTTTTTATGAAAAAATTATTATTTTTTGTAATTCTCTGTCTATTAATTTCGGGACAGATCTTTGCGCAAACTCGCATTAGTGTTAGCTCCGGCAAAAACCAGCTGGAATTAACTCAAAACAGCAGAGACGGCTTCTCTGTACAAAATTCAATTGCATATTTTGATATTCAATTGGAGAAAATGTTCACTCAAGGTGAATATGTTGTTTTAAATGTAGATGGCTATGGAACTTCTTTTAACATTGGAAATCCAGATCTGCATGTACTCAACCGCTTAATTGAAGTGCCTTTGGGAGCAACTGTTGAGGTGAAAATTATCAGCTATGACGAAATGGTTTTCAATTTGTCTGATTATGACATTAACAAACAGCTATTTCCGGCACAAGAATCGGTATCAAAAAGTAGTGACCCAACTACTATTGTTTTGCAAAAAAACATAACTGCTTATGAAACAGACAAATGGTTTTCCAACCCCCTTGCCCGTTTTCACGAAGAGGGTATCATGCGCGGTGTTCGCTTTGGACGTCTCGAAATCAGTCCCTTTGCTTATAACCCTGTTGCAGGTGAGTTGAAAGTGTATAACAACTTGAAAGTGGAAGTCAAGTTTCTTAAAAGCGATTTTGCAAGAACCGAAAGCGTTAAAAAACAGTATTATACCCCTGCTTTCAACGGTTTATTCTCTGGAATGCTTAATTACGATTCTAATCTTACCCGGGAAGATTTGACTTTCAACAGTATTCCCATGCATTTTGTAATTATTTCACACAGAATGTTTGAGCAAACTTTAGCGCCCTTTATTGCATGGAAGAAAAAACAGGGCTTTCTCGTAACCCTACGTTATACCGACGAAGCTGAAGTTGGCACTACAACAACTTCCATAAAAAATTATTTGCAAGGACTTTATGCCAACGCTTCCCCAACGGCTCCTGCCCCTGCATTTATTGCATTAGTGGGAGATGTAGCCCAAGTACCCACTTATGTGGGCATGGCACCACCTAACACACCACACCCAACAGACTTATACTACACAACTTACGATGGCGCTTCTGACATTATTCCTGATGTGTTCATTGGACGTATGTCTGCACAAAACGTAGCCCAATTAGAAGCCATTTTGTATAAAACGTTGATTTATGAACAATTTCAAATGACTGACCCCACTTATTTGACACGCTCACTGACCATTGCAGGATTCGATAGCAGTTGGGCGCCTTTATATGGCAACGGAGCATTAAACTATATGTCTCAATATTTGAACGCTGCACACGGAATAGACCCCCTTGCCTTGTATCATCCTTGCAATACCCAGCAAACTGCCGTTTTAAACAGATTAAACCAAGGAGTTGGCATAGGAGTATATACAGCGCACTGTAGTGAAACCCTCTGGGATTCGCCACGTGTAGATACAGGTCATATCAAAGCTTTAACCAATTCTCAAAAATGGGGATTATTGATTGGGAACTGCTGTCTGTCTGCCAAATTCGACGTAAGTCAGTGCTTCGGAGAAGCTGTGATCCGTGCGGTTGATAAAGGAGGTATCGGATATATCGGAGGTTCTGAAAGTACCTATTGGGATGAAGATTATTGGTGGGCTACCGGGTTTGGTACCGTTGTTCTTAACCCAACCATTTCAAGTACCGGAGTAGGTTCTTTTGACGCTCTATTTCATGAAAATGGAGAACCGGAAACGCGGCATGCTATTACAGGAAGCCAGTTGAATATGGCAGGTTGTTTAGCCGTGAATGAAAGTAACTCCTCCAGAAAAAAATACTATTGGGAAATTTATCACTTTTTGGGAGACCCAACCGTTATGCCTTATATTGGTACTATGCCCCCAATGAATCCTTCTTACATGACTGCCCTGCCTTTGGGGCTAAACACATTGTCTGTTACAGATTTAGCACCAAATAGTTATGTGGCTTTAACAGACAATGGCGTACTTAAAGCAGCCGGTTTTGCCGACAATAACGGCGCTATTGATTTGGAGTTTGAAACGTTTGCAATGCCTACCACAGCAGATTTAGTGGCAACCACTACATTTTACCAGCCCTACTTCGGAACCGTAGAAATTGTCCCTGCTCAAGGACCATACGTAGTTTGCCAAGGTTATACACCAGCAAATGAAGAAAAATTAACCTACATTTCCACCAATAGTGAAATTGAAGTTACCTTGAAAAATGTAGGTCTTGATCCATCGGGAGCAAACCTCACTGCTACCATTACTTGCGATGATCCTTCATTAACAATAAACACCGGAACAGTAACATGCGGAAGCATTGCTCCCGACGCAACAGCAACCGTTAAGTTTACGGTTACCGTTGCGCACGATATTCCGGATAATAAAGTTTTCCCTGCTACTGTAACCGTAAATGATGGGCAAACAAGTTGGACAAGCCCATTATCTCTAAAAGCCTACGCCCCTGACTTCTCGTTGGATAAAGTATTGGTTAACGGTGTGGAAGGCGGAAGTTTGTCGGCAGGAGCAGTAGTAACACTTACTGCTGTGGTAAAGAATAAAGGGGGCGCAGATGCCTACACCGTAAAAGGAAGTATCGAAATAAACAGTCAATACGTAACCCTTGCCTGCCCAGACATTATCCTTCCCTGTCAAAATTTACCTGCAGGAGACAGTATGGAACTACCTTTTACAGTAATCACAGATCCCACAATGCCTTACGGTCATGAAGCTGATAATAACCTGTTACTCACTGCTAACTACGGAATTTCCTCAACAAAAAATTTCAAGGCAACTTATGCAGGTGCAAATGCCTATTGTACTCCAGCAACAACCTCTTGTAACTCTGATAAATTTACAATAGTTAAATTGACCAAAATGAGCGACCAATCTGTTATCCTAAATAATACGAATAACACATGCACATCCGGAGGATACCAAAACTATCTAAGTACAGTTGTTCCATTGGTACAGGGAGAAGAATATAAGATTACAGTAAAGGTTAGTTATGCCGGTGATATTGTAAAAGGATGGTTTGATTTGAATGGTAATAATGCCTTTGAGGCATCTGAAGGTTTAATAAATATTACCTGCCCCACTACTTCACAAGAATATTCGCAAATCTTTACGGTTCCCCATACGGCTCTTCCCGGATCATCCCGTTTTAGAATTCGTCTTCAAGATGGTGGCACACCGGAGCCTTGCAACGGTTATTCTTATGGGCAAACCCATGACTATACAATAACTCTGCCCGAAATTTATCCTCATGTTAAAAATGTAGCCGCCCAATTATCCGGCTCTAACATTACAGTAACCTGGGAAGCTCCTGAAGGAGACGCCCCCGATGGATATAACATTTACCGCTTTGGAAATCTCTTGAATGAAACACCGCTTACTGAAACTACTTTCACAGATGAAAACATTACGGAAGGCGTTTATGTATATAGTGTTACTTCAGTTTTTGCTCCTAATGAATCACTTCCTGAAATGTCTAACGTGCTTTGCATTACACTAACTTGCGAAATCCCTGAAGCACTAAGCGGAGTAGCCATAGACGAAGAAAAAAGCGCAGTTTTAACTTGGAACGAACCAAGAAGTTTAACCTCTCTATTAGGTTACAACATCTATCGTAATGAAGTAAAACTTAATGAAACGCCCATTGCCGCTAAGCAATATCGCGATGAAGAATTGGCAAATGGAACTTATACCTACAAAGTATCCGCGGTATATGAACTTATGTGCGAAGAATCTGATTTGACGGATGGCGTTGAAGTTACCATAAACTACATGGGTATTCATGATGCCGGAACCACTTCTTACAAACTATTTCCCAACCCAACCAATAGAAATGTTACCATTGAAGGCAATGGGCTGGCTCGTGTAGAAATTTACGACATACAAGGACGCCACTTAGCAGATTACAACTGCGTAAACGGAAAGTTGCAAATGAATGTTAATAACTATGAAAACGGTATTTACTTTGTAAGACTGCTTTCCGATACCGGTGAGGTGAGTGTGAAACGGCTGGTGGTGATTAAATAATTACGAATTACGAATTACGAATTAGGAATTACGAATTAGGATTTGGGCGGGGCTGTGGCTTCGCCCAATTTTTTTTTTATAGAAGTTTTTGAGGTTTTATATTTTACCAATAATACCAAAGTGAAATAATAATTAATTATCTTTGCGCCAACTTTATGAGTTTTTTTAACAAAAAATAAAGCACATGAAAAATCTATTTATTTTAATTTCAATCATTCTAACGCTTTCATTAAACGCACAAAATATTGTAATGCAAGGTGGGCGCGAAGGAATCACCAAAAGAGATGATCAATTTTCTGGTTTTTTGGTTTCATTTTCTTACAATCAAATTTCAAGTGTGCCAATTACTACTAAAGAGCATGGAGATTTCTCCACACTCGTTATTGATGGTACATTCCCCAATGGTGCGTTGGGAGCGCCTCAACTTCCTGTGTTTAAACAAATGATTTCGATTCCGGTTGGCGCAACTCCACGTGTCGTTGTAAAAAAAAGCGCTTCATACGAATATCATTTAGATGAATATGGGCTTCAAAAGCTCTTCCCAGTTCAACCTGTTGTGAGAAAAAAACAAGATCCAAACAAAATTTCTTTTGAATATGATGAGAAAGCATACGCTATCAATGATTACAAGAACACTCCTGTTGCGGAAGTAGTTGTTATGGGCACCATGCGCGGAGTTGCGCTGGGTATGCTGATTGTTAATCCCATACAATACAACCCCGTTGCCAACACCATCAGGGCATATAATAACATTGAAATTGAGGTTGTGTTTGAAAATGGCGATTTTAAAAAGACCAAAGAGTTGTATATGAATAGCTTCTCTCCTTATTTTATAAACACTTATAAACACATTTTCAATAATGGGGTGCATCGAGATATTTTTGATGATCATCCTGATTTGTACAAAACGCCCGTTCGTATGTTAGTGGTTGCCGACCGCATGTTTGAAGGCGCTTTGCAGCCTTGGATAGAATGGAAAACCAAGAAAGGTTTTTATATGGATGTTAATTACACAGATGAAATCGGTACTACGGCAGCTGGCATTAAGACATTTATTCATAACAAGTACAATCAGGGTCTATCCAACGGCGCTACGCCTACCTTTTTGGTTATTGTTGGCGATGTAGAACAAGTACCTGAAAGTCAAGCCGGAACGCTAACGGAGAAACCTACAGACTTTTATTATGCTGAAACCACTGACGATCTTTTTCCCGAAATTTATTACAGTCGCATGTCAGCTCAGAATGTACAGCAATTACAAAACATTATTGATAAAACATTGTATTACGAACAATATCAATTTGAAGACCCATCCTACTTGGATAATGTATTTTTGCTTGGCGGTTGGGATGCCAACAATTCTCTTAATTGGATTGTACCTCAAATGAATTATGCATCTAATTATTATTATAATGCAGCACACGGTTACAATCAGGTTACTAAAATCACAGGCGCTCCATACACAAATTGCTATGATGCACTTGCTAATTCAGGGTTTGCCAATTATAGCTGCCATTGCGACGAATTGAACTGGGGTACTGTCCCTGGAAATTACCTCTCTATTTCAGATGTGAATAATTTTACCAACTTCAATAAATATTTTGTTGCGATGGCAAACTGTTGTTTATCGGCAGATTTTGGCACTTCCGAATGTATTGGTGAAGCTATGATCCGCGCTCAGCAAAAAGCTGCTGTAGCTTATATCGGCTCCTCTTACTTTTCCGCTTGGGCAGAAGATTTATATTTTACTGTTGGCGCTTATCAAGGACCTTATAATCCCTCTACACCAACCTTAACAAATACAACATTAGGAAGTTATGATCTCGCGTTTCATGATGGAGATTTTAACTGTATTTCATCCCACGTTTTCGGAGGAAATTTAGCGGTAACGCACGCCCATACCAATTCAGAATGCTTTGTAAATTTTAGCGACCCAAGATATTGCTGGGAAGAATACAACGTATTGGGAGATGGCTCTATAATGCCCTATAATACGCAAGGCGTTGAAAATATGGTTTGGCACCTGCCCGCATTGTTTTTAGGAAGCTCCACGTTTGAAATAAAGGCTGTTTCCGGATCTTACGTAGCTATTTCAAAAGATGGCGAATTGCTCGGCGTAGCATTGGCAGATGAAACGGGCATTGCCAATGTTACTTTAACCCCACCCGTTACCGAAACAGGGAATATAGATATTGTGGTTACCCGAAATCAATATATACCTTACATTACGCAAATCCCTGTAACAACCCTCGTCGGTCCTTATATGGCTTTCAATAGTTATATCGTTGAGAATGAGGAGAAATTAACCTATATTTCTCAAAACACTAAAGTTTCCCTTGCATTTACAAATGTAGGCGTTGCCCCCACTGCAGGCGCTCTTTCATTCGCATTTTCGTGTGATGATCCGCAAATCACCATCCACAACGCTGTCGCCCAATATGAAAACGTTGTGAATATTGAAGAAGCCATCAGTATCAACTTATATGTAACCATTGCACATGATATTGTTAACAATAAAACATTTCCCGTTAAGCTAACCATAACTGATAATGACAATACGTGGGAGAGCATTATCCCTTTGAAAGCGTACGCCCCTGTGTTCTTTTTAGAGAAAGTGTTGGTTGATGGTGTGGAAGATGGTAATTTAGTAGCTGAATCCATAACTGCTGTTACTGTGGTGTTGAAAAATAAAGGCGGTGAGATGCTTACAATGTAAAAGGAGATTTGGATATTAAAACGCCCTATATTGCGTTTGCTTGCGAAGAGCAAATTTCTCCAGGTCAATTATTGCCTGCTGGCGAAACAATAGAAATACCATTTATATTAATTACAAATATGGGATTACCCGCCGGTGATCTATCCTTTATCAACTTAATGCTCAACGCGCAATATGAGCTTTCATCTTCTTTTCCGTTTGAGGTAAAAAGTAAGGACTACTGCCTGCCAAAAGAAACATCATGCAACGTATTTAGATTCAAAACCTTGCAAATACTCGACGCATCCAATCAATCCATTCTTTTAGAAAATAATACTGATATTTGTACTCCCGGAGGATACGAAAATCTTACCGACCAAACGATCACTTTCATACCTGGAGAAGAGTATATAGTCGCTCCTTACGATTCAAATTTTCGACATAATGTATCGCACGCGCATTTTCAACAGGTAGGCTAATAAGAAAACTGATTGGCTT